>Ga0256406_1002040_pt1 | contig 30189 bp, 24 predicted proteins | sample RumenRJG_03DNA_FD_185986 | JGI IMG/M metagenome (GOLD analysis project Ga0256406, IMG submission 185986) | Bovine rumen microbial communities from Lethbridge, Alberta, Canada - RJG_03 | ecosystem: Host-associated > Mammals > Digestive system > Stomach > Rumen | place: Canada: Alberta | collected... | reverse complement strand
TGTTCGAAGAAGAACGGACCGCACATAGTGCTGTGGATGACGTTGAGCGACGGGTGTCCGCTCGACAATCTGATTGTCTCAACTCCAGTAAACGCGTTGTTGATACAAGAGTTGTTGAACATCGTACAGTTAGCTATGTTGATTGTCGGAGCTGAATTAGCTGTGTAGATTACAGCACCACCGTTCTTGACCGAAGTGTTGTCGGAGAATGTAGATCCACATATTGTTATGTGAGACTTATTTCCTTTGTTCACCACATTCAAGAAGGCTCCGTTGAGTGCCTTGTTAGAATAGACATAACAAGAATTGACAAACAGTTTTGATGTCTCCGCCACGTTCAAGAATGGAGCATTGTTTTCCGACCAACATCCGCTCACCAGACAAGAGTCAAGTCTCAGACCTCCTCCGTTCATTGTGATAAACGGATTGATTCCGTTTTCTGTTCCAACAAAGTGAATAGTAGCGAATCGCCAATCTTTATTTGAAGATGAGAATGTTGTAAATTTACCCTTTTCACTGTGGGCAAGGATTCTTGTCTCAAATCCTGGATCTGAAGGTGTACGTTTGTGAGCTCGTTTAGCACCTTTGATTGGAGACGATCCATAACCACCAAGGACGTTAACATTTCGAAGATCTCCAAGAGTCAATCCAGCATCCTTCTGCAACGTGTATTCTCCGCCAGCAATATGAATAGTAGCAGCGGCGTCAGCACCGTTTTCCTTTTTATATTTTGCCACAGCCTCGACTGCCTTCTCCAAAGATTGGAATGCCTGGTCCCAAGTTGTGCCGGCAAACTCATCGCTTCCACCTTTCTCCTGCGTCTTCACATAGAATATTCCTGGCTCCTCACAGACATCAGACACACGTATCTCGTTACTTGATATAGTGACATAGTTGCCAGAAGCGTCAATTCCCTTCACATCCAGCCAATATGTTCCGATCGGAGCATTCTTCATTGTGCTACCCTTCTCGTTTGGAAGATCATTATAGTTGTCGACCCACTGGTACATAGCATTTGTCAAACCAGAGATAGTAGATTTGAATGATGCTCTTGTATTCTTATGGTCAGGACAACCCTGATCTGTCATTTCAATCACAGCTGAATAGTCGGCGTCACAAGCTCCGAATGTACTAGAGATGGAAGAACGCTGAATTCCACGTTGGTCTGTAGGTGTCAACTTATGAGGAGCACCAGCCTGACCGACAATCTCAAGTTTGTTGCTTGGCATCAACACCTGCGTGATACCACCACGCGATGACAATTTGGATGCAATCGTGCCCTTGAAGTTTGCCAAAAACTCTTTTGCCCACAATGTTTCGTTGGCATCCTTAGTAGCCTCCTTGAATTTAGATTGAGCCGGATAGTTGTTGACGTATTCGTCGCAACGACCTGCGCACTCCACCAAAGAGTTGTATATCTTCAGAGTACCAGCCTCCTTATAGAAACGTCCGCTCAAAGTAGAGCTATAGATGTTGACTTGAGGATTTCCACCTACGAATCGCATCAGCACACGTCCATAGTAGCCGATAGGTGATGTACACTGATTGTCGTAGAATGTTGAATTATAGATGTTGATTTTCGGGCTCACATTGTGGCTCAGCAACGTCACACCTCCCTTATATAAAGATGAGTTGTTGGTGAAACAAGAATTCCAGATATTCAACTCACAATCATCCATCACAGAGATACAAGCTCCAACCTGTCCTCCCTTGATCTGCGAGATTGTTGTGTTTCTAATTTCCACCTTGGAGTGATCCTTACCACTTCCCTTCTCTATTGAGATCGCAGTCACTGGGTTATCTGAAGTCGATTTGAAATAGAATCCGTTAATGAAACATGAATCAATAACTACCGAGCTGTTTTCTATTCTCATTGCTCTACCTGTCAACGTGCTCTCACCGGCAAGGCTTGATCCATCAAATATAATACCACAGAACTTAATATCATGCTTGTCTTCCAGCGACACCAGTCTGCCATTTGGATCCTCCACCTTGAACACCGTCATATTTCCTTCCGGATTTGCTGGCGTACGCGGATTACGTTTTTTTCCACTTGCCGTACCGTCGACAGGAGAAATGTCATAACCTCCATAAATTGTAACATTAGAAGGGAAAATAAATCCTTCCTCCGACATAGGTGTATATACCTGTTCAGCAAGGAACACCTCTATATGGTCGTTGGCATGAGTCTGAGTGGAACGCATTGCCTCCAATTCCTGGATAGCGCGGTCGAGAGTCTGGAACGCCGTCGCCCAACTACGTCCGTCATTTTCGTCGTCATTACCGTCTTCTTTCACATATATTTCGTTCGCGTTGCAGCTATTGTCATTTCTAGGAACCATGTCGACTGGCTCATCCTTTCTGAACTTACCGTTACAGCCGATGACCTCCACCTTATACGAAGCTGGTGCTGAAGCGATTTCCTGAAGAATAGCCGTTGAGCTTGCTCCCTTCACATATTTGACTTCACGATAATCATAATCATAAAGGGATTTTTTCAAGAAATGGTAGTCGTACTTTCCATTGATCAGCTCAAAATCAAAAACATTTGTCAGGACAGAAGCCTTGATATTCACGATGCTACCCTCACAAACTGTAGCAGGGAACATCTGTAAATCCAGTGTCACGTTTCCGTTGATAGTGGCAAGCTTGCGCACATGGAACGGATAAGACAATATTGTACGGTGGTCTTTCTCCACTTCAAGGAAATAGCCCTCGTCTTCTTTGTTGGCCCCTGCCTGCAAAGTAGCGGAAGTCTCACCTGGTATCTCATGCAATTCCTCCACGCTCTGCGCATCCATACGTCCGACATACCATTTATATTTGTATGCAGAACCTTCCAACGACGACTTTAATATTGTGGTTGTGCCCTTACACACATAATCCTGACCTACGCAGACAATCTCCACCGGCTGGCAGTCTGTTGTCTTCAGACCTGCCTCTACTGGTTCACTCTCACAAGAATAGACCCTATCAGTTGCTTTCACCTTGTAGAATCCTGCTCGCGACGGTACGAAATTTCTTACATGAGGTGCTTTCAACTCTTCATACACTCCATCCTTCTCCTTGCTATACATCCACACATAATGAGCTGTGCCAGGCATAAAACCAGTTGCCTTGGCTGTCAACTCTAGTTTTTCTGCATCAAATGCATTCTCACATATATCAATATAAGTAGGATTAACCTCTACATGAGGGCGAATGTATGGGATTGTCGTGAAATGAACTGTATCACCGACAAAACGGAAATAGATAGTCTGACCTTCAAACGGTTCTTCCGCGTATGCCTTGACATTCAATGGAAGGTCAAAGAATTTGTATTCGTCGTCGACCTCACTATCCTCCACCAACTGGAAGTTTTTGATTGCCGGATCGTTAGTGATTTTCTTTGCCACAATCTTACGGTTGATAGCCTCAAGATAGAAGTGGGAATAATTCTCAATAGGAATCCATGAGAAAGAACCCCATTCACAAGTCTCATTCCAACGGAAATCACTCGGGTCTGTCTCATTTGCACACTCAACACCCCAGTATGGGACGGCACGCACGCTCTTCATACAGTTTTCATTGGAAGTAGACTGTACTATCTTATATTCAGCACGTGGCGACGGAGTACCGTTTTCGCCGACTCTGACGTCACATGAGATGATATGCTCACCGTCGTCTATATTTGCACGGGAATAAGTTTCAAACCAACGGTCGTAACGTCCGGTCATCAGTTCATTGTCGATATACCAGTTGTAGATTAGATTTGATTCAGGCAGACCCTTTGGCACACTTGCGCGAAAACTTCTGCACTCACCTCGGCAAAGGAACATACTCTTGCCATTTTCTTCCACGATTTGTGGGGCAGGACGCTGTTTTTCAGGAGCCGGCATGCCGACATAGAGAGTATCGGGGGCTCCACTGCGTTTGAATGTCAGCGTGATCGTCGCACCGTCAATCCAATCTTCTGTCGGGAATCCCATGTCCTTGAAAGACATCGGTTTAGTCATCCGCAATACACTGAATGGCGAAGCCACAATCACATTGACAGGCTCACTCAACTCATGCATCGACTGATCCTCTTTCGACAGTTTGTAACGGCTTCGACGCAAATGTATTTTATGGGTGATTTTGGTCTTTTTGCAAAGCCAAGTGATATTTTCATCACTCTTTCTTGCCTTCATCACTGCCATAGAATCAGTAGTGGATGGCGTTTCAAAAAGACCATAATAAGCAGCATGCACCGGGCTTAATAATAGGCCTAGGAGCATGAATATATTAATCAATAATACTTTATTCCATTTCATACTGGCAAATATAGCACTTTTTACTCTTACTATTAAGAATCAATAGTTAAAAATTAATCATACGTCTGCCACTCGCTCTTTTTGACGTAAGTTTCCAGATAATCCTGCGTCTTTCTTGGCATATTCTTAAAGAAATCCAGGCCTGTTTTGTTCTCCAATTCTCTTACTGTCATGGCATAATCCATTATCCTTCCCTTGACATTTTTCTCATTAGGCATAAGGAATGCTATCATCTTTGGATGTTTCTTATTGCTATAGTCAAACACCACCTTGAAATGATGCGTCGGGATCGACACTCTCGTCTTGATCGTGCGGTCGCCTTTCTTCTTCACAAGTTTCTGCTCTTTTCCTGTCAGAAGCGGGCCAGTGACAATATAAATTCGGTCGTAAAGTCGAGCCCAATAACGGGTCATGTTCTCCAAATCATTCCAAAGTCCTGCATTGAAAGCGTGGACCTGCGGACTCATATTGCTCATATAATAGCACTCTATCTGAGCTGTCTTGTCGAAACGGAAATCTGCCGACGGTGCCATGTGTCCACGGTCGTAGCCGGTGCCTGAATAATCAGAATATGTGGCCGAACCTGTCTCTATTATCGGGTCGTCGTTGAAATAATCCTCTTTTTTTGCTGAGGTGTTTGTGACCTCATCATATGTCAATTCGTAGCTCACCCATTCCGCCTGCTCGTCTCTCTCACTGTACGACAGCGTATAGTGTTTGTGACGGTAGTATTTTCCCCGACGAGTGGAATGCATGAAAATAGAATCGCCCACGCCCATCTTGGCAAGATCAGCAATCGCGTCGGCAGTGCCATATTTGTTTGTTGTTTTCTTTGTCGACATAGAGGGTTGCTCCAAACTGTTTCCTTTCTGTTTTTGCTCGTTTTGCGGCGATGGCATTCCTGCAAAGTCATGCTTTTGGTCTGCATAACAGCCACTTAACATCAACAGAAAGACTAATTCTACTATATGGGAAAATATCTTTTTCATATTATCTATCAACTTGTTTTGCGAAAATACAAAAATGAAGGAGAAAAAACACAAAAACAAATTATTTTTGTGCATGATACATGAAAGACTATAATAATGACAAAGATAACACTCACTGTCACAAACAACCTTGAAAGTGACCAACGCGTCAACAAAGTGGCGACGTCGCTCCACAAATTTGGCTATGAAGTCGAGGTGGTGGGATGCAAAAGCCGTCCTTGCAAACCATATCAGAAAGAGTATGCCACAAAGCGTCTCAACGTGTTCTTCAAACGTGGGGTCCTCTTCTACGCAGAAATCAACATCAGATTCTTCTTCCATCTCCTTTTCTCCGACGCGGATATATTCACGGCTAACGACACCGACGCTCTTGCCGGCACTTACCTTGCCGCAAAACTGCGTCACAAACCTCTTGTGGTGGATCTGCACGAACTTTTCCCGGAGGTGCCTGAGGTGACTAACCGTAAGTTTGTTAAAGGTGTATGGACCAAAATTGAAGACTGGATCCTGCCAAAAATCAAACATGGATACACCGTCTGCCAATCAATCGCAGACTATTATAAAGACAAATATGGCGTCAACCTCAACGTGGTGCGCAACATGCCTTCCTACAAATGTCTAGATGACATCCCGTCTACAACAATAAACTCTATCCCCGCCGACAAGAAGATAATACTCTACCAAGGTGCTGTCAACGTGGGGCGTGGCGTGGAATGGATTATCGACGCTATGCCTTTCGTCAGAGAAGACGCGGTTTTCGTCGTCGCAGGCAAAGGCGACCTATATGATGAGCTGAAAACTAAAGCCAACGACCGCATCATATTCCTCGGACATATTCCCTATGCCGAACTGGCTTCCATCACCAGACGCGCGTCGATAGGCGTTTGTCTGCTCAAAAACCAAGGGCTGAGCTACTATTATGCCCTGCCCAACCGTGTGTTCGACATGATCCAATGCCACGTGCCTATTCTTGCCACCGATTTTCCGGAAATACACAGAATCGTCGCCACATACGAAACTGGAAAACTGATCTCCGACTATTCTCCAAAATCTTTGGCAGATACAATCAATTCTATGCTCGACGAACCGATCGACCATGAGAAATTCAGCAGAGTGGCAACCGAATTGTGTTGGGAGAAAGAGGAGGAAAAACTGAAAATGATTTATGAATCGGCGGAAACTGACAAATAAAACAATATGAGAATCGGAATATTTCAATACGACATCCAATGGATGAATCCCGACGCCAACAACATTCGCGTCGAAGAAGAAATAAAAAAATATTGTGGCGACGGGAAGAATCCCAAATTGGATCTTCTTGTTTTGCCGGAGATGTACAACGTCGGATTTTCAACAGACGCCCATAATCTGGCTGAAGATATGGCAGGCAAGTCGCTCACGAAAATCAAGTCTTTGGCAAAAGAATACGGAATGGCGATATGCGGGTCGCTGCCAATAAAAGAAGACGGGAATGTCTTCAACCGCTGTTTTTTTGTCACTGAAGACGGGGATGTGAGCCACTACGACAAGAAGCATCTCTTCTCCATCGGCATGGAGCGTGAAGCCTTTTCAGGAGGAGAAAAGCAAACCATTGTCAGCTACAAAGGCTGGAACATCAGTCTCAGCGTCTGTTACGACGTCAGATTCCCAGTGTGGATGCGCAACACAGAAAACAGCTACGACATCCTGATCAATGTGGCAAACTGGCCAACGGTCCGCATCGACAGTTGGCTGACACTGTTGAAGGCAAGAGCAATCGAAAACCAAGCCTACGTATGTGGAGCCAACCGTATAGGAGTGGATAATCTATGTCTGGAGTACAACGGGCAGAGCACCATCTTTGATTTCAAAGGCAAAACGCTCGCCACAGCAGACGACGAAGAGAAAATCATCATTGCGGAATTCGACAAAGAGGCATTGGAAAAATTCCGCAGAAAATTTCCGGTTTGGAAAGACGCAGATATGTTTGAGATAAGATAACATATCTAGTAATATTAACGTCAATTCGACGAAATAAAAATAGGAGAAAATTGGTAGTTGGAGTGTCATAAATGAGGATTGTTAAGGACGGAACGTCCTAACCTCTCCCCACGTGCGAGCCGTAGGCGAGCACAATTTAATAAAACCACAGAGACATAAAGTTTACAGAGAAAGGCTTCGCCTTTTTATGAGAAAAAGAGACGAGAATGCCGTACTTATTGTATTGCCTTTCAGGCAAAGTATTTGTATCATTGTCACTTCATCCCGAAACTTCGTTACGGGTTACTCTCGCTTTGCTCGGTAGCGTCTTTCAGACGGGAAAAGATGGAAATATCCGTCATAAAATAGGACAAATCCATTAAATTTAAGCAACTTCTTATTTTATTGAATTTCAAACAGCAACGAACATTTTTCAAAAAAAGTCAGCAAAACATTTGGAGAACGCACGAAATGGCTATACCTTTGCAATCGCAAATGCGGATGTGGCGTAATTGGTAGCCGCGCTAGACTTAGGATCTAGTGTCTTGCGACGTGTGGGTTCGAGTCCCGTCATCCGCACCAAAGGAGAGCAGAAATGTTCTCCTTTTTTGTTTTATTATTGTAGAGACGCACAGTCGTGCGTCTCTACAAATCCAAATCACGCACATATCAGCACAATTGAGTCATCAAAAAAATAGAGACGCACGGCCGTGCGTCTCTACAAGATTACAAAATAAAATTTCTACAATTTCAATCAGCACTCCTTCAAATAGTCGGCAGCCTCACCGATCGTGCCGTAGAGAAGAATGTCCATAAATTCCACGTCGTCCTTGATTTCGATACGCAGATCCTGGGATATCGCAGTCATAAGCTCAATGGCACACATCTCATCGAAATTCAGACCATTCTCATCAAAAGGAGTCTCTGCAGTCAACTCATGCTCGTCGATATAGTTTAGGATATCTTCGTCTCCTAGATCCTCCATCGCATATCTGATGGTTTTTATCAATTCGTCAATCATAGTTTTATTTTTTTACACGTTTTATCATGGCGTTTATTCAACACTATACTTCTATACAATTTCCCCACCCCACAGTTTTTTCAAGAAATCATGTACGTAGAGATGCTCAATATCTTGCGAAACCCTACTGATACGGTCTTGCGAAACTATAATCAGGCGAGCATCCGGATACTCTTCCTTAAAGGCTTTAAGCCCCCTCAAATGCTTACCCTGCACTTCCAATGCTGATTTTATTTCTATAGCGACTTGGGCATCACCCAACACCACATCCACCTCTATCTGTGTATATGTCCGCCAATAAGACAATTTTGTCCTGCTATTGGAATATCCCAAATACGCGACTATCTCCTGCATAATAAAATGTTCAAACGCATGTCCATATTCAGGAGTTCCTAACTGAAGATTGCTACGTCCCAACAGATAATTGACCACACCTACATCAAAAAGGTAAAAACGAGGAGACTGCACCACCTTTCTCTTTTTAACTTTAGCGTAAGCTGGGACAAAAAAGCCTAGCAGCGTATCTTCCAATATCTGAAAATATTCCTTTACCGTATTTGCACTAACGCCACAATCAGAAGCGATATTTTGGTAGTTTACCATTTCTCCATCAGTCAGAGCAGCCACCTCCAAGAATCTTGAAAAATTTGACAGATTTCTGACAAGCGACTCTGCCTGAATTTCCTCTTTCAGATAAATTCCTACATATGCTTTCAACAAAGATGTGGCATCCTCTTTCAAATAATGACGAGGTAGCATTCCATTTCTTAAAGCCCTGTCGAGATCAAAATCTGGGATTTCCGCACTCACCAATGGATATAAGAAATAAGGGACAGCACGACCACCTAATGTATTGACACCCTCCCTACGCAGTTTTCTTGCGCTTGAACCACAAAGTATAAAACGCAAATGTTTTCTATTGATAAGCCAATGCACCTCATTCAACAGCTCCGGCACCTGCTGTATCTCATCAATAATAACCAAAGACGACTCTGGCAAATTTTGATAAGCGTCTCTTAGCAACGATGGTTTCTTACGAAAACGATCCAACAAATCAGTCTCTAGCAAATCCACATAAGTTGCCTCAGGAAACTTTTCCATCAAGAATGTAGTCTTTCCTGTTTGTCTTGCTCCAAATAAGAAAATACTTTCTTCTTCGTTTTCTATGTTTAGTTTTCTTTCTATCATTGCCTTCCTTTTTGTCATCTCTTCCGCAAAAATAATCAAAAAGATCGAAAATCCGCAGTACTACTTCAGTTTTTCATTGAAAATCCGCAGTACTACTTCAGTTTTTCATTGAAAATCCGCAGTATGGAAAGTTTAAGAGAGCAATTTCGTCGCTCCACTCCGAAGCGTTAGAACACATACGTAAAGCCGATTGTCTGCTTGCTCTGACACTGTGCCTTATCGCGATACTTGCCACGGGCATGTCCATCAGAACGGAGTTTGAGGTTGAATCCCATCGACACATATTTATTAATGTTGAATTTGCCTGTCAAATCCCATTGCAAGAACAACATATCCTTAAATGGTCCTTTATACGGAAGGAATGATTCAAATCCGGTAGAGATACGCAAATCTTTTGAGAACTGCCACTTCAGATTGGAGTCGACACGGAATCCCGGAGCCGCCTGCATAGTGCGTTCTCCCTCCACATAACCAAATTCCTTAGGCTCAAGTTTGTCGCCAAACACCCACGTCCATCTTCCACTAATAGGAGAAGCAAACAACTCAGCCTTTCCTTTTCGCAGGAAATACATTCCTGGTCCCCAGAACACATCGCTTGGCGACAAAAATGAAGTGGCCGGTGTGCTGGCATTATAAGTGTCGTAACCAGTAAACAGACATGTCTTGATCTTCAAATCCATCAGACCATAATAGAGGCTGTTGTGATTTTGCATTTTATATAGTAAACGGCTGTTTGCAAGCAATTCATCCTCATTTACACGGACTGCTCGCAAAGAGTCGTAATCCTGTGATGTGAACAGGAATCCAAGGACACACGAAAACTTGTTGTTCCATAGAATGCGATTCTTTTCATAAATGGCTTCGTATGCCAACGAGCCGGAGAAAGTCATGTTGTTCTTTCCTCCACTTGCCCAGTTGGACACCAAAAAACCGCAGAAGTCAATTCCGATCTTTCCTTTTCTGTGCCATGCCTCATTGCCATGGCCTCTCTTCTTGATGTTTAATTTAAGCTGATGATCATTAGATTCTTCCAAGTGGACGTAGCGGATATCCATGTCTGAGAAGTCAACGATATTCGGCTCATAATCTTCCAAGCCATAATACGACACAATCAAAGGATCCTCTTGAATAATGGAATACATCAATCGGTCGTCAATCTCCTTTTTCAGATTGTAGCGACGTGATTTTTTCTCAAACATCGTTAAGCCAGGCAGGTAGACCGACTTGACTGTGTCTTCCGAGAAATATGGAGTCAGCACAATACTCTTGATTGTATCCACACAATAAGGCAAAGCATACAATGTGTCCCACTTGATCTGTTTCTTAGTCAGGGAATCTGCATCCCTTCGCGTCTTCTGCACTATTTTCTCGACCCATTGGTTGGCCTGCTTCAACTCAGCGGTTGACATTCTCTCGCCAACTTTCTTCTTGGCATAATACTCCAGTCTCTCGATCTCTCGTTTAAGTTCGGCATTCTCAATACGCAACTGATCAAGTTCTTTGTCAGAGTCGAGAGACGACTCCATCGCATCAAGTCCGGAATATTTATTTGAATTGCTGCCATACGCATTTCCATATATGTATCGCATACTACGTTTAGAAAGAGAGTCGTAAGCCACCTCGTCGCCAAGCGACTCTTTCTCCAAGACATATTGTTTCAGCAGATTATATTTGAAAGCATCATACGAGGCTGGTTTAGACTCATTCATCTGCCGGTCAAGATAATCAATAACGACGAATGGATTGTAGTTATACTGTATTGAATCCTGAGCCAAAAGACGCAACGTCGACAGCAGCATACACAGGATGCATGCCACCTTCACAATAACCATAATCTTACTTTGTCTTTTCACAATATCACACTACAATAATCTCCATTGTCTTTCGATCACCATCTTCACATCCCGCCCCAGACAATCGAGAGAAATCACTTTTTATTTTCGGAATATCTCTTTATCACATTGTAAGCCGAATAAATTCCCCGTTCTCCAGCCTTGCTCAAATCTGAAATGCCTTCATCATTTTTGTTGGTATAGATGAAAGTCAGGCCACGATTGAAATAAGCCTCGGCCAAGTCTGGAGACAAAGTTAATGCTTTTGTATATTTTACAATAGCTTCTGAGTAATCTTTTAACATAACTCTCACATTTGCCTCATTATAATAGCAATATGCGAAGTCGGGAGCGAGCCTTTCGCACAGTTCATAATTGTCGAGAGCAAGTTTAAGAATCGCGCTCTTCATCATAGCATTCTCATCACCGTCGCCCAACGCTTTATATTTCATCACAAGCATTTCCGCGATGAAGAAGTAGACGAACGGTTCGTTCTTGTCGATCTGGACATATGCGTTCAGATCATCATAGGCGGCGGCATAATCCTGCACACTCGCATAATCGAGTGCACGGGCAAGAAGCTTGTTTTTGTCCACCCATCCATTCTTGCTGTCGGCACGCTTGATACTCTCAAAATGCTCATATACCTGACGCTCCGAAAGTTTCTCAGTATTCGTCACAAGATACAATTGGCGCGGCAATTTGTAAGTCTGCTCGACATGCTTGACAAACAGGCTGTAGGCCACACCGCCCACCTCTTTTTTATCCGCATAGTAAGACGGGATATAGTTAGGCTGTAGAGTGATTTCCGCATTCACGTTCTGCACTTTGCCACGGTAGTTGGTCTTGTATGCCACTCTTCTTTGCTCATCTTCGGGATCAGCGGCAATCAGGCGGTTGTATTTCTTGATACTCTTGTCCTTCTTCTTTCGTGTCTTCAGACTATCCTGTTTTTCCTCTTTCTGTTTATGTTCGAGCACATAACCAGTGTTGTAGTCGAGTCGGGCTCCCTTTTCATCAAGTCGACGTCTTTTAGCCTCGGCTCTTGCATAATATCCCTGCGCGAAATCCGGATATTCATTAATAATATTGGTGAAATCCTCAATTGCACCTTTATAATTGCCGATATGACTACGAATGATGCCACGGTTGTAGATCGCCATATCGTTGTCCGGCTCCACAAGTATGACATGAGCGAAATCCTGCTCAGCCCCGTTCCAGTTGCCCACCTCCATACGCAGCAGTCCACGGTTGAATCTTGCCACAACATTGTCTTCGTCGAGAGCCACCACAGCGTCATAGTCGGACATAGCACCCTGCAAATCATTCATTTCATAACGTGCGATACCACGGTTGACATACAGATCAGCACGTTTGCCAACAAGACGAAGAGCCTCATCGTAATCTGCCACAGCATCCTTAAAGTCTTTCTTGAGATATCTGATCATACCGCGGAAAGCATACGCGTCGGCATCATATTTATCCAACGCCAACGATTTCTCCACATCATCCAAGGCCGCAACAGTGTCGCCAGCCATTATGTTGGATTTTGCACGATAGATGTAAATCGGGCCCTTATTTGTCGTTTTGTGAAGGGCATCAGAAAAAGCCTTTTTAGCCTCATCATACTTTTTCATCTGCACGTATGCGATTCCCTTGCAGGTGGTGAGTGCCGAATTATACTCGTCGAGCTCCAAGCCCTTGACAAAGTCAGCCAACGCATCCTCGTATTTACCGATATTAAGGCGTGCCACGCCACGGCAATGGTAAGCGCTCACAATGAAAGGGTTTCTTTCAAGAGCCAAAGAGCAATCCGCGTCGGCTCCTACATAATCCTCAAGATTGATTTTGGCTACCGCACGGCAAAAATATGGTTCGGCAAGATAGGGTTTCGCACCAATCACGACATTAAAATATTGCATAGCCAAAACATAGTCCTCAAAATAGAGTGCATTCTTTCCTATCGACATCACACGGTCGGTGTTGATCTGCGATTTTGCCTGCTGAATCGGCAGCAAAATTGAAATCAGGATCAATGCAATTGAGAGATATTTTACGTAAAAGCGATACAAATGCATAAAAAAAGAAGATTTTTTACGTTGCAAATCTACAAAAAAATTACGAAACGGGAAAAAAGCAATATATTTGCATGAAAATTCAAATTGTAATTTAGATTTAAATGTCAGATAGAAAAGTAAGAGTGCGTTTTGCACCGAGCCCAACAGGTGCGCTTCACATCGGTGGAGTGCGCACATGCCTATACAATTATTTGTTTGCCAAGAAGCATGGCGGCGATTTGTTGCTAAGAATCGAGGATACCGACAGCACACGTTTTGTGCCAGGAGCTGAGGAGTATATCATAGAATCGTTCAAATGGCTTGGAATCAAATTCGACGAAGGTGTTGGAATCGGCGGCGACCACGCTCCATACCGTCAGAGCGAGCGTAGAGACATCTACCGCAAATATGTCGACATTCTATTGAAGAGCGGCAACGCCTACATCGCATTCGACACACCTGAAGAGCTTGAGAAGCTTCGTGCTGAGATTCCAAATTTCCAATATGACGCGAAGACTCGTTCTATGGGAAAGAACTCACTTACTATGAGCGAGGACGAAGTGAAGGCAAAGATTGCGGCAGGCGAAAAATATGTAGTCCGCGCGAAGGTTGAGCCAAACGAGGATATCGTGATCGACGATATGGTTCGCGGCAAAGTCACAATCAACTCTAACGTATTGGACGACAAAGTGCTATACAAGTCGGCCGACGATCTTCCTACATACCACTTGGCCAATATCGTCGACGACCACCTGATGGAGGTGACTCATGTGATCCGTGGTGAGGAGTGGTTGCCATCTGCTCCACTTCACGTGTTGCTGTACCGCTATTTCGGATGGCAGGACACAATGCCAAGATTCGCCCACTTGCCTTTGCTTCTTAAGCCAGTAGGAAATGGAAAGTTGAGCAAACGTGACGGCGATAAACTTGGATTCCCAGTATTCCCACTACGTTGGGTGGATCCAAAGACAAATGAAGTGTCGAGCGGATACCGTGAGAGCGGCTACTTGCCAGAGGCTGTCGTCAACTTCCTTGCTTTGCTTGGATGGAACCCAGGTCTCGACAGAGATTTGTTCACAGTAGAGGAGCTTACAGAGCTTTTCGACCTTGGCCACGTAAGCAAGTCGGGGGCAAGATTCGACTACGAAAAGGCAAAATGGTTCAACCACGAATATATCATCAAGAAGAGCGACGCCGAACTTGCCGCAATGTACAAGCCACTTCTTAAGGAGAAAGGTTATGAGATCGCAGACGCCACACTTGAACGCATCGTCGGAATGGTGAAGACAAGAATATCATTCGTGGCAGACCTATGGGAGGAGACAAACTTCTTCTTCGAGGCTCCGACAGAATACGATGAGAAATCAATCAAAAAACGTTGGAAGGAAGAGAGCCCAGCATTGATGGCTGAACTTGGAAAAATCCTTGAAGGCATCAGCGACTTCACGTCTGCCAACATGGAGAAGATAGTGATGGATTGGATTGAGAAAAACGGTCACAACACAGGAACCGTGATGAACTCATTCCGAATCACAATCATCGGCGCGGCACGTGGTCCACACATGTTCGACATCATCGAGATTTTAGGAAAAGAGGAGACATTGCGTCGTCTGAACGCCGCATTGGCTGTAATAAAATAAAAACAACGGGCAGGTCTGAATCCTGCCCATACACCTTCAGACATATTTATGGGAGGGCGTTTACTCTCCCAATTATATTTTTTGAATAGGTCAACAAAAAATAAAAAAAGATGATTATTTATAATTTAGCAATTCTTATTTATCAGTTTGGGGTATGGGTTGCCTCTTTCTTCAATGAAAAGGCAAAACTATTCCATGACGGCAGAGTCGACCTACTGAAAAGATTAAAGGGTCAGATCGACGGGAATGCTAATTATATATGGGTTCATGCGGCATCGTTGGGCGAGTTTGAACAAGGACGTCCAATCATCGAACGCATAAAGAAAGACCACCCGGAGTATAAGATTCTGCTGACATTCTTCTCTCCGTCGGGCTACGAAGTGCGAAAAAATTATGACAAGGCAGACATTGTTTGCTACATGCCGCTCGACACAATCGGCAATGCCAAAAGGTTTCTAGACATCGTGAATCCAAGCATCGTCATCTTCATCAAATATGAATTCTGGATGAACTTCCTGTTCAACTTGAAAAGGCGCAGAATCCCTACATATATAGTGTCGGCCATATTCAGGGAGGAGCAGGCGTTCTTCAAATGGTACGGATTCGTCTACAAGAAAGTGTTGAAATGCTTCAACCGTCTGTTTGTGCAAGACGCAAATTCTATCAATCTGCTCCACTCCATCGGCATCCACAACGTGACAATCGCCGGCGACACCCGTTTCGACCGTGTGTGTGAAATAGTGAAGCAGGCGAAAGAGATTCCGCAGATAGCAGCCTTCAAGGGAGACAAGAAAGTGCTTATCGCAGGCAGTTCATGGCAACCAGACGAGGATCTGCTTTGCGAATATTTCAACAACAACGACGGATTCAAAATGATCCTTGCCCCACACGTCACAAGTGAGGCACATGTGGAAGAGATATGCAAAAAGCTTAACAAAAAATACGCAAGATTCACCAAGTCGACGGAAGAAGAGATAAAGAATGCAGATTGCCTGATCATCGACTGCATAGGAATCCTCACATCTGTGTATAAATATGGCGACGTGGGATATGTAGGCGGAGGTTTCGGCGTAGGAATCCACAACATCCTGGAGCCCGCCGTCTACGGAATGCCTATATTCTTCGGGCCTAACTACAAGAAATTCCGTGAGGCTGTGGACATGGTGAAATCAGGTGCGGCGTTCCCAATCAACAACAAGCAGGAATTGTTCCCGCTACTGAATGAGATGTTCGATGAAAAGCAGAACACACTCAGCAAGACATCAGCCGTGGCAAAAGCATTCGTGAGAGAACATTGCGGAGCGACTGAGATAGTGATGAATGAGATATTCAAATAATTGTTTATATCAAGAAACAATTTCATATTTTGTATTTTCCATCTCATATTTTATTATCTTTGTCTAAAAACCAAAAAGTATATAATATGAATAACAAATTTTTAGGACTGATTCTTGGAGCAGGTGTCGCTGCAATGACATCATGCGGAGGTAACGCAGGCAAGAACACTGCCGAGTCAACAGCAGATTCAACAAATACAGCTGATAGCGTAAAAGAGTTCACACTAAACCGTGGTGTTAACCTTGACCACTGGTTGAGCCAGAGAGGTGAAGGAGTCGACATCGACCCTAACTACATCACAAAGAAGGATTTTGAGACAATCAAAAAACTTGGTTTCGACTTCGTGCGTGTTCCTATCGAGGAGCAGCTTATGTACAACACCGACCTTACTCGCCGCAAAATCGGTTTCGACCTTCTTGACAGCGCTGTGAAATGGTCGGACGAAACAGGACTAAAGATGATCTGCGACCTTCACATCATCCGCTCTTTCCACTTCAACAGCGAGAACGGAGAGGCAAACACATTGTTTGAGAAAGAGGAGGCACAGGACAATTACGTAAAAGTATGGATGGACATTCAGGATTTCTTGAAGAACACTCCAGAAGACAAGGTGGCTTACGAGCTTCTTAACGAGGTGACAACTCCAGATCCTGAAAACTGGAACAAGCTGATAGCAAAGGTTCACAAGGCGATCCGTGCCAACGAGCCAACAAGAAAAATCATCATCGGTTCCAACCACTGGCAGATTCCAAACACATTCCCTGATTTGAAGGTGCCAGAAAACGACAAGAACCTAATCTTGAGTTTCCACTACTACAATCCTAACGTAATCACACACTACCGCGCTCATTGGGCTGAGTTCAAAGATTACACAGGCAAAATTCAGTATCCTGGCGACGTATTGGTCGACAAAGATTATTTCAATACAATCGCAGACGAGAATGTCAGAGAGATCAGAAAGGGCATGTGTGGAGAGTGGAATGCAGAGAGAATGGAGAAAGAGATCTTGATTGCAAAGAACGTAGCTGACTCACTTGGATTGCCACTGTTCTGCGGAGAGTTTGGAGTTTATCCATACCACGTGTCACCAGAGATCCGTATCAAATGGTATGAGGACATCATGGAAGTGTTCCGCAAGAACAACATCTCATGCTGTCACTGGGGTTGGAAGAACGACTTCCCTTGTGTAGACGAGAAGACATTGGAGCCTAACGCTATTGCACCAATCATCGCAAAGTGATTTAGGATAAACCCATAAAAAGCAAAGGAGACGCGAGTAATCACGTCTCCTTATTTTATTATCATTTCCTACAAATGTAATATCTTATTATTTGTCTTTCCCCGACTTTCCTGCCTTGTAGACATTATACTCATGGACAATATCCTTCATATCATGCAACGTCAGTTTTCCTTCACGTATCTGCTGACACAATTCCGGATAGTCGCCAAACAGATTTTCATAAACTTTGTCAAGACAGTCTTCCTTCGTCTTGTAAGAGATTTTTTTTGAAAAAGCACTCTTCTTCACACTGATTGCCATGCCCATAAACACTCCGTAGTCCATATCTTTTTTCCGGCATATATATCGATTGTATGTGCCCACACCTAAGACAGTGGTACTATACAGACAGACATCCCCATATTCCACCACACTATACCTCAGATGCTTCAGCTCTTTGTTCTTACCACTCAAGTAATCCTTATAATTCAAATAACTGACATTTTCAACAATGTAAACATCACCGTTGTCAGCAGGCATGACAATACTATGTATTTTTTCCGGATCCATTTCTTTAATTTTGTCTTTCTCAGAAAGACGGTAGTCTACGGGAGATGAATACAACAATGTGTTACAATTGATAAAGCATTCCATTTTTTCGCCATTCTTCAAGTGGATGACTCCAGGGCTAAAATACACTGTTTGATTCTGTGCATTAGCGACAAACGCACTGATGCAACTGAAAATAAACGCTAAAATAAGTCTCTTATAATTCTTCATAATCTTCACAATATTAAAACAACTATTATTTGCCTGATTTTCCTGCCTTGTAGACATTATACTCATGGACAATGTCCTTCATGTTTTGAATCTTCAGTTTTCCATCTCGTATCTGCTGACACAATTCCGGATAGTCGCCAAACAGATTTTCATATAGTTTATCAAAATCACCCTTCGTCCTATATAAATATTCCGATGATCCGATTCTTTTCGCAACTATTGCCGCATGTCCTACATACACTCCGTAGTCCATATCTTTTTTTCTGCATATATAACGTTCAGCATTTGCAATTTGCATATTGGATACAATAGCACAATATAGGCAGATGTCCCCATATTCCACTAAACAATACCTTTGATGCTTTATCTTCTTGGCAGTACCTTTCAGGTATTCCTTATAATCGACAAAACCGACATTTTCAATGAGATAAACACCACCTTCTTTTTCCATATCGGGCAAAACAATGCTTTGTATTTTTTCCGGATCCATTTCTTTCGTTTTGCCATTAGGGGAAAGACGGTAGACTACAGGGGATGACAATAACAAAGTGTTATCCGCCATCTCGCATTCAACTTTTTCGCCATTCTTCAAGGTGATTACTCCAGCCATAAACTTCGGCGGATAATTCTGTGCGTTAGAGACAAACGCACTGATGCAACAGAAAAGAAAAACAAAAAATAATTTTTTCATATCCATACTCATAAATTTTATCGTTGATAATTATCATGAAAAGGCTGACATAAAAGAAAACAACAGAGACATGGCGAACACCGAGAAATCAAAAAAAAGCCAAAATCTTTGTGACAAAATCGTAGGGGCAGGGTTCAAACCTGCCCACAACTAGAAATAAACATTCTTTGATCTTTCAGCCTATTAGTCGAAGGCATAACCAATTCTCAAAACGAAGTATTTCAATTTGTCAAGAGAATTGTCAGAAAGTTCACTCAAGATCTTTTTACGGTTGATTCCGCATCCGAGGTATAGGATTTTATCATCTGAAAACATGTAGCCGACATTAAAAGTAGCCTCCACACAAGCGATGAATCCCATATCATGGTCGCTGTCATCCAAGAAATTGCCAATTCCGTTTCTGAATCCAATCTGAGCCTTAACGTCTGGAGCAAAATAAATTCTGTTGACCGCCATCGGACACTGAGCGCCAAAACCAGTGACAAGAGTAAAATACTTTAGATCCGTAGTGGTTTCTTCAACTGTATATTTGTCGTCATCATAATAACTATTCATATCATTATAGACGCTCAAGTTGTATCGCTCCACCATTCCATAATCAAACGACGCATTCCAGTTCACAAAACGAGAAAAGAAATGGGCATAACTAATACCAAATTTGATTTTATCCGTATAAGTCGTCTTTCTATTCCACATTTCATCATCAAAATGATAAGTGTCCGTCAACGGGAACATCAAATCCAAGCCGACATATCCATATCCATCAAAATCAAGCACACGGAAACCAGAATCTACAACTCCGTTGCCCTTAGCATCCGCCCCAATAAAATCCGCTGACACCAACTGCCAACCTTCACTGTTTTTTTCCCATCTAGTTGTATATTGTTTCTTTCCGTAATTGAAAGTGGCTGTCCCAGCGTCGCCATTAGCAGAGACGCTACCTACTTTCAATGACGCAGGCTTTTTTACCGGAGCCTTGATGTTGTCTGCCACCATAATCTTCAATCCCAGCATAACATCTCCTTCTCTCAACGAATTGTTGGCATTTGTCGAAATATTATTAAGCATAGACTTCAACTGTTCTTCAGATAAAGAGGTTGCCATTTTGTTGGAAATAAATGGCGACATTTCATAGCTTGACTTGCCGAAAGCATCCATATATTTCTCCACCTGTTTTTGGAACTCCTCTTCCCCATTATTTTTTGCGGCAGACACAGAACCTATGCTATTGATCACTTTCTGTATATCTTTCGCCATAAGAGAGAAGTTGGCATTTTCACGGCGGAAAGCCTTCCATGTGTTCATACCAACCACCTTATACTCCTTCTCCGTCACTGTTTCCGTGACTTTCACAGGCTTCTTGCCTTCCATCTTTTCACTGGTGACTGTTTTCTTGTTTTCCTTCAACACCAGCAACGGTCCGCCAGAGCTACCCGGATCGACTTGCGCAGTATGCTGGATGACCGCTATATGCACACTGTCCGTAAGCTCCATATTGACGAGATTATCGTTAGAGACAATTCCGTTGCCCAACTGCCATGCCGGCTCATCTCCAAGGCCAGGAAAACCTGCCGACCATACATTTGTACCGTCGACAACACGATCAGCATCAAAAGAAAGAGGCACAAAACCCGTCTCTGTGGCAGGGAATTCCACAACAGCGATGTCCATAGAGTCCGACTTTGCTATCACATTACAATTAGAGATTGTTTTGTCGCCACCCTCCGCTTTAAATGTCAACTGGACAGACTTAGCGTCTTTTACCACATGTTTGTTGGTAATAATATAAAGTTTTCCGTTGTCTGCCCTATAAAGGAAACCTGAGCCGAAGCCTCCAAGTCCTTTTCTCAATCTACGAGCAGCAGACATATATGAATTAGAGAACAAAGTGGAAGCAGTTTTTTCATATGCTTCAGTTTCAGCGTCCGTATGATTCTGTTTTACCACACAGACACTCTTTTTTAAATCTTGTTGCGCATTAATTGTAAACACACCACACACGCACAATGCTACAGACAGTAAAAATTTCTTCATCTATTTTATATTTATTTTTTTTCAAACAAAACGTTCGGCACATCACCTTCGATTTCGCAAATGTTCCGAAAAACAAAAATATGGAAATTTTGGTATCATCAAACAACTTCATAATTAAATTAACATCAATTCTACGAAAATTATAGTAACGTGAGTTCGACAAAATCAAAAAGATAGTTGGTGTGTCATAAATGAGGATTGTTAAGGGCCCATGTTTGATTGATATTGGCCCTAACCCCTTCCTTAGTGCAAGCCGTAGGCGAGCACATAAAATTTAATAAAACACAGAGAGAAAAAGTTCATAGATAAAGACTTCGTCTTTTTATGAGAAAAATGAGACAACTCAATCAAACATGGGTTTATTTATGATTCCTTTCTTGAATAAATGAACATCAAAATCTCATTATAAAATGTATTAAGCAAATTTCTGATTTCTTTTTTCCGAAAGCATCGAAACGACCATCCACAAAACGCATTGATTATCAACACTACACGAAACGTACTTAAATTTTCTTCAAACTAAAAATATGTTGTTAAGAATTTTTAGCATTTTTTTTTGTGTTTATTGTTTGATTGTATGTTTTTGTTTTTTAGTTTTGCATTGGAAAAAGGAGAAAAATGAAAAACCTTATTCCAGATTTTAGAAATTAATTATTAACTAAAATATCTATCAAAATGAAGAAGATTTTTAATCTTGCAGTTATCTTGGCTACACTTATGGGTGCAGCAACATTCACTTCTTGTGATGACGATGAGGACGATGTGATCAACGACTTCGAGGAGTACGGTGACGCAAAGGCTGAGGTTTATGTACAGGCTGGTCAGAAGTATCAGGCAGTTCAGGCTGGTGCTACAGCTTTCACTTTCGAGGTAAAGTCAGTTTCAGGTTCAGTAGCTGAAGCAAATCAGGTAGTTACTTTCAAGATTGAGAAGAAGGGTAAGAACCAGGAGGTTACTCTAGGTGATGACGCTGCTCATTGCTCATACCTAGCTTGGACAGAGGCTGAAGGTTTCAAGGCTGTTAACAAGGCTACAGCTGATGCAGCTGCTAACACAATCGTTATGGTTCTTGCAGGTGCTTCTAACACAACAGGAACTAACTACATGATCACAACTCCAACTATCAACAACACTCTTAAGGCTAACGGTGCTGTTGAGACATTGTTCCGTGTTAAGACTAAGTAATTGTAAGACTAAGTCTGAAAAAACAAAGAGCTGCATCCTATGGGTGTGGCTCTTTTTAAAATTAAGAAAATAGGATTATGCCAACATTATTGATATTATTTGGGTTGAGGTTTTTCTTTTATTCCGAAGACCACGAGCCAATGCATGTTCACGTACAAAGAGATAACAACACTGCCAAATTCGATTTTTCTGGAGACGAAGTCTTTCTAGTATACAATCACGGACTAAGCAACCAGGACATAAAAAATGCAAGGAAAATTATTGTAGAACACAAAGAAGAGTTCTCCAACAAATGGAAAGCCTACTTTGGAAAATGACACTCGTATGGAAAAAATAGAAAAAGTGTGGTTTGAAGATGATAAAATATTCATAGAAACCAACGAAAACAAAAAATATAGCATACCGTTAGAGGTGTTTCCTACTTTGAAAGATGCTTCTGCAAAAGAGCGGGACAATTTCTATATATGGGATGATGCACAATCAATAAGATGGGAGTATCTGGATGAAGACATTCACATATCTTCCTTTTTCAAAGAGTACAAGCTCAATCCACAAAACCCAGTTGCAAAACTATTCAATGATTTTCCTCAGTTGAATGTGGCAGAAGTAGCAAATATGATTGGAATACACAAAAATTTGCTCGCCCAATATATTTATGGAGTAAAAACACCAAGCGACAATATGATGCAAAATATCAAAGATACATTGCATCTTATCGGCAGAAGATTATTAGCGATTCAATAAAATCACTATTTTTGCTTATCTATCAGACATACAATAAATATTTACGATTATGGGAACAGCGACAAAAAACATCAGCGTCGACTTGCCAATCGACGACATCGACAGAATCGGCAGACTTGCACGCGAGAAAAAAATGAGCGTCAGCAAGTTCATTTCCAGTTTGATAAGAAAAGAATCAAAGACTGAGGAAGAGAAAAGATGGGAAAAATTCACATCGAAATGTGAAAACATCAAAAAATGGGCAAAGAATCAAGGGATCACAGAGCAAGACATTGAAGAAGCAATTAAAGAGGTCAGAAAAAAATGAGAATTGTTATTGATACTAATGTCGTCGTCTCTGCCATCGTATTCGGAGGACAACCTTGGAAACTTATAAAATGTCTTACCAACAGTGATTTGGATGCATATGCTTCTATTCAGATTGTAGAAGAATACAAATCCACTTTATTAAGGTTACTCAAAAAGTATCCCGAAAAAGAAATTCACACTACAATGGAAGAATTCGAAAAGTACATACATGTTCTCCCCTCCCACAGCCACATTGAAGCTTGCAGGGATCCCGACGACAATAAGTTCATCGAATGTGCAATAGACAACAGATGCATTTATATAGTGAGTGGAGATAAAGACCTTTTAGTATTAGAACAGTATGAAGATATCGGCATTTTGACAGTATCGGAATTTTTGGAACAGTACGAAAAGAAACGACACAAAAACAGCACAAAAAACTGACAAAGCACCTTCTTTTCATATCATTTTGACAAAAAGAGCGATAAATCCAAACAAAAAAATCATTTTGCACGAATAACGGCTTTTTATCAAGTCTCAAAAATCATTTTGCACGATTTTTTATGTTTTTTGTGACACATTGTCAATCAAAAAGCCATGTTTTAGATTAAATGTGCATAAATATTTTCATTTTGATATAAAAAAAGATTAGAAAAAAATTTCAAAGTCAGAAAAAAAATGTAATTTTGCAACGTCTTTTTAACAGAAAGACGACAAAATAGGTAATAAAAAATTTAATATAATCAGTTTAGTATGAGAAAACATATCTTCAACGCTGGTCCATGCAAGTTGTCAGACAGAACTTTGACAAACACTGCTAAGGCTGTGCTAGAGATGGGCGAGACAGGTCAGTCTGTACTTGAGGTATCTCACCGTTCAGCAGATTTTCAGAAGGTTTATGATGAGACAGTAGCTCTAATGAAAGAGGTACTTTCCATTCCAGACAACTACTCCGTTATCTTCGTCGGTGGTGGTGCAAGCTTGCAGTTTGGCATGATCCCTTTCAACTTCTTGAAGACTAAGGCTGCATACGTTAACACTGGTGTATGGTCGAAGAAGGCTCTTAAAGAGGCTGAGCTTTGGGGAGAGGTCGTAGAGATCGCTTCTTCAGCAGACAAGAACTTCACATACTATCCAGAGCCAAAGAGCATTAAAATCCCTACTGATGTAGACTACGTTCACATCACATCTAACAATACTATCCGCGGTACTGAGATTTTTGAGGATCTTGATTCTCCAGTTCCACTAATCGCCGACATGAGTTCAGATATCGCTTCACGTCCACTAGACGTTAGCAAGTACTTCATGATCTACGGTGGTTGTCAGAAGAACCTTGGACCTGCAGGTGCTACATTCGTAATCATCCGCAACGATTTCGTTGAGAAGGTAGCAGACCGTAAGATCCCTACAATGCTTAAGTACTCTACTCACGTAGACAACGGATCTATGTTCAACACTCCTCCATGTGTATGTATCTACGCTATCCGCGAGACTCTACTTTGGATCAAGGAGAACGGTGGTGTTGAGGGTATGGAGAAGCTTGCAATCCAGAGATGCGACGCTCTATACAACTTCCTAGAGAACTCTACTGTCTTCACTCCAGTTGTTGAGGCTGGCTCACGTTCAAGAATGAACGTTCCATTCCTTCTTCGTGGAAAGTACGCTACAGAGGCTCTTGAGAAGACATTCCTTGAGTTCGTTAAGACTAAGAACATCGTTGGTGTTAAGGGTCACCGTCTAGTTGGTGGATTCCGTGCTTCTATGTACAACGCATGTACAATGGAAGACGTGAATGCTCTTATCGCAGCAATGAAGGAGTTCGAGGCAAAAGTAAAATAAATCATCTATATGGGCTCACGGTTGTGCGTCCATTAAATGAATTGATAAATTTGGTAGAGACGCACGACCGTGCGTCTCCACGTTTTAATAGAAAAAATCATGGCAAAAGTATTAATCGCAACAGAGAAGCCTTTCGCAGCAGCAGCTGTAGAAGGAATCAAGAATATCATCAGCGGCGCTGGTTTTGAGATCGCTGTTCTTGAAAAGTATACAGAGAAGAAGCAGCTTCTTGAGGCTGTAGCTGATGTAGACGCAATCATCATCCGTTCAGACATCATTGACGCAGAGGTGATGGATGCAGCTAAGAACCTAAAGATCGTTGTTCGTGCAGGTGCTGGTTACGACAACGTTGATCTTGAGGCAGCAACAGCTCGCAAGATCGTTGTAATGAACACTCCAGGACAGAACGCCAACGCAGTAGCTGAGTTGGTACTTGGTTTGTTGGTTTACGCTGTACGTAACTTCTACAACGGCAAGAGCGGTTCAGAACTTCTAGGCAAGAAGCTTGGTATCCTTGCATTCGGTAACGTTGGTCGCAACGTCGCTCGCATCGCTAAGGGCTTCGGCATGGATGTATATGCATACGACGCATTCTGCCCTGCAGATGTAATCGAGGCAGCTGGTGTACACGCAGTAAAGAATCAGGAAGCATTGTTTGAGACTTGCGACATCGTGTCTCTACACATTCCTGCTACTCCAGAGACTACAAAGAGCATCAACTACGACCTATGCAGCAAGATGAAGAAGGGAGCTATCCTTATCAACACTGCTCGTAAGGAGGTTATCGATGAGGCTGGCTTGTGGAAGCTTATGGCTGAGCGTGCCGACCTTAAGTATATCACAGACATCATGCCAAAGGCAGACAAGGAGTTCAAGTGCTTCACAGGCCGTTACTTCTCTACACCAAAGAAGATGGGTGCTCAGACAGCTGAGGCAAACACTAACGCTGGTCTTGCAGCTGCAAACCAGATCGTTGACTTCATCAAGAACGGTGTGACTAAGTTCCAGGTCAACAAATAAAAAACCGCTGACGTTTAAACCGACGTCGACACAATACAAAGCCGCAATTCATCTTATTGGTTGCGGCTTTTTTGGTTTATCTATGACCTATTATCATGTTTTTTAACAACTTAATCGAATATATCCAAAATCTCATCTCTGATAAATTTAATAAGAACATACCATCAGGATGTTTGATTTTTATAATTTTTGTCGTTTTTTTCTCTTTTTCTTTATATGGGTTCATTACACTCATAAATTATCTGAACGATTATCCTATCATTCTAAATTCCACCATAATCTTTTTATGTATCGGTTCATTACTTTTTTTTATTTACCTAAAAAATCATAACACACATCACTACAATAATAGTAATAAATTGGACTATAGGCAGTGTATCCTTGTGCTACTTGCAGAAGTGATGAGAGCCGACAATAGTTTAATGGATTGTGAATTTGACCGAGTAAAAGAGACAATCCGCAGGTACTACACTACAAAGGCAGAGCAAGAAGAGGCTCTTAAACAATTTGAAATCATCCATACAAAACCAAAATACAATCTAAAAAACATCTGCAAAGAGATCCAACAACACTACATCTACCTCGAAAAAGCTGAGATAATCATGGAATTGTTGGCCTTGGCCTATTCAGACAACAATCTATGCGAAAATGAAAATGTTATAATCTCACAAATCGTAAAAGAATTGGGCATCGACGCCAATCAATACAAAAGTATCTACTCTATATTCTCCAAAAAATACCAAAAGGGATTCTATAGGACTGAAAATTCACAAAAAAATTCGTCAAGCACGAACAATGATCAATCAAATCGCAATAAAAGGAGCAATAATTCTACAGGATCAAAATCTAACAATTCAAAAAAAACAAATAATTCAAAAAAGGTAAAGCGTCAACATTCATATATTTCTGTGAGTGAGGCATACGCGATTCTTGGTGTGGAAAGCAATGCAACCGACGAGGAGATAAAAAAAGCCTACCGTGCTTTGGCAATAAAATACCATCCCGACAATGCGTCTAATCTAGGCGACGAGGCAATCCGTCAGGCCACGGAATCGATGAAGCAGATCAATGAAGCGTGGGAAGTGGTGAAGATGGCAAGGGGAATAAAATAAAATTAACGTCAATTCGACCAAATTAAAAAATAGGAGAAAAAAAATGATAGTTGGAGTGTCATAAATGAGGATTCCAAAGGGCGGAACGCCCTTCACCACCACCAAGTGCGAGCCGAAGGCGAGCACATATAGGTAGAATAAACCAAAAGACTCGGAGTCTTAAGAGAAAATTTCTTTTTTATAAGAAAAAGAGATCGAAATCAACCAGCATATGTAATAAGAACAGATAAATACTGTTTTCAATAATAAAAGAGAACCTTATGAGATTTATACTATACATATTTTTTATTTTAGCGGGATATTTTTTTCTTTCAATTGCTCCATTTCTATTCTTAGATGATATATCATTCTTGTTAAGTCTTCTTTATATTCCCTATATGTTTTTTATTTATTTTATTACATCCAAAGCATTCGATTGGATAGAAAATAGTCTTCAGGATGAAAATGATCAGGATGAAAATGATCAGGATGAAAATGATCAGGATGAAAATGATCAGGATGAAAATGATCAACAATCTTATTCCGACACTGAAGAAAAGAATAACGAAGACGAGTTTGATTCCAACGAAAATGACAATCTATACCTTAAATACTGCATCTTAGTGTTGCTAGCAGAGGTGATGAAAGCGGATGGTAATTTGACAAATTGCGAATTAGACAGAGTGAGAACAACAATTCGCAGATACTACCAAACTGAAGATGAACAGCAAAATGCCTTGAAACAATTCAAATATATATTGGATAAAGAAAATGATATAAACACCATCTGTCGCAGCATCAACAGTCGTCTCAACGACACAGCAAAGTCTGAACTAATCATGGAGTTGTTGGCGGTTGCGTATGCAGACAACAACTTAAAATACTCTGAAGAGAAAGAGATCCTTCATATTGTAAGTCAATTACGTATAACTTCAGATGAATATAAGAGTATATATTCCATTTTCATAGAGAAATACAACAAAGGATTCTATAGCGAAAACAAGACAAAAAGCGAAGACAGAAAAGATAATTATTATAAAAAACAAGAGGGGCACAGGAATTCCAAGCAGGGCAAAACTAATAATGAAGATTATCACGACTCATGTCAAATATCATCAAAAGAGAAAAATGCATACGCGATTCTTGGCGTGGAAAGCAATGCAACCGACGAGGAGATAAAAAAAGCCTACCGTGCTATGGCAATAAAATATCATCCCGACAACGCGTCTAATCTAGGCGACGAGGCGATCCGCCAGGCAACAGAATCCATGAAACAGATCAATATGGCGTGGGAGACGGTGAAGATGGCAAGAGGCATTAAATAATTCGTAATTCATAATGCATAATTCATAATCGTCGGTACAATCCAACATCTTAGGAAATCCCATCACATGCATTCATATCTAATTCTACCAATATTGAATGACTAAAGGAGTAATCTTAAAGGTGATTATATGTCATTAATGCATCTATTGAGTATGTACAACAATCCGACGACTATCGGCAATCTATAAAAATAATCGTATCTTTGCGGGAAATTTATTCAATATGAGAATTGAAATAATTATTGCTTTTTGTCTACCATCAATTATGAGCATCATATCATTTATCCCCGGATTTACACTAGCAGGATTAATACTGATACCGATTGTCTATTTGTTTTATAAGTCTTGTTCCAAATCCGACAATCAGAAAAAGACAAAAGACAACTCATTAGAAAAGCCCCAAAAAGACAAATGGGAACAATCCGAATTTGACGCAGATTATGAGATTCATTTCACAAATGATCACCCAAAATACTCATACACTAAATTTTCCGACGAAGAATCAAAATTCAAATATTGCATTCTTGTGTTGCTTGCAGAAGTGATGAAAGTCGACTCAAAACTCACCACAAATGAATTGGGAAGCGTCGTCAACACAATCAACAGATACTATAGGACCGAGAGCGAACAAAGAGAGGCTCTTCAACAATTCCTTACACTCCTAAAAATCACACCAGAAATGAGTCTGGTATTCGTAACCATCAACAATAGCTTCAGTTTTTCTTCAAAATCGGAGTTGTTCATGGAGTTGCTTGCCGTCACGCATGCCGACAACAAATACCACGACAAAGAGAAAAAATTGATAAAGAGATTCGCAAAAAGTTTGAATATCACACCTGAGCAATACAACAGTATCTATACCCTATTTCTAAAAAAGTATAGGAACGGAAATTATAAGAAGAAAAAGAAAACCGAAAACCATAACGAAGAGCAAAACAATAGTCAAGAATCAAATGTTGATACTGACTATATAAAAGATGCTTGCACAATTCTTGGCGTGGAAAGCAATGCAACCGACGAGGAGATAAAAAAAACCTACCGTGCTATGGCAATAAAATATCATCCCGACAACGCGTCTAATCTAGGAGACGAAGCAATCCGTCAGGCCACAGAGACAATGAAGCAGATTAATATGGCGTGGGAGACGGTGAAGATGGCGAGAGGGATTAAATAATTCGTAATTCATAATGCATAATTCATAATTGTCGGTACAATCCAACATCTTAGGAAATTCCATCACATGCATTCATATCTAATTCTACCAATATTGAATGACTAAAGGAGTAATCTTAAAGGTGATTATATGTCATTAAAAATGCCTTATTTTTTATATATTTGCTGCGTCGATCTTCATTTGCAGATTTGATGAAAACTTGATATAAAAAAGATGGAATACAATCATATTGATTTACTTATAAACCAAATATACAATGGCACAAGAAACATTCCTCGATTTAATCAACAAGAGCATGCAGGAATCTGCTCAGCTGGTCCGCTCCTCATTGGGGCGCTCATCGTATGTGACAACGCGAGAGAAAGCCTTGAAGCAAGTTGCAATGCTTCAGGCAGCCAAGGATCACCAGCAAACTGGAAAATAGACGAGACTCAGGAGCACGAATTACAATGTTGGGCGGAAGCTAAAGGAGTTTGGATACCT
>Ga0256406_1002039_pt1 | contig 30203 bp, 27 predicted proteins | sample RumenRJG_03DNA_FD_185986 | JGI IMG/M metagenome (GOLD analysis project Ga0256406, IMG submission 185986) | Bovine rumen microbial communities from Lethbridge, Alberta, Canada - RJG_03 | ecosystem: Host-associated > Mammals > Digestive system > Stomach > Rumen | place: Canada: Alberta | collected... | reverse complement strand
CGCAGCTTTATCTTGATGCCGTTATCGCCGCAGAGGACAGACGGTATTATTACCATAAGGGCTTTGACATAATCGGAACCGCAAGAGCTGTAATAACCGATATAAAAACACGCTCTCTTTCGGAGGGAGGAAGTACCATATCACAGCAGCTGGCAAAAAATATGTATTTTCCGCAGGATAATTCCCCCACAAGGAAAATAGCGGAAATTTTTATGGCTGTCAATATGGAAAAGACATTTTCAAAGGAAGAAATTCTTGAGCTTTATGTTAACGGAATATACTACGGCAGCGGATATTACTGTATTTACGACGCAGCAATGGGATATTTTGATAAGGCTCCCTCACAGCTTAACGACTATGAAGCAACACTCCTTGCCGGCATTCCCAATGCGCCAAGCGTATACTCGCCAAAGGTAAACCCGGAGCTTTCGGCAAAAAGACAGGAAAAGATTATTGACTGCCTTATAGACTGCGACTATATAACCGAAGAAGTGGGTGACAAAATTCTTGCAATGGCAGAATAAAAAGAAAAAAACAAGGGGCGGCTTTTCGTGCCGCCCCGATATTTTTAATACTGTGCGTTTCCGACGGTTCTCGGATAAGGAATTACATCTCTGATATTTGCAACTCCCGTTAAATACATGATAATTCTTTCAAAGCCGAGACCGTAGCCTGCGTGCTTTGTACCGCCGTATTTTCTAAGCTTTAAGTACCAGTCATAGTCCTCCTCCTTAAAGCCTAATTCATTCATTCTTGCAAGCAACACGTCAAGGCGCTCCTCTCTCTGGCTTCCGCCGATAATCTCGCCTACTCCCGGCACAAGCAAATCCATTGCCGCAACGGTCTTTTTATCATCGTTAAGCCTCATATAAAAGGCTTTTATTTCTTTCGGATAGTCTATAACAAACACCGGCTTGTTATAGATTTTTTCGGTCAGATATCTTTCATGCTCTGTCTGAAGGTCACAGCCCCATTCTACCGGGAAGGTAAACTCCTCGCCGCTCTTTTTCAGCAGCTCTACCGCCTCGGTATAGGTTACTTTTTCATAATCGCTTACCGCAAGCTTTTCAAGTCTTTCAAGCAAGCCCTTATCAACAAAGCTGTTGAAAAATTCAAGCTCCTGACGGCAGTTTGCAAGCACATGATTGATTATAGCCTTAATCATATCCCATGCAAGCTCCATATCGTCATTCAGGTCGGCAAAGGCTATTTCAGGCTCAATCATCCAAAACTCCGCCGCATGACGGGCTGTATTTGAATTTTCTGCACGGAAGGTAGGTCCGAAGGTATACACGTTTCCGAATGCCATTGCATAGGTTTCGGCTTCAAGCTGACCCGATACCGTAAGGTTGGTGCTTTTGCCGAAGAAATCCTGTGACCAGTCAACACTGCCGTTCTCATTTTTCGGCGGATTTTCCATATCAAGGGTTGTAACTCTGAACATTTCCCCCGCTCCCTCACAGTCCGATGCGGTGATAAGGGGAGTATGAACGTAAACAAAGCCTCTTTCGTTAAAGAATTTATGAATAGCAAAGGCAGCCTCGCTTCTTACTCTGAATACGGCAGAGAAAAGGTTTGTTCTCGGTCTTAAATATGCCTGTTCTCTCAAATATTCAAGAGTATGCCTTTTCTTTTGCAGGGGATAATCGGGCGTTGAGGTGCCTTCAACCTCAATTTTTACCGCCTTTATCTCAAAGGGCTGCTTCATTTCGGGTGTGAGTACAACAACACCCTCTGCAACAAGCGCCGCACCTACATTCTGCTTTGCAATCTCCTCATAGTTTTCTATTTTTTCTCTTTCAAATACTACCTGGGCGGATTTAAAGCAGCTGCCGTCGTTCAGGTCGATAAATCCAAACGCCTTGCTGTCACGTATGCTTCTTGCCCAGCCGCCCAACACAACGGTTTTTCCGTCATACGCTTCGGGGTTTTCATATATTTTCTTTACTGAATCTCTTTTCATTTGCCGATTCTTGCCTTTCCGTCTGCCGATTGAATATACGGGTTGCTCGTTCCGCCGCAGACAAGCAGAACTCTTTTGCAGTAATAAATATACCACATTTTTCTGTAATTGTCAAGCAGCTGACAGTGTTTTGAAACATTTCGGCAAAAAACCCGCTGTCGGTATCGGCAAAAATTACAGATTGTACATATTCCATTAAAAAACTGTTCACCTTTTTTGTGATTATCGGTCAAAATGATTAAAAAAAATAACATTGCAAAAGTAAATTTGCTATATTTTTCATTGATTATTGACTTAAACCGAAATATATTATATAATAATAAGTATAAAAGCAGCATTGTATATATTTTTAAAAATAGTGTTTAAAAATCCCGCTTAACAGTCAATATATAAAGTATAAAAACTGCGTATACAGGCTGAGGGCGGATTGGAAAGGATGGTAAAAATGGCTGCAGGAAAAATACTTATAGCAGATGATGACAAAAACATAGTTGAGCTTTTAAGGCTGTACGTAGAAAAGGAGGGCTATGCAGCCGTAACGGCTTCAAACGGCAGAGAGGCAATTAATGCGTTTAACCGAGAAAAGCCCGACCTGGTAATACTTGACGTTATGATGCCCGAGGCTGACGGCTGGCAGGTGTGTAAGGAAATAAGAAAAGTAAGCGACACACCCATAATAATGCTTACGGCAAAGGGCGAAACCTTTGACAAGGTTCTCGGTCTTGAGTTAGGTGCCGACGATTATATGGTCAAGCCCTTTGAAACAAAGGAGCTTATGGCAAGAATAAAGGCGGTGCTGAGGCGGTATGAGTCAAAGGAAAAGACAGTTGCGGAGGAAATCTCCTATGAGAATCTGAGTGTTAACCTTGCCAACTACGAGCTGAAGCTGAACGGCAAGATTATTGAAATCCCGCCCAAGGAGCTTGAGCTGCTGCATTTTCTCGCATCAAATCCCAACAGGGTTTTCACAAGAGAGCAGCTTTTGGAGGAGGTCTGGGGCTTTGATTACTTCGGTGACTCCAGAACTGTTGACGTGCATATCAAAAGACTGAGAGAAAAGCTGGAAAACGTTGAGGGCAACTGGACCTTAAAAACGGTCTGGGGTGTCGGATATAAGTTTGAGGTGAGATAATTGCAAAAATCGGTTTTATCCAGATTTTTCTGGAATAATCTGATTGTCGTATTTACCGCTCTTGCAACCCTTATTTTTATGCTGCTTTTTTTCATCAATGATTACATTAATGACAGGCAGTATGAACAGGACTGCAAGGCGGCGGACAATATTCAGTTTATGACCGTGTATCTTCAGATTGAAAACCCCGACTACCGTAATTATATAATATATAACAATATTCTCAAGCAGTATTCAGAATTTATAGATTCGGATATTACCGTAGTAAACGCTTCGGGTACTGTTCATGCGTCAACCGCGGGAATTTACCGCGTACCGACGGAATATAACGACAGAGTTCTTTCGGGCGAAACAATCCGCCTGCACTCTGCCTTCGGCGGTATGTACACAAAAAACGTATTTGTTGTGGGTATTCCGATAAAATATAATGACAGGATTGTGGGAGGAATATATTTCAATACTCAGATACCCGATCTGCAGGGGCAGCTTAAGGAATATATTTTTATGCTTTTAATGGCTGCCGCCTTTTCAATATTCGTAGCCTGCTGTCTTTCCTATCTGCAAAGCAGAAGAATAACAAATCCCATAAAGGAAATGAACAGGGGCGTTCTTGAAATTGCCTCCGGCAACTTTTCAAAGAGAATACCGGTAACTCAGGACGAAATAGGTCAGCTGGCTTCCAGCTTTAACTATATGGCAGACTCCCTTGAAAGGCTTGAAGGGTCAAGGGCGGGCTTTGTGTCCGATGTGTCCCACGAGCTGAGGACTCCTATGACCTCAATATCAGGCTTTGTGGGCGGAATACTTGACGGAACCATACCTCCCGAAAAGGAAAGAGAGTATCTGCAAATAGTCTATGACGAATCGGTAAGGCTTACCAAGCTGACAAACGATATGCTTGAAATGACAAAGATGCAGTCTGCGGAATATAAGCTGGATATTTCGGAATTTGATATAAATGAGCTGATAAGAATTTGTATCATTCAGCTCGAACAGAAGATTGATTCAAAAAATCTTGAGCTTGAGGTTGAATTTGAGCCGGAGAAATTAAACGTGCTTGCGGATAAGGACGCAATAAAAAGAGTAATAATCAACATAATTGACAATGCAATTAAATTCAGCTATGAAAATACAAAGATAATTATTAAAACCTCCGTTTCCGACAAAAAGGCAAATATCAGCATAGGAAATTTCGGTGCAGGCATATCCGATACGGAAATGAAAAATGTTTTCGACCGCTTTTATAAAACCGACAAGTCAAGAAGCGAGGATAAAAAAGGCGCAGGCCTCGGGCTTTCACTTGCAAAGAACATTATGAATCTGCATAAGCAGAAAATATGGGTGGAATGCTATGACGCAAAAGAGGGCAGCGATGTCAAATTCACCAAATTCACCTTTACGCTTGCACTATCGTAAAAAATATGTTGCATATGAGGTTATTTTGGTGTAAAATATAAATATATATTAAAATTTAACAGCTAAATTTGAAAGGATTGAAGAACAATGGCAGAATTAAGATGGAATCCGTTAATTAAGGATTGGGTAATGATAGCATCGCACAGACAGAACAGGCCTCAGATGCCTAAGGATTGGTGTCCGTTTTGTCCCGGCTCGGGAAAGGTTCCGGATCATTTTACAGTACATAAATACGATAATGACTTCCCTGCTCTTTCGCAGAACCCTCCCGTACCGGACGATGTTGAAACAAACATATATAAAACAAAGCCGGCATATGGTAAATGCGAGGTAATTCTCTATTCACCGGAGCATACCGTAACCTTACCCGAATTGCCCGTTCCCCATATCAGAGAATTGGTTGACTTATGGGCAGAAAGATTTACCGAAATCAGTGCTGATGAAAAAATCAAATATGTGTTCATATTTGAAAACAGAGGTGCGGCTGTAGGCGTTACCATGCCCCACCCTCACGGTCAGATTTACGGCTATTCGGTAATACCGAAAAAAATAGAGCTTGAAATCGACGCATTTAAGGAGCATAAGGAAAAAACAGGAAATTGCTTAATGTGCGATATGCTAAAGGACGAGGTCGAGGCAAAGAGCAGAATAATCTGTGAAAATGAAGACTTTATAGTATTTCTGCCCTTCTTCTGCGAATATCCCTACGGCGTATATATTGCCGCAAAAAGACATATTCAGAATCTTAACGATATGACAGATGCGGAAAAGACAAATCTTGCGTCAATTTTAAAGGAAACCGCAGGAACGCTTGACAGCCTATTTGACTATGCCTTCCCCTATATGATGTGTATGTATCAGAATCCTGTCAACACAGGTGAGAATACAGATTTCCACCATTTCCATATCGCATTCTATCCTCCGATGCGTTCGGCGGATAAGATTAAATACTGCGCTTCCTCCGAAACCGGAGCATGGGCACACTGCAATCCGACCGCACCCGAGGAAAAGGCAGAGGAATTAAGACAGGCACACGCAAAATTTATGAAAAATCAAGGAAAATAATCTTGATTTGTCAATAATACTATTTTTAGAAAGGATTAAAAAAAAATGAAGAGAATTATTAAATTGATTTGTGTAATACTTTGTATGGCTGTAACAAGCGTATATGCAGAGTCGCTGTTTAGCGATATTGACGGACATTGGGCAAAGGAAACAATAGAGGATTTGGCATCAAGAGGTATTATTAACGGCAAGGACGAGGGCATTTATGATCCTCAGGGCTTGGTAACCAGAGCTGAATTTTGCAAATTGTTAATATCAATAGTTGGTACAACTCCGGTTGAAAAATATGATAAGTTTGCTGATGTTCAAAAAGAGGATTGGTACGCCGAGTATGTTTACAGTGCTTTTGAAAGAGGCATTGTTTCAACATCTGATATTGAGAACAGTCAGTTCCTGCCTAATGAAAGTGCTGACAGAGAAATGGTTGCTGTGTGGTCGGCACGTTTATTGGGGCTTACTTCGGATGATAGTAATACTCCCTTTGCCGATAACGACAAAATTTCCAACAAGAAAGCCGTTTCGGCAGCATATCAGAATGGGATTGTAACAGGCGATGAAGGCACAAATACCTTCAGACCTGACGATTCGCTTACAAGAGCCGAAGCTGCCGCAATAATCAGCAGGGTTTTGAATAAGTACGGCGAGTATGAACCAACAGCTGAAATCTGTGCTTTCTACAACGATAAAGACGGTGCATATTCAATGACCTTTGACGATAATAGTTTAGAATCCGATGTGTTTTATGAAAAGGAATTGCAGAAACGCGGATATAGGGGTACAGCAATGCTTATCTCAGGCCACCTTAATAATCTTTCATCGTGGAAACAAATATCTAAAAGAGGAGTTTTAGATTTCGGTAATCACGGCTATGACCATGTAAACTATTCGACAATCGGCAGCGACAAAGAGGGCGACGAGCAGGTGCGTGACGATATAGTTAAGGGATATGAAACGTTAAAATCATACTTCCCCGAACAAAAGGTATTGGTTTTTGCTATTCCTTTCGGTCAAAACTCAACACGCGTAAAAAATTATGCGGCTGAAAATCACTATGCAAGCAGAGGTGTCGGCGGTTCATTTAACTCTCCCGATACAAAAAATTGGATGAGCTTGAACACATTTACCTACACCAACCAGATGAAGCCTTCCGATTTAAAAGCGCCGCTTGATGAAGCAAAGAACCAACATAGCTGGTTGATAGCCTTATTCCATGGTTGTGCCGACCAATCCACCGATACATATACCATACCCAAGAAGGATTTTATCGAGCACTTAGATGATGTTAAGGAATTTGAAAATGACCTTTGGATAGCAAGTATGACAGACGTTACCGCATATCTGAAAGAACGTCAGGAAGCAACTGTTGCGATAGAGCTTAAAACCGAAAATGAGCTTGAGGTAACCTTGACCGATACCTTGCCCGATGATTTGTTCGATCATCCGCTGACTCTCAAGGTAAGAGTTCCGGATGAATGGAGCGGCAAGGTGACATACTCACAGGACAACAAAACCGAAAATGCCGATATTATTACTATAGATAGTAGGGCATATGTCCTTGTGAATGCACTTCCCGACAAGGGTGAAATCATTATCACCGCAAATGAACAGTAATTTAAAATCCGGTACTTAATCAAAGACAAATACCGAAAAAATGAGCTTGAAATAGACTCCTTCAAGGAGCATAAAGAAAAAACAGGAAATTGCTTAATGTGCGATATGCTAAAGGACGAGGTCGAGGCAATAATCTTCATTTGTCAATAATACTGTTTTCGGAAAGGAAATAAATAATGCTTAGAAGTTTATTTAGTAACGGTTTGTGGATATTATTATTAATTCCGTTAAGACTTTTGGCGCTTGTTGTGCATGAGTGTTCACACGGCTATGTTTCAACAAAGCTCGGTGATCCTACGCCGAGAATACAAGGCAGGCTTTCATTAAATCCCTTGGTTCATTTGGATTTAATGGGTACGCTGTTGATGGTTCTCACAGGCTTCGGTTGGGCAAAGCCGGTTGAGGTCAATCCCATGTATTATAAGGACAGAAAAAAGGGTATGGCTATTGTTGCCGCCGCAGGACCGCTTTCAAATTTACTGTTGGCATTTGTATCACTGCTTATATACTTTTTGTTTTTTATTGTATTTCATTATACGAATTTGACGGTTTCCTTGAAGGCAATGGGAATTATCGGCACAATATGCAGCTATTCGGCACAGGTTAACCTCTGCTTTTTTGTGTTTAACCTTATTCCCATACCACCCCTTGACGGCTCAAAAATTTTAGGAATGTTTTTAAGCAACAGGGCATATTATACCATGCTCCAATATGAACGTTGGTCAATGCTTTTGATAATGTTTCTATCTCTTTCGGGAATGTTAAGCGGTATTATCGGAAGTGGTGTAAGCCTTTTTTACAACGGAATAATAAAGGTGCTGAGCAATTTGGTAAATTTGTTACTTTTTTAGGATTTAGGTTGATATATGGAAAAGGTATTATATAAGTTGGAAAATTTTGAAGGTCCTCTTGACCTCCTGCTTCATCTGATTACAAAAAACAAGGTAAGCATTTATGACATACCTATCGTTGAAATAACAGATCAGTATATGGAAGCAATTCAGGGTGTTGAGGAGGCTCAGCTTGACAATACGAGCGAATTTCTTGTGCTTGCCGCACAGCTGTTATATATAAAGTCCAAAATGCTTCTTCCAAAGGACGAGGAAGAAGAGGAGGAAGACCCAAGAGAGGAGCTTGCTCAAAGACTGTTGGAATATCAGCGCTGCAAAGAGGCGTCAAAGGAGCTGAGAAAAACCGAGTTTTGGTCGCAGTATATGTTTTTTAAGGAAACGGAAAAAATTAGTTTTCCCATTCCCCAATATGACCGTCACCATGAAACGGATGAGCTTATCGATGCTTTTAATGCCATTCTTCAAAGAAGAATAAGAAAGGAAAAGCCAAAGAAAAAGGCTTTTTACGGCATTGTGGGGCGCGAAAAGGTGTCGGTTGAGGATATGGTTGAAAAGGTGTGCAAGATGCTTTCAAAGCAGCGCAGACTGCCCTTTAAATCGGTATTCCGGAAAAACGATTCCAAGCCCGAAATGATTGCAACCTTTCTTGCGCTGTTGGAAATGATTAAGCTGAGTAAAATTTCAGCCGATTACGATTACGAAAAAAAGGATTTTATTATTACTCAAAGAGCGGCATAGAACGCCATAGGCGGCAGGCTGCCCGAAACTGACTCAGACAGGGAGTAAAATTTAAAAAAATGGAAAAAATTAATATACAGTATGCAATTGAAGGGATTCTGTTTGCCGCCGGAGAGCCTGTAAAGGCAGCAAAGCTGGCAGCAGTGCTTGATACCGACCTTGAAACGGTGAAAGAGGCGGTAAGGCTTTTAAAATATAATTACGATACCGAGCTTCGGGGCATTATGATAATCGAGCTTGACGACGGATATCAGCTTTGCTCCCGACCGGAATATTACGCATATATTCAGGAAATTCTGGGTGAGCAGCGGCGGCAGGCATTATCCAATGCTGCTATGGAGGCGCTGGCAATTGTTGCGTACAAGCAGCCCATAACAAGAGGTCAGGTTGAATTTATCAGAGGTGTTAACAGCGACGGCGCAATGAACAGGCTTATCGAACGTGATTTGATTGAGGAAACCGGCAGACTTGATGCCCCGGGCAGACCGATTCTTTATTCCACAACACAAAATTTCCTTCGTTGCTTCGGGCTGAAATCCCCAAAGGATCTGCCTGAGGTTGACTTAAAGGAAATAACGGGAGAGTATGAGCAGATAAGCATTGAAAATTCCGAGGCAAAAGAAAATCCGGATGTAGAAACAGCTCAATAAAATGAATGGGGGAAGCGTATGACGGCATTATTGATAGTTGCGGCGGTGACGGCGCTGATATTAATATTACTTTTTCTTCCCGCCGGAATGATATTTGATGTTACCGCCGAGGGCAGAAAGGTTACAGGCAAAATAATTTTTAAATATGCCTTTATAAAGATAGAGCTTTTTCCGGGCAGGAAAAAAAATATCAAAAAAAAAGCAAAATCGGATAATAATGAAACCGAAAAGCAAAAAAAGCAATTATCCTTTAATGAGGCAAAGGCCATATACGGAAAAATTTCAAGCATATGGTCCCAAGTCCGAGAGGATATCGTTCTCCTGCTGAAATATGCCGGAAAACATTCCGTCACCTTCAAGGAGCTTGATACCGACATAAAATTTGACTTTGAAAATCCCATGAATACGGGAATTGCGACAGGAGTAATAAACGGCACCGTTTATAATATTCTTGCCTTTGTTGACAATACTGTGGGAATAAAAAATCACAGCGTGAATATACAGCCGCTTTTTTATAACAGCAATTATTTCAGCGGTCATATTTACGGTATAGTCAGAATAAAAAATGTGCATATTATGGTTATACTGATAAAAGCCTTAAGAATTTACTTTAAGATAAGGAAAATCAAATAAAATAGGAAGGATTGATTAAAATGGCACATCCGATTGAAGGATTGATGGACACTGCAATGAGCAACATCAAGGCAATGGTTGACGTTAATACGGTGGTGGGAACCCCCGTTACAACGCCTGACGGAACAATTATTATTCCGGTATCAACGGTCAGCTTCGGCTTCGGAGCGGGCGGCAGTGAATTTGGAGAAAAGCAAAATAATTCTCCCGTACAGCCCACAGGCGAAAATAACACAAAGTTCGGCGGCGGCTGCGGCGGCGGAGCAAATGTTAAGCCCATAGCCTTTCTGGTAGTGGGCGGCGGCAATATCAAGCTTTTGCCCGTAACTCCCGAAAGCTCACCGGTAAACAAAATTATCGATATGGTTCCCGATGTTATGGAAAAGGTAAATTGCGTTCTGTCCGATATGATGGAAAAAAAGGAAAAGAAGAAAAAGGAAGAGGAACAAGACTGTACTGTGGATACCGCAGAATAGGCTATATGGCGGCAGAAATGAAACGACGGTTTTTTTCTGCCGCCTTTTTACGTCTGTCAGCTGATTTTTTTGTGTTTAAAAAGAGGCAGGTTTAACGAAAAGGTTCACAAAAAATCCACAATTTGTAAAAAATTGCAATAAAGTTATTGACTTATGGAGAAATTTTTGGTAAAATGTTATCACATCAAAAAGACAGCGGCTGTTTTTTAAAGAGCCGCCAACAAAAATTATAATTTTTACGGAGGGAATAACTTATGAAAAAGCTTATTTCACTATTACTTGCAGCAGGATGTATGTTAACAATGACCTCCTGCGGAGAACCAAAAACAGAAAACAATGCTCAGAATACTGATGACAAGACAATTTATATCGGTGTTTACGAGCCGGCGTCAGGTGACAACGGCGCAGGCGGAAAGCAAGAGTCCTTGGGCGTTCAGTATGCAAACTCACAAGTTAACACCGTTGACTTAAACGGCGAAACCTACAAGGTTGAGCTTGTTCCGGTTGACAACGAGTCTTCAAACGACAAGGCTCCGTCCGCCGCTCAGGAGCTTATCAGCAGAGGTGCGTCGGTGGTATTGGGTTCCTACGGCTCGGGTGTTTCAATTGCGGCTTCGGATATATTCAAGAAGGCGGGAGTTCCCGCAATCGGCATTACCTGTACAAATCCGCAGGTTACCGAGGGAAATACACACTATTTCAGAATATGCTTCCTTGACCCGTTCCAGGGTACTGTTCTTGCAAACTATGCAAAGGACAAGGGTGCAACAAAGGCATATTGTCTTTCAAAGCTGGGTGACGATTATTCCGGCGGATTGTCGCACTATTTCCAGGAGGCATTTAAGGAGCTTGGCGGCGAGGTTATTGCCGAAACCTTCCAGGAGGGTAATTCAGACTTTACCTCTTATATAACAAACGCAAAAAATGCAGGTGCTGAGGTATTCTTTGCTCCGGTATCAACAGAGGCTGCCGCTCTGATTATCGAACAGGCCGCTTCACAGGGTCTTACAATTCCTTTGATGGCAGGCGACACATGGGATTCTAACGTTATCTTAAATGCCGCAAAGGGCAAGAACGTTGAAATTCTGGTAACCACCTTCTATCAGGAGGGCGGAAATCCCGAATTTGACTCAGGCATTAAGGAATGGGTTAACGCAGACGCATCACGTTTGGCAAACAACGGCGGTGACGATATGATTGCTGCTGTAACCGCAATGGGATATGACGCATACTTTGTTGCTCTTGAAGCTGTAAAAGTAGCAGGCTCAAAGGATCCCGCAAAGATTAACGAGGCTTTGTGGAATGTAAATTATGACGGCGTATGCGGCAATGTTACATTCAACGAAACCGGTGACGCAAACAGAGATAAGGCATATGTTAAAACGGTTAACACCGAAACCGGCAGCTGGGACTTTGTTGCCGAGCAGGGTGTAAAATAAGCCGAAAATATCGTAAAATAAATTAAAATTTACTGTTTAGCGGGATGACATTGCCTTGTTCTCCCGCTAAAATCAGTTTGCGGAGGTTAGATTAATGAATTGGGTAATACAAAATTTGCCTTTTATTCTTGCCGGTATATCGGTAGGCGGTCAGTATGCGCTGATTGCCATCGGTTATACAATGGTGTACGGAATATTAAAGCTGATTAACTTCGCACACGGGGATATATTTATGGTCGCGGGTCTTATAATGGTTTATGCAACCACCGCAATGCCCATGTACCTTTCAATACCGCTTGTGCTGATAGCTACGGTTTTATTGGGCGTTATAATTGAGCAGGTGGCATATAAGCCCCTCAGACAGGCTCCGAGAATGTCGATTATGATTTCGGCTATCGGCGTCAGCTATTTACTGCAAAACCTTGCGTTATATATAACGGGAGGTCTTAACCAGAATTATCCGACAATACCGTGGATAAGCGACACTATTACAATTTTCGGCGCAACAACAAAAAGAGTTACGGTTATAACTCCTATTCTGACAATTGTTCTTGTGATATTGCTTGTGCTTTTCATTAAGCGCACAAAAATAGGTATGGCAATGCGCGCAACCTCGGTTGATTTTGAAACCTCTCAGCTTATGGGTATTAAAATCAATTCGGTAATAAGCATGACCTTTGTAATCGGCTCCTTCCTTGCCGCTGTGGGCAGTCTTTTGTATTTTACAAACTATACCGGAGTTGTACCCACATCAGGCGCAATGCCGGGGCTTAAGGCATTTGTTGCGGCGGTGTTCGGCGGAATAGGCTCAATACCGGGTGCGGTTGTGGGTGCATTTATAATAGGTATATGCGAAAATATCATCAAGGGGCTGGGCTGGACTGCGTTTTCCGACGCATTTACCTTTGCCCTGCTGATTGTTATTCTTGTTGCAAAGCCCACCGGTCTGTTCGGTGAAGCGGCAACGGATAAGATATAAGGGGGTGACGGTATGAAAAACAGCAAGCTGAGTATAGCAGTATCTGCCATACTGATCGGCATACTTCTGGTCGGAATTATTATTCTTGAAAAGCTCCTTCCTCCCACGTCTATGATTTTTACCGTCCTTCAAAAGGGTGCAATTTATGCACTTGTTGCGGTATCTCTTAATCTTCTGAACGGCTTTACCGGTCTTTTTTCTCTGGGACAGGCAGGCTTTATGCTTATAGGTGCGTACACCTATGCCATTCTGACTATTCCGGTTGAAGCAAGAGCAAGCGTTTATCAGTATTTTGACGGCGGTATAGTAAACTTTTCCGTTAATCCCATATTGGGAATTATAGCCGCCGGGGTTATTACTGCCGTTGTTGCATATCTTATCGGTCTGCCGGTATTAAAATTCAAAAGCGACTATCTTGCCATTGCAACGCTGGGCTTTGCGGAAATTATAAGAGCACTGTTTCAGTGGGACAAAATGGGGCCGCTTACAAACGGCTCAAACCTTTTGAGAAAATTCCCCGGCTTTGATTCGACAATTTTCCCCTTTGTTGTATCGGGAATATGTATTGCAATTATCGTACTGATAATAAATTCAACCTACGGCAGAGCGTTTAAAGCTATAAGAGATGATGAAATTGCCGCCGAGGCAATGGGAATAAATCTTGCAAGACACAAGCAGCTTTCCTTCTGTATCAGCTCATTCTTTGCCGGTATATCGGGCGCTCTGCTGGCTATGTTCCAGACAACCGTTCAGGCGCAGGCATTCAAGGCGGCTATGACCTATGAAATACTGCTTATCGTTGTAATCGGCGGTATAGGCTCGGTTACGGGCAGCTGTATAAGCGCATTTCTGTTTATTGCCTGCAACGAGTGGTGGCTGAGATTTCTCGATGTTGCACGTCCGGGAGTCCCCTTGCTGAGGTCGGGCTTCAGAAAGGTTGTATTCTCGATAATTATTATGATTATCGTGCTTTTCTTCAGAAACGGTATCATGGGTACAAAGGAATTTTCGGTTAACGGCATTATAAATTGGTTTAAGAAAAAAAGCAAAAAGAGAAGGAATGAGGTGGGCGAATGAGTGACTGTGTTTTAAAGCTTAAGGATATAACAATGCAGTTCGGCGGCGTGGTTGCCGTAAACAATCTTTCTCTTGAGGTTAACAGGGGCGAAATCGTTTCGCTGATAGGCCCCAACGGCGCAGGAAAAACAACTGTATTCAACGTAATCACCGGAGTTTATGAGCCGACAAACGGGGCTGTTGAATTTGAGGATAAGCTGATTCTTGAAAATCATCCCCGAAGAAAGATGAAAAAGCTCTATGCCGGTGAAAATATGGGAGTATATACCGGAAGAATGACAAAAACTCCCGACAAAATCACAAAGCTGGGAATTGCAAGAACCTTTCAGAACATAAGGCTGTTTAAGTCAATGACGGTTTTTGAAAATGTTCTTGTGGCAAAGCATATGAGCAGGAAAAGCAATCTGTTTACCGCCGCTCTGAAGCTGAATTATAAGGAAGATGCAAAAATGCACAGGGAGGTTCTTGAGCTTCTGGAGCTTGTAGGTCTTGAAGAGCTTAAGGACGAGCTTGCAACAAGTCTGCCATACGGTAAGCAGAGAAGGCTTGAAATTGCAAGAGCGCTTGCCGCAAATCCAAAGCTTTTGCTCCTTGACGAGCCGGCGGCAGGAATGAATCCACAGGAAACAGACGAGCTTACAAGCTTTATTCACGATATAAGAACAAAATTCGGAATAACAATCCTGCTTATCGAGCATCATATGAATTTGGTTATGGATATATCGGACAGGATTTATGTTGTGGATTTCGGAAAGCTGATTGCAAGCGGTACTCCGTCCGAAATTCAGTCCGACCAAAAGGTTATTGACGCATATCTGGGGGTGGTTGAGGATGAATAATATTCTTGAAATTAAAAATCTTGTTGTTTCCTACGGCGGAATTGAGGCTGTTAAGAATATTTCTCTCGATGTTCCCAAGGGGGAAATCGTTACCCTTATAGGCGCAAACGGCGCAGGAAAGAGTACAACCTTAAAAACCGTTGCCGGTATCGTTAAGCCGAAATCAGCCTCTATAATTTTTAAAGGCAATGAAATAACCGGCAAAACGCCCGACTATATCGTTAAGCAGGGAATTACCCTTGTTCCCGAGGGAAGACGGGTTTTCCCAAATCTGACGGTTAAGGAAAACCTTAGAATGGGCGCATATTTAAGAAAGGACCGCCTTGACGATGACTTTGCTTATGTTTACAGCCTTTTCCCACGCTTAAAGGAGCGTGAATGGCAGTATGCCGGAACTCTTTCGGGCGGCGAGCAGCAGATGCTTGCGGTGGGCAGAGCGCTTATGAGCAAGCCGGAGCTTATTATGATGGATGAGCCTTCTCTCGGTCTTGCTCCCCTGGTTGTAAAAAGCATTTTTGATATCATTAAGGAAATTAACAATAACGGTATTACGGTGCTGCTTATCGAACAGAATGCCAATATGGCACTTCAGGCAGCACATACCGCATATGTGCTTGAAACGGGTGAAATAACCATGACCGGTACGGGAAGCGAGCTTCTTGCCGATGAAAGGGTTAAGGAGGCTTACCTCGGCAAGAACAGAAAATAATTTATATTTAATGGCTTTGCCCTTACTAAAACGGTGCCGCCTTCGGGCGGCATTCATTTTTCATATGCGGATAAATTGTAATTTTCAGTTAACAGAGAAAAGAGAAGAGAAACGGTAAGTTTTCCTTGCGGAAAACTGTAATTTACTGCAAACGAAAAAAATTACAATAAAATAATCAAAAAACAGTTGACAATTCACTCAATATATAATACAATAAGATACGCAGGCATAGGTTTTTGCTCGATTACCTCACGCATACCTATAATATTCCTGCCAAACGAAAGGAAAGGTTACTGTTATGGAAGATAATATCATAGTTCTTGAGGACGAAAACGGCAATCAGATTGAATTTGCCGCCATAGATGTTTTTGAATTAAACAACGAAACATATTTTGCTCTTCTTGAGGTTGTTGACGAGGGTGAAGAAACCGACGAGGTTTTAATTATGAAGGTCGACAATACCGACGAAGAAAATCCCGAGCTTGTAATGGTTGAGGATGAAAAAGAGCTTGAAGCGGCATTTGAAGAATTTTTACGCAGAGATGAAGAATTTGAAGAATAATTTCTGCTTCAGAGGGGAAAATAAAATCATCAGAGAATTAAGGTAACTCAAAAAAATTAAAAAAAATTTTGGAAATTTTAATTTTTCTATTGATATTTTCTCTGAAATGTGTTATGATATTAATACAACAAAATAAAGCCCTGTGACTCACGTGTACGGTCATTTTTTTACCAACACTTCTTAAAAGGGATGTATACTCTGTGTGCGGCATATACGCCTCCTTTCCTTCGGGACTGCCAGTGGACATATAAAGTACGCAGGTTACGACCCACCTGCTATGCAGGTAAGAAATATGGCCTTATCCACGGTTTTTATGGGGTTTTATTTTTTTGCCCGGAATAATACGGCAGCTTTCAAGACATAATAAAAGCAGCAAAATCCGTATTAAATGAGGTGAATAAAACGAACGCGGACGCAAGGCTTTTGAATGAAATATATTACGGGGCAATAAATGCCATAACGGTGATATCCTCTGTTCTGGACAGTCAGGGAGAGGGGGATTTTTTTGATGTGCTTTTTGAGCAAATGTCGGGCTATCGGGAGATTGCCAACAGTGCTGTCATACTTCTGACGGATACAGGTGAAAGAATAATCCCCCCAAGCACCCGTGACCGTTTTGCGCTTCAGACCGCAAAGCGTATGACAAAAATCTGCCGCGACAGGCGCAGAACCTGCGGAATAATTATCAGGGGCAGTGTCGAGGGCATAAAGGACATTGCCGAATGTATAAATGTCTGTACGGACGCAAGAAAGGAAACAAGGCTTCTCGCCTACAGGCTTATCGAGGCAGAGGAGGAAAACATCAGAGCCTGCCGTTTGTATATAAATAATGCCCTCTGAACATTAAATAAGAGCTTATAAATACAATACATCTGAAATTGCACTTATAAGCTCTATACATAATTGATTTCTTTTCAACACCGCCGCACATCAGCCGTCCTTCAGGTCGTGAACGGTAAGGCCTATGGGCTTATAGCCCTCAAGGTAATCAAGAATATCCTTGGGGTCGTTTGTGCAGTGATAAAGCAGGCGGCAGTCATTTCTTATAAATCCGCTGCGAAAACCCTTTTCAAGCATTTTATCTATACCGTCATAGTAATCCGCTATATCATAGATAACAATAGCCTTTTCATGGCGGCCAAGCTGCTTTAAGGTAAGCACCTCAAACATTTCCTCAAAGGTTCCTATTCCTCCCGGAACAATAACAAATGCGTCGGCAAGCTCCTCCATTTTTGACTTTCTCTCCGCCATTGTTTCGGTTAAAATAAGCTCGTCACATTCCCCGTAAATCTCCTCTATTGCTTCGGTCCGGAAAAATGAGGGTATTACTCCCTGTATTTTGCCGCCTCCCTTTGTAACCCCTCTTGCACAGGCGCCCATAAGTCCGTTATTTCCTGCTCCGAAAACAAGCGAATGACCTCTTTTTGCAAGCATTTCACCAAATTCCTCAACAAGCCTGATGTATTCTTTATCTATCTCATTACTTGCTGCGCCGAATACACATATTTTCATGGTAGCACCAATACCTTTCTGCCCACAACGGTTTTTATGACAACTACGCCTGTTTTTATCTGTGGAGCGGATAAGGCGCACTGACGGATAAGCTCCGCATCGGCAAAAAGCTCCGATTTGTCATTTCTTTAGTGTATGATTATATTGTAATAAATTATACTATAAAAATCAATGTATTTCAACATTTATCCTTAATTGTTCTCAGTTTATTAACACAATTCCGTCATATCGGTCAAAAATCGGGCTGCTTTAGTGCCGAAAACCCGATATTTTATTTCATAATTGTAATATTTTCGCAATATATTTTGAGCGGTTTATGATAATATTAATATATAACAGGTTAATATTTTGTAAAAATTTACTGCTGTTGAAATAAACTATTGCAAAATTCCTGAAATTGTAATATAATATAGGTTGGGTATATGTAAAAATAAAACTTTTGCCCGACCGGGGGGATTGAAATTGCGCAGAAACAGAAAGCGTCATGCAGCGTCAACACACAGTACGGTGGTTAAGCCGCAGAAACAGAAGCAAAAAAAGAAAAGCAGAGGAATATTAAAAAGTATTGTCTATTCTCTGTTTATTTGTATATTTGTTGTACTGATTGCCTGCCTGGGAATCGGTGCAGGAATGTATGCGGCAATAGTAAACGAAATAAACGATATGAATATACAGGAGCTGGCGCTGACACGCTCGTCAATTGTCTACTATAACGATGAAAACGGCAATTCGGTTGAGGCGGCAACGCTGTTCGGTGACGGTAACTGCATTTGGATTGATTCAAGTGAAATTCCCGATATAATGAAGGACGCAATTGTTTCAATTGAGGACGAACGCTTTTACGAGCACAGCGGCGTAGATATAAAAAGAACCGCAGGTGCGGTGCTGGGTTATGTAAAGGAAAAATTAGGAATGGGCATTGCAACCTACGGCGGAAGTACGATAACTCAGCAGGTAATAAAGAATATTACACAGGAAAAGGACAGAACTCCGGTTCGTAAGGCAAAGGAAATGATGCGCGCCGTTGCAATAGAAAGGCAGCTGTCAAAGGACGAGATACTGACCATGTATTTGAATGTCATATTCCTCGCAAACAACTGCTATGGCATTGAGGCGGCATCAAATATGTATTTTGATAAATCGGCGGAGGATCTGACGCTTACCGAAGCGGCTCTTATTGCCGGTATTACACAGCGTCCCTCCTACTATGATCCCCTGAAAAATCCGGAAAATGCATTAAAGAAAAGGAATACCGTACTTGCAAAAATGTATGAGCTTGGGAAAATAACAAAAACCGATTATGACGAAGCGGTCGAGTCGAATTTGGGCTTAAACAGCGCTCATGCAAAAATTAAAAGCAAGGTATATTCATACTTTATAGATACCGTTGTAAACGAGGTAATCAGAGATTTGCAGACCGAAAAGGGCTATGCCGAGGCCTTTGCCACTCAGCAGGTATTCAGCGGCGGTTTGAAAATCTATACAACAATGGATATGAATGTTCAGAATGCTATGGAGGAGGTATTTGAAAGCTCTCAGAACTTCCCCGGAGGCGCTTCAAAGGCACAGGCGGCAATGGTTGTAATGGATCCTTCAAACGGCGAAATTAAGGGCATTATCGGAGGCAAGGGAAAGAAAACCGACAGCAGAGGCTTAAACAGAGCAACCCAAACTACCCGTCAGCCAGGCTCCTCCTTTAAACCCCTTTCGGTATATGCGCCGGCAATTGAAAAAAGGATTGTCACCCCCTCAACAAAGGTGGTTGACGAGCCTATAACAATAAAGGATTGGGAGCCTAAGAACGCATATACGGGCTTTAAGGGTCAAATGACGGTTAAAAAGGCTGTGGAAATATCCTCAAATATTCCCGCAATCAAGATTCTGCAGAAGGTTGGTCTGGGAACAAGCTATGACTATGTAACCGAAAAATTCCGCCTGTCAACCGTTGTTGACGCAGACAGGGATTTGAGTCCTCTGGCTCTCGGTGGCTTAACTAACGGTGTTACGGTAAAGGAAATGACTGCGGCATATGCCGTATTTGCAAACGAGGGAAAATATACCGAGCCTCATACCTACACAAAGGTTCTTGACAGCGCAAACAGGGTACTCCTTGAAAATAATCCCGAAAGCGTTGAGGTAATAAGTCCTTCAACTGCATACACCATGTCCGAGCTGCTTTACGGCGTAGTGAACGGTAGCTCCGGAACGGGTAAGCTTGCAAAGCTTAAAAATATACCAACCTATGGCAAAACAGGAACAACCAATAACAACTATGACAAATGGTTCGTGGGATATACACAGTATTACGTAGGCGGAGTATGGTTCGGCTTTGACCAGCAGAAATCTATCCGCGAAGCAGGCGTAAGCGATAATATTTCCGCGCGGCTCTGGAAAAAGGTAATGGATAAGGTACACGAAGGGCTTGAGGGCGGAAAGATTGAAGCAGGAAGTGAAATGGTTCAGGCATTTGTATGCGCTCAGACCGGCGACCTTGCAACAGACAGCTGCGAAGGAATTATGGAATACTTTACAAGAGGTCAGGAGCCGGAGGTGTACTGTGACGGAAATCACGGCAGTACCGATGTTTTCGGTGAGGAAGTTATTGACGGCACAGGCTTTAATGAGGACGGCACTCCGATTGGTGCCCCCGAAACCGATGAAATTCCGTTCACACCCGAAGCTAACGGCTCCGGCGACACAACCATAGGTGATTTGCAGGCAGGAGATTTCCTGCCCAGCCAGGCATCACGTTAAATTACGGTCTGCGGTATCTTTCGATACCGCAAGCCTTAATTAATATTATTAGCTGCGGCTTTTATTGCCGCATCGGTTAATTGCAGGAATACATTACGCGGTTAGCCGGGTAAAATACAAAACGAGAGGAAGTGTAAAGCTGATGGATACCGGTAATTGTAGCACCGAGGGAACAGCGCCCGGAGGGCGAAGTACAGCGGCGGCAAGGCAGAATACTGTTGTATCTGTCATGCTTTGCTGTCTGTTTTTCTGATTACCCTGACGGTCATACATACCGAAGCAATCTTGAAGGGAAAAAATCTCTTTCAAAGTGCGGAAAAGCAAGCTAAAAGTCTTGCTTTTCTATGTACAGAATTATTATTGCAGCGGAAAGGACTGATATAATGGAAAACAGAGAGGAATTGGAGGAAAAAATATCACAGCTTCTGAAAGAAAAGCGTTATCACGCTTTAAAGGATTTGTTAAGCGAGCTTGAGCCTGCCGATATAGGTATTATGTTTGAGGAAATGCCGTCGACAAGTCTGCCTTTGCTTTTCAGGCTTCTTGCCAAGGAAATGGCGGCGGAGGTATTTGTTGAGCTTAGCTCCGATACTCAGGAGCTTCTTATTGCCGGCTTCAGCGATGTGGAGCTGAAGGAAGTGCTTGACGAGCTTTATCTTGACGATACCGTTGATATTATTGAGGAAATGCCGGCAAACGTGGTTAAGCGTATACTGCGCCATTCGGACCCTGAGACAAGAGAAAGCATAAACGAAATACTGAAATATCCCAAATACAGCGCTGGGAGCATAATGACAATAGAATTTGTCGATTTGAAAAAGAATATGACGGTTGCGGACGCTTTTACGCATATCAGACGAACCGGCTTTGACAAGGAGACAATTTATACCTGTTACGTAACAGACGAAAATAGAGTTCTTTTAGGACTTGTATCGGTTAAGGATTTGCTTCTTGCAGAGGAAACAAAGGTGCTGGAGGAGATAATGGAAACAAACATTATCTACGTAAACACTCTGGAGGACCAGGAAACGGCGGCACAGAATTTTGAAAGGTATGACTTTCTTGCTCTGCCTGTTGTGGACAACGAAAACAGACTTGTGGGCATTATCACCGTCGATGACGCTATTGACGTCATTCAGGAGGAGGCAACCGAGGATATTGAAAAAATGGCTGCTATTACGCCTACAGACAAGCCCTATATGAAAACAGGAGTCTTTGAAACCTATAAGAAAAGAATCCCATGGCTTCTGCTCCTTATGATTTCGGCAACCTTTACGGGCGGCATAATAAGCTCCTTTGAGAATGCGCTGTCCTCATGTGTTGTGCTGACGGCATTTATCCCCATGCTTATGGATACGGGCGGTAATTCGGGCGGTCAGGCATCGGTAACAATTATCCGAAGTATGTCCTTGGGTGATGTTGAAATGAAGGATATTTTCAAGGTTATCTGGAAGGAAGTTCGTGTTGCGTTTTTCTGTGGTCTGACACTGGGCGCGGCAAATTTCATTAAAATGATGGTTATTGATAAGGGCGGCATAGCGGCAGGAGGGCAGAATCCTTTAATGGTTGCGCTTGTGGTTTGCTCTACTCTTGTTATTACCGTTATAATCGCAAAGATGATAGGCTGCACACTGCCTATGCTTGCGAAAAAAATAGGCTTTGACCCGGCTGTTATGGCAAGCCCGTTTATTACAACTATAGTTGACGCGGTATCCTTGCTTGTATTTTTCAGAATTGCAGTTACAGTACTTCATATAGGTTAGATTTTTTACCGGGCATTTAACGCTAAATTGTTCATCGAAAGGATATGATATTAAAAATGAACACAGCAAATAAAATTACGGTTTTTCGGATAATTTTAGTACCGATATTTATGTGTCTGATGCTTATTGACAGCACCGCCTGCCGAATGTGGGCTTTGGTTGTATTTATAGTCGCTTCCCTGTCCGATTGGGCGGACGGCTACATAGCAAGACGCTTTAATCAGATTTCCAATTTTGGGAAATTTATGGACCCTATAGCCGACAAAATGCTTACAACCTCGGCTTTTCTTGCGCTTCTTGAGGTCGGCAGGATAACCTGGCTCGGGTCTGTGGCAATTATGCTTATTCTTGCAAGAGAGTTTATGGTATCTGGCTTAAGAATGCTGGCAAGCTCGGAGGGTAAGGTTATTGCCGCAAGTATGTTCGGTAAAATTAAAACCGTTGCGCAGATGATTACAATAATTGCCGCAATTGTTATGATGAATGAAAAATGGTTTATTCAGGAGCCGGCTGTTCTTATAACAAACATTCTTGTCTGGATTTCCACCGCATTTACGGTTCTTTCGGGAATAGATTATATGTGGAAAAACAGGAGTGTACTTAAATGATTCCAAGGCTTGAAGTCATAGATGAAATAAACGCACGGAAAGGTCAGTGCAACAGATGAAAAGAATTACAAGCTGCGTCCGCAAGGCAGTTGAAGATTATGATATGATACAAGAGGGCGACAGAGTTGCCGTAGGAATATCGGGCGGCAAGGACAGCCTGATTCTTTTGGGCGCCCTTGCGTCATTAAGCCGCTACTATCCGAAAAAATTTACAGTTGTGGGTCTGACTCTTGATATGGGATACAATTCCGACTATTCAAAAATAAAGGAATACTGCAAAGGCTTCGGAGTTGAGCATCTGGTAAAAAAAACCAATATAAAGGAGGTAATCTTTGATTACCGCAAGGAGGCAAATCCTTGCTCTCTCTGTGCAAAAATGCGAAGGGGTGCGCTTAACGATTTTGCAATCGAACAGGGCTGTAACCGTGTTGCCTTGGGGCATCACAATGACGATGTTCTCGAAACCTTTATGCTCAGCCTTTTATATGAAGGCAGAATAAACTGCTTCTCCCCCGTTACCTTCCTTGACAGAACGGGTATATATCAGATTCGCCCCTTGATTTACGTCCGTGAGGGCGATATTAAGGGTGCTGTTAAAAGACTCGATATACCGGTGCTTAAAAGCTCCTGTCCGGTGGATGGGGAAACAAAACGGCAGGAAATTAAGGAGCTTGTTGCTCTGCTTGATAAAAGCGTAAATCCCGGAATGAAAAAAAGACTTTTTACGGCAATTTCCAACAGTAAAATAGACGGGTGGCAGAAAAATATTAGATAAACGGCAATATAAATATAAAACGGCAGGCGTTTTTAATATGAACGGTTGCCGTTTTTTTGTATCATGGTTTATTGTTACAGCCAATAAAAAAACTCACCCGAATCAAATGGGTGAGTTTTTTATTATGCAATTACTTTCTTACAGCCTTAGCCTCTGCCTCAGCGTCCTTCCAAGCACCCCGGAAGGGAGTTGCAACGAATATTGAGGTAAAGGTTCCGCAGGTAATACCTATTATAAGCGGAAGAGCAAACTCCTTAACGGCGGTAACACCGATAATATAAAGGAGAAGAATGGTTATTAGAGTTGTAATTGAAGTACAAATTGTACGTCTCATACACTCTGTTTCAATGATATTTATTCATTTAAATGTAATTTAGGCTCTTTAATCTCTCAAAAACAATTTTCGCAAACACCTTGTAGCCTTCTTTTGATAAATGTACATTATTTTCCGTTTTACAATCATAGCAAAATTCTTTTGGAATAATATGATTTCTTAGCTTATCCCTCATAACGTTTAATTCCTCACATGTTTTATCCCTAAAACATCCTTCTTCAAGAGCAATATCCAAACCATGTCTTGAAAATTCATCATACAAATCCACAAAACGAGGTCCGAATGTTTTTTGGCATTCACGCCTGTATTTAACATATTTTTCTTCATTCGTACCCTCTAAATCGTTCCATTTTTCCCATATTGCATGAGTTGAACCGATAATTAAAGACTTTCCGCCATTGACTTCGCTGCATTTCTTCATAATATATATAAAAGCCTTTAATGTCAACTTATCTCCGTCATTGATACCGCCATAAAGAATATTTATATCTGCATTTTTATTATTCGCAGTTAATACAAGAGAATTTTTTGGAATTACCACATCTGCCCCTACAGGATTGGCAAGAGTTATAACATTTTCATTATCATTTACTACAGACATAATGCAAGGATTGGAATCTATCATAACAGGGTTGGTATCATGGGACATTTGCGTAAAGTATACTTCTCTGTCATCTTCTTCGGATTCACAAATTATTTTAAGCTTAGTTTTCATACCGTTTTCATTTTCAACACTTCGTTTCCCAAGGCTAACACGCTCGTATGTTTTCGGCAGAATAAGCTCCTCGGTTGTAACACAGGCAAAAGCTCCGCATCTTACGCCGATTTCCGCAACCTTTTCTCCGCCGTGCCCGTAGTTATTTACTTTAACATTATATCCATTATCAACAAGCATAGTATAAAGCTGAGCGGGATACGAATCCTTTCCGTACTCTGCACTGTGGTGACCTACCATTGCCATACCTTCAGTAACAGAGTCACCAATACAATTAATAATAATTTTTATCATGGAATACTCTCCTTCATCAAAGTTTATTATTCAAATACAAAATACCAATAATTCTGCAATTTTCCATTAAAGTATATCACATCAAATTCAGAAATGCAATACTTATTATTTTTTTCAATGAAATGTCTTCATCCTAAAAGATGTGTCAAATTGCGGAAATATTTTATCTACAGTCTAAAAAAAGAGGGTACGCATACAGCGCACCCCCTCATACGACAACACAAATGTGGTGTTGACAATTATATTCTTTTCAAGTCCGTTTTACAGACCGAACCGAACTTACTTTCTTACGCTCTTTGCTTCAATTTCTGCATCCTTCCATGCGCCCCAGAACGGAGTTGCAACGAAGATAGAAGTAAATGTACCGCAAGCAATACCGATTATAAGCGGAAGAGCAAATTCTTTGACTGCCGTAACACCGATGATGTAGAGTAAAAGAATTGTTATAAGAGTTGTAATTGAAGTACAGATTGTACGTCCCATACACTCTGTAATGCTCTTATCAACTACAGATGAAACAGTTCCGTTCTTGCGTGGATTGTAACCTCTCATATTCTCTCTGATACGGTCAAAGATAACGATTGTATCGTTGATTGAGTAACCTATAACTGTAAGCATTGCCGCAATAAAGGTTGTATTTAACGGAATGTTAAAGATTGCATAAACAGCAAACATAACCAAAATATTTACAGCAAGCGAGAAAACAGCCATAACTGCCGAACGCCACTCAAATCTTATTGCAATGTAAGCAAGAATACAAAGGATTGCAATTAATGTGAAAAGCAATGTCTTTGTCTGAACCTGCTTACCGAAGCTTGCAGAAGCAGAGCTTACAGAAAGAAGTGCATTATCCTCAAGAGAATATTTTTCCTTCATTGCGTCAAAGATTTCATTTTTCTTTTCTTCCTCAATAGGCTGTGTTTTAAGACTTACACCTGATGAGGTTGTCTGTACAATAATAGGATTGATACCTGTTTTTTCTTCAAGGTATTCCTTAATTTCGCTTGTATTGACGTTATCCATGGCAATTTCCATTTTAATACCGCCCAAAAATTCAATATCAAAATTAAATCCGCCATTTACAAAAAACATTATGATTCCGATAACGATTATGGCGATTGGAACAAGCAAGGTTTTTGTTTTATTTTTAGTGATATTTAAAATTTTCATCTTCCTTACCTCCTCTTATTTAGCGCACAACGCGTTACGGTTCTTTATGTTCAGGTGAACAAGCTGCTTTAACAGGAACTTTGTGATAACAATAGCGGTAAGCATACTTACGATTACGCCAAGACCGAGTGTTATTGCAAAGCCTCTTACAGTACCTATACCCGATAAGTAAAGAACTACGCAGGTGATGATTGTTGTGATATTTGCATCAAGGATAGCGGAAAATGCCTTGTGGAAGCCCGACTCAACGGTAGCCTTGATTGTCTTTCCGAGTCTTAATTCCTCAGAAATTCTTTCAAATATAATAACGTTAGCATCAACAGCCATACCTATTGAAAGAACGATACCGGCAATGCCTGAAAGGCTTAAGTTTACTCTGAATATACCAAGCACCAATGCAACTATTCCAATATAGTATACCAATGCCAAATCAGCAAGCACACCGCATATTCTGTATCTGAATGCCATAAAGAGCATGATAAGAATAATACCTATCAAAGCGGCAAGCAATGATGTGGGAAGTGCGTTTGCGCCAAGCTCTGCACCGATTGTTTCCTGTGACATAACCTTCATATCGAAAGGCAATGAACCCGATTTAATCTGATTTGCAAGCTCGCTTGCCGTTTCAGGTGAAAATTCACCCGATATAATACAGGTTTCGGAATCAATCTTGCTGTTAACTCTCGGTGCGGAAATGATATTATCATCCATCATAATTGCGATATAATTTTTGCCCTCTCCGGCTGAAACCGCCTTGCCGGTAGCCTCGGAGAATTTTGTTACGGCCTCGGGAGTGAGAGTAAGCTCAACATAGTCCTCCGACGTAACTCCGCTTGATACCTGTCCGTACTTATGTGCAGCGTCCTTAATATCGGTTGCGCCGTCAAGCACAACATTTCCGTCAGCGTCAACAAATGTAAGCTTTGCGGTTGAACCCAAAAGGCTTGCAGCGCTGTCGGTATCGAATACAGACGGAATTTCAACGGTAATCTGACCTAACTCACCCTTGCTGATTCTTGCTTCGGTGTAGCCTGCCGCTGTCATACGAGTTGAGAATATTGCCTCAACAATATCCATATTTGCCTCTGTAAGCAAAGCAGGGTCATAATTTTCGCTTGAGGTATCCACCTCAAAGGATATAACAGAACCGCCGGCAAGGTCAATACCCTTTCTGATTCTTCCGTTGTCAACCGGCTTTGCGGGTGCTGCCGTTTCCTCTTTGTCTGCTGTCGTTTCCGCAGCATCGGCTTCGGGAGCAGCCTCTTCGCCCTCTGTCGCATTTTCGTCAGCAGCGGCTGTTTCCTCGGGAGCGGCCTCCTTGTCCTCTGCTTCAGCTGTTTCATCGGCAGTATCGGCTGTTTCCTCCGTTTTTTCGGGGGCAGCTGTTACCTCGGCATTGTCATTTTTAACAGTTTCCTCTGTTTGTGTAGCTTCCTTATTACCAAACACATTATCGCCGAACAGACTGTCATATCTGAAATTGCCGATAGTGATTCCCATAAAGGCAACATAATTCAGAACGATAGCTATTACAACCATAAGTGCAAGAATAATAATACTCTTTTTCTTCATGTTCTTTCTTCCTTTCTGTAAAAGTTTTATAGCATACTTAGATATTATATAACGATTAACAAATTTAGTCAATAGATTTATTGCTATTTTAGCTATATTTTTTGCATTTTTATATATTTTTCACTATACAATGCAGGTTTTTACTCCGCTTAAGCATACTGAACAAAGAAATTTGAAATATTTTGAAAAACACTAAGGCATATTTTAAGGGGCGGCGCAAGCCTGCGCCGCCCCTTACGACCTTATCTGCTATTCCTCATCGGGACATTTGCTTTTTAAAATATCGTTTAACCGGACTATTTCCTTTTTATAAAGCTCCGTTTCCCTTTCAAGCTGCTCTGCCCTTTTTCTCAAGTCCTCCGTTTCCTCTCTCAAGCGAGACACTTCTTTTTCAAGCTCGCTTTCCCGACTGTCGGAAAAGGGATTTTCGGAGTAGAACATTTTAAGCCTTCTGCCCGAAAATACTCCGTAATAACAGCTGCATACAATTCCGTCCGACATAACAAACAGCTCCGGTCTTGTACCGTATGCCGAGGACTGAACCGTACGGTTCATTTCTTCCTTTTCACAGGGAATTGCGCGGATATAATCCCTGCTTTTCCATACAAGCATTGACCTTTCTCCGCTTCTGCATATTACAGGGCGCTCCGAGTCGATATCCTCTGCATATACTCTGCCGTTCACCAAAAGCTCCTTTCCCTTTTTGTATGCAAGGGCGGTTTTCCCGTTCAGGCTGCACACATAGGGCATTTCTCCCTCACCGCAGTATACAAACTGCGACGGCTTTCCGTCCGCAAAGCTCTGATATCCCATTATGCCCTTTTCATTTGTGTAATAAACTCTCATTTTATATATGAAAAAGTCCTCGCCCGCAAGCTTGTCAATGGTGGAGGGCATTGCATTATCTCCCAAAATACAATGCACAAGAATATATTCCCCATGATAAACCGCCGAATAAAATAGACTCTGCCCCAGCTTATTTTTTCCTATCATCATTTTTTTGATTTTTATATCGGCATTTATTCCTCCTATATCATAGCTGTGCCATTCATTATTTCTGCACAGCATATAAATAAGCCTTGAAGCGGAGTCCTCTGTAATAAGATGTATTGTTCCGTCGCCGCTCCGATATACAAAAAAATTTTCACTGCCCTCTCGGCATATTACCCTTTCCCTCTCTCCTCTTCCCTCCTTCAGATTCAACACGCATATTCCCTCATAGCTCTTATAAAAATAAACCTGACCGTTGCCGTTGCCGTTTACAAGATATTTCATTGTCCCGTCACTGTCTCCTTTCGCTCCCTGCCGTTCTTTATATAAATATATTACGGGTAATGAGAGGATTATTCTTTTTGGGTAATAATTTAATGGATTTTAAAATATTATATTTATATATATAATGCAAGACAAGCTGACGCTCGGATAATGCAAATCAAAATAATCAAGGACGTTACATTATGAGAATATTAAAAAACAAAGGCTTTAAGGCTATTGTTCTTACTAAACGTAAAATTATATTTATAATATGTATTTTCCTGCTTGCGGCAACAGGTATCTTTCTTATGGGGCATAAAAAATCACCTATGCCCGAGGAAAACCAATACAGCTCCTCGGAGGATTTTCACAGTATGATAATTTCCGATACTCTTCCGTCCGACAAGCCCGTCAAGGGCAGCATAAAAAAGCTGTTGTCCGCACTTATCGGCTTTGACCCCGAAAAGCCCGAAACAATACTTTACGATAATTCGTCACAGTTTTATGAAATAAAGGAGTATACAGATCAATCGGAGGTTTTATATCCCACTCCCACCGCCGCTCCGAAGCCTGAGCCTTCTGCGGCACAGGAGGAAAAGCCTATTGAGGAAATTTCGGCGGCAAAGGGTATGGCTGTGACAAATTCCACCTCAATAAGCGTTGATACATCGGCGCTTATCTCAGAGCCGTTGGGATATACTCTTTCGGATGACGGTCCACAGATACTGATTGTACATACTCATACCACCGAAAGCTATACCGACAGCGGCAAAACAAAATACACCGCATCGGACAGCGACCGCAGTACAGATGAAACGAAAAATATGACCGCAGTGGGAAAAGCCCTTGCCGACGCTCTTACAGAAAGAGGAATATCGGTGATACACGATACTACTGTCCACGATTACCCTGCCTATAACGGCTCCTACAACCGCTCAAAGGCAACGGTGATTGCCAACCTTGAAAAATATCCGTCAATAAAGATAGTGCTTGACGTTCACAGGGACGGTATTATCCGCGCCGACGGAACAAAGGTTAAGGTTGCCTGTGATATTGACGGCGCAAAGGCGTCCCAGTGTATGTTCGTTGTGGGAACCAATGCTCTCCTTGAACACAACAGCTGGAAGGAAAATATGAAGCTCGCATGCAAGCTTCAGAATAAGGCTAATGAGCTATATCCCGGCTTTATGCGCCCGATAAATCTGAGGGAACAGCGCTTTAATCAGCAGCTCTCACCGGGAGCATTGATTATTGAGGTCGGCTCAAACGGTAATACTCTTAATGAGTCGATTTATGCCGCAAAGCTCATGGG
>Ga0256406_1002038_pt1 | contig 30216 bp, 22 predicted proteins | sample RumenRJG_03DNA_FD_185986 | JGI IMG/M metagenome (GOLD analysis project Ga0256406, IMG submission 185986) | Bovine rumen microbial communities from Lethbridge, Alberta, Canada - RJG_03 | ecosystem: Host-associated > Mammals > Digestive system > Stomach > Rumen | place: Canada: Alberta | collected... | reverse complement strand
TTCTTCAGTATAACAGTTCATCATACTATTCGTCTTTACAGTTTTGAATTTGTGTTTGAAAAGAATCCCAATCGATTCTAAAAGAGTCATTGTTGCTTTCCAGCCATCGCAAATATTGGGCATCTGTAGCATATACGGAGGCTAAAGATTGACCTTTGTATTTGCCGAATTGCATTACATCTGATGGCTTTAAGCTGACAATACAAGATTCATGATAGCTTATAACAGCTTCCACATCGACGTATAATCGCTGAGATTGCAATACAGCCCATTCAATGTATTGCCAATCCTTCTCTATCACTTCTCTGATGGTAACGCCTTTGTATTTTCCAAAATCAATAACATCATCCAGTCCCAATACTTTCGGATTATCTAAGCTTGGCTCTCCTTGTATATCCAAAAGCATCCAAGATCCACATCCTGAATTTGGAATCTCCTGTGGCTCTTGATCTTCCTTTTTACACCAACAAAGACCTTCAATATCAGAACTGTCTGCACGTTCTCCGTTTCGATAATAGAATCCAAAAGCCTTTCCATACTTCCCGTATTTACCATGTGGCTTAACCTTCACCACCTGGACATACTGAGACCTGTACCAATCAGACACCCTTCCATCAGGAAATCTTTGGGCAGTGAAAGGTAAGGCTCTACCGATATTGTAGTAGAGTTCCATGATGTTATTGTGAGGGAACTTACAATTAACAGCATCTACGAGCTTACTTTTTTCTTCTTCTGTCATATTATCATTCATTATGGAGAGCGAACTTGACTGCAAATTTAGACTATGAAAGTGCGACCTATCTGCACAGACAATAAAAAAACGAAATGTGAAGCACAATAGCATCCAACGATTGCAAAAATACAAAAACCAGATGATAAAATTGGTGAAATCATCTTTTTTTTAATGAATAATTTGCTTTTTTTGTGTATTCATCGTGGATTTTGCGAAAAAAACATTATTTTTGCACATAGTTTTTAATTTAATAATGTGTAATTATGGATAATCCCAAGCCTCTGAACAGGATTAAAGTGATGCTTGCCGAGCGCATGGTGTCTAACAAGGAGCTTGCAGAAATGTTAGGCAAAGACCCTGCCACCGTTTCCAAATGGGTGACAAACACCTCTCAGCCCAGCTTAGAGAATCTGATTGAGATTGCTCGATGCTTGAAATGCGAGATTAACGACCTTGTACGAACTTAACCAATTGTTGAATGATAGAAAACCGATAGTTTATGCCTACAAACAAGAACGCCCTGTTACGGTATCAGATACTTGACCGTTGTTTCAGCAACCGTCATCGCAAGTACACGATTGAAGACCTCGTTGATGCAGTCAATGAAGCCTTATATGACATGTACGGTTCGGAAGTTAGTGTCCGTCAGATACGTGATGACATCAAGTATATGCGCGATCGTGTATCTTATGATGCACCTATCGAGGCCATTCCTTTCGATGGCAAAAGATGTTATTATCGATACACAGACCCTGATTTCACCATATTCAACAACGAACTGACAGTTGAAGAGGTTACAAAACTGAGTTCTACCATCAATATGCTTGGGCGTTACCGTGGAGGTGCAAACAGATGGCTGGAGGAAGTTATATCGAACCTCGAATTTCGTTTTGGCATCAAGACTAATCGGGAGCATATCGTATCTTTCGAACAAAATGACCAATTACGTGGCCTGGAGTTTTTATCAGAACTCATAGACAGTGCCATCAACCATCAGCCTCTGAATCTTCTGTATAGAACGTATAACGGGAAAGAGACCACTGTTGTCATCCATCCCTATCACGTCAAACAGTATAACAATCGTTGGTTCCTGTTCGGTTTGGAGCAGAGTCCCAATGGAGATAGGATTGCCAACAGGCCACTTGACCGTATAGTCAAGTTCTCCATTGCCAATGTGCCATTTGTTCCCAACACTACTATCGATTTTACAACTCATTTCGATGATGTTGTTGGCGTAAGCATACCAGAAGATTGTGTCGGAAAAGAAACTGTGGTGCTAAAATTTGCTCCAGAACGATTCCCTTATGCGGTATCAAAACCAATACACCATAGTCAGAAAATTCTCAGTGAGGAGGACTGCATTCTTCAAATTGAAGTTCGTCCGAACAAGGAACTTGAATCTGTTATCTTCTCATACTTCCCTCATGTGGAAGTTCTTGCTCCGGCATCATTAAGAGAAGAGTTCAAAGAAAAAATAGAAAATAACTTGAAAAAATATATGACTGTGCAGAAAGACCGCACTGATAAGGTATAACTTTGCCGCGCAGCATGATAAGAAAAAAGCAAAGATGAATAAGAATAATAGCCCATATACAGCAGCGATAACGGGATGCTCTTTCCTCTATTACGAGTTCAAGCGCATTCTGCCCATATTGATGTCTGCCGATGCTGAGAAGCTGTTAAAAGACGAAGTAGAAAACAACGAAATATTGCAAATCAATTCAAGAAAAGCCCGTAGGACATTTATGCTGGAGTTCAAACGCCGTTTTGCTTCAGTACCACTTCATTTTTGGCAATCATGGCAGGAATGGAGCGAAGAAGGTCAGCGCGTGGGACTTTTCTATGCGATTTTGAAAACCTACAAACTCGTATTCGATTTTCATTTCAATGTGGCTATTAAGCGATGGAACTCTGTTGACCATAAGTTAAACAAATCGGATATCATGATGGAGTTTAACGAGATTGCCGCCCATGACGAATTTGTAGATAGTTGGTCTGACAACACTAAGGATCGTTGCGCTGGTGCATACCTTACAATCCTTCGTCAGACGGGACTGCTAACAGAGAAGACTAACGAACTTCAATCAGTTCGTCCTGCTTCTTCTGAGTTAGAATACTACTTCCGCACTGGAGAGGAATGGTTTCTTGATGCCTGTTTCCTCTATCCATACGAGATTAACGACATTAAAACAAGCCTATCATGAAGAGAATGACCGTAGAAGAGTTGTATGACTACCTTTGCTCCCCTCAGTTTTTAGACGAGAAGAGCGGTAACATATTCTACAACTATTACATATATCAGTACCCTGCCAGCAATGAGTATGAAATGCGTAGGCAGATTCAGGAGTTCCGTGAAAAGCTGGAGCGTCCAACAAATTTCGTGAATGCTTTGGAACTTGATTTGTTCAAGGTGTTCTGTGAGTATCTGAAGAATGAAAAGTTTGGTGATACCTCTTTACTGGATGACACTTTTGAAGGTGACAAGACACATCCAGAAATGGTTACTACAGAATTAACTTCAGAAGCCAACTCCGACAACTTCATTCGTTTTGTGCGAGACAAAATAGAAGCTCACATGGCCACAAATGATGGATATAATAAGCCATACGTTTTCATTCATGGAATTGGCAAGATGTTCCCATATATGAGAACCAACGTGTTCCTTACACGATATGAGAAGTATAACGACACATCACGATATAAGATAATCCTCTTCTACCCTGGTCATCAGGAAGGAAACTCGTTTTCTCTCTTTGACACATTGGAAGATGCTCATACCTATCGTGCCATCCTATTAGTAAACAAATAAAAAACCGCCTCAATATGAAATTCAAAGATTTGTACGAAAAAGGGCTTGACCGTAAGGTAAATCCTGCCGTCTCTGCCTCAGACCTCAGTGAAGACACTGTAATGACTGAAATTGTTGAGTATGTATTTACTGAAGAAATTGTCATCAATCTCTTCGATATACTTACCAACATCAAACAGAACCAAGGTAGCCATGTTGGAATTTGGATCAATGGTTACTTCGGAACCGGTAAGTCTCACTTCCTGAAATATGTCAGCTACTGCCTTGATGGGCACTATAGCGAAATGGCATTTATGCGTTTGGAAGAAGCCATTGAGGAGATAATTCATAACAGCAACGGCATGACCAAACTTGATGATCATGGTGTTTCCCTTTCTGATGTTAAATCTTTGAAGAAATGGTACTCTTCACAGGCTGAGGTTCAGATGGTCATGTTTAACATTGGTGATGTACATGATGCCAACTCGAACCAGGCACAGGCATTTACTACAATCTTCTGGAACCAGTTCAATGCCCAGCGTGGTTATAATTCATTCAATCTCGCTCTGGCTCAGTTCTTGGAAAAAGCTTTGGATGATGACGGTAAGTTTGTAGAGTTTAAGGAGTACGTAAAGAGTAAAGGCTATGACTGGGAGCGCAATATCTCACGTTTTGCAGCCGGTCGTCTCGACTTGGCTTTACAGATGGCCAAGGAAGTAGATCCAGCCTTAGCAACTGATGTCATCCGAACAAAAATCATCAACAATGATATCAATGTTTCTGTAGAATCCTTTGCTGCAGAAATGAAGGAATATATCGAAGCTAAGAACAACAGGAATTTCCGTTTATTGTTCTTCGTCGATGAGGTTAGCCAATTTATTGGTCAGCATAGAGACCTTCTGCTGCAGCTCCAGTCACTTGTTAAACGATTGGACGAGGTATGTGAGTCAAAGGTTTGGATAGCATGTACAGCCCAGCAGACGCTCGAAGAGGTGGTGAGCAATGTTGGTGGTAATGCTACTAACCCAGAAGATGAGGTCGGAAAGATTCTTGGACGTTTTGAGGTTCGTGCCTCTTTGCAAGGTACTTCACCAGAATATATCACACAAAAACGTATTCTCGAAAAGAAAGGTGACGTGGAAATCATGCTTGCCGATATGTTCAACAAGAATAAGGCAAGATTGGATGCACAGTTTGTTTTGCCCAGCACATACAAGACATATAAGGACAAAGACAACTTTGCGGCTTATTATCCATTTGTTCCTTATCAGTTCCAGCTTATCAAGAAAGTGCTTGACTCATTTGAGACCATGAACTATGTAGATAAGCAGGTTAAGGGTAATGAACGTTCTCTTATCAACATTACATACTCCATTGCCCGTGAAACACAGGACATGGAAGTTGGTGATTTCATACCATTTGATAAGTTCTTCGGTGCCATGTTCCAAGGTTCTATGCAGCACCTTGGACAACGTGCCTTTGAAAATGCTCGTCAAGCTCTCGAAGTGATTGAGGATGAGAAGAAACAGGCTTTCTATCGTCGTGTTGTATATGTTCTCTTCATGATTTGTAACATGAAAGAAGAGGATAAACAGCAATTCTCAGCTACAATAGACAATGTTGCCACATTGTTGATGACTCAGATAGATGCAAACAAAGCTACCATCAAGCAGGATGTATCAACTGTTCTTGCCTATTTGATTGACAAGGCTGTAATTCGTAAAGTCAAGACCGATTCAGGCTCTGAGATATACGAGTTCTTTACTGAAGAAGAATCAAAGGTGGCTCAGATTATCAAGAACCAGCAGGTAGATAGCAACACCTATAGCGATGAACTGAGGAAAATTTTCTTTGACCACTTTGGTAATCCTTCCAACAAAGAGAACTTTGCCACACGTTCTTTCAATGTGGGAATCAGTATCGATGGACGCAACTATCTCAGCAATAATGCTGATGTTAATATTGATTTTATCACAACGGCAAGCACAGATTCTCCTGACCAATATGGCTTCAGCCTTAACAACACACCACAGGGAACACACCTCGTGTATTTTCTCTATCCGATGTTTAAGGACAACCAGGAACTACGTGCCAATTTCCTCTACTATTGCCGTGTGCAGCGTTTCGCCCAGGAACCTGCCATCAGTGAGGAACGTCAGCGTACCAAGATGCTTTTCCAGCAACGCGCCAAGGATTTGTATGATAAGGAAATCAAGCCGCAGTTCCAGCAGATGCTTGATGCCTGTCCTGTTATCTCTTGCGGTGCTGTCCTTTCCCCATCTGAGACGGGTACAGCCAAGAAAGCGGAACGATACAAGACCCTTTTGACTCGCCACATGGAATCTCTCTATCAGTTTGCTAAATTAGCAGATAACCGAGAAGTTCCAAAAACACAGTCAGACCTTTCGGCAAAGATTCTACGTCCTGTAGAAGAAACTACTATTACTCTTCCTCTCAGTACTCCAGAGAAGAAAGTTAAGGACTGGCTTGACCGTCAGCCACATGATGTAACTGTTGCCGATGTGGTACGCCAGTTTGCCAAGGTGCCATACGGATGGAGCGACTTTGCCACAATTTATTTCTTGAATGAATTGGTTCGTCGCCATCAGTATGCGTTCAACTACAACAACAATCCGAATGTTAGCAGAGAAGATACAGCTCGTAACATTGTCCGTGATGCCAGCAAGTTCACCATTGAGAAAGCAAAGGCTATTTCTCAGGAAGTGCTTAATGACTTCATCGAGGCATGGAAGCATATTTTCAATGTGATGTCCGTCAAAGGCAGTAATGATAGTACTGAATTGTTCCGCAACTGTAAGGAAACTGACGATAGCGCACTAAATCGTCTGTTGAAGAACTACCGTGACTTATCACGCAAGATAAACGGTTGTCCATTTGCGCATACTATTGACGAAGCAATCACTCTGATGGAGCAATGGCTTACAGTTCGTGATCATTTGAAGTTCTTCGAGACTATTATTGCTGCAAAAGACGAAGCCAGCCTTCTCTTTGACAAATGTAAGAGCATTAACTCTTTCTTTGGCGATCAATTTGAGAGTTACAATCAGATTCGTCAGTTTATTGACGAGAATCGTGATAATTTCTCATTCCTCACCAGTGAGCAAAAAGAAGCAGTTGTTTCATTAAAGGCTATCAATACTGATGAAGAGCCTTGGGAAAAGATGCCTTCATACATGAAGCTGAAGAAGAATATCAATGGTCAGCTGCAAGAGAAAAAGCATGAATTGGTAGAGGACATAAAGGCAAAATATAACAAAGCATTTGATGAGCTGGAAAAATATGCCAGCGACATGAATGTTGCAAGAGAGAAATTTGCTAAGCGTGATGTCACTATTTCATTGAAGACAAGCACGAACAATTTCTATGCTCTTCAGGCAAATGCTGATAAAGTGTCAGAATTTTATGAGGAGCAGACTCACAAAATAAATGACGCTGTAGAGACAAAACCAGCACCTACACCGACTCCAACAACTGAACCAGGAGGAAGTACACAGCCTACGACACCGCAACCAAAGCATCGTGTTCGCAAGATTGTTCACTTGAATACGCATTATACTACACCAATTCACACGGAGGCAGATATTGATTCATATCTCCAAACATTGAAAGAACAACTGATGAAGTATATCAGTGATGACAATGATATTATTGTAAGCTAAATAAATGGATACAAACCGATTGAAACGCTTCGCTACAGAAGCTCGCAACATATTGATGCAGGGTGTGGCACATCGCTTCACCGCATTAGGTTTCTTGCCGGACGGAACAGTGACAGAAGAGCCACAGCCTTTAGGAGGTGGAGCAACCTTTATGGGTGATACAGTTTCCGAGGATTTCTATCAGAAATGGTGCTCACTCCAACGTGCAGTGAACATTCACAGCATTGAGGAGGTAGCAGAGGAAGCTGCATACACTTGGTTCAACCGATTAGTTGCCATTCGTATAATGGTAAAGAATGGCCTTATTGCACCCGTCCTTCAGTATGAGAGCGAGGGTGTTCACATTCCTCTCCTTGTGAGCGAGGCACGTCAAGGGCGTATGCCAGAAATGAGTGTCGATGACCAGCGGAAGCTTGAAGACCTGCTATTGGATGATAGCAAGACCGATGAACAATTCCGCATCCTCATTGTGGCATTCTGTCATGCCAATCCTGTCATCAACAACTGTTTCGGTCATATCAGCGATTACACGGAATTACTTCTACCAACAAACATCTTGGCTGAAGGTGGTTTCGTGGATATGCTTAATAATACCGAGTTTATCAGTGAGGAAGATTATCATTCCCCGGAACTCATTGGTTGGCTGTATCAGTTCTATATCTCCGAGAAAAAGGACGATGTGTTTGCTTCATTCAAGAAGGGAAAGAAAGCTGAAGCAAAGGATATTCCTGCAGCTACTCAGATTTTCACACCAAATTGGATTGTGAAGTATATGGTGCAGAATACCATCGGACGCATCTATCTTGACAATAATCCATACGAGGAAGATGTTCAGAAGAACTGGAAATACCTTGTTGAGCCATCAGAACCAACTCCCAAAGAGAACATTCTTCACTACGATGACTTGAAGGAGTTGAAGTTTGCCGACCTTGCATCTGGCTCTGGTCACATACTCAATGAGGGTTTTGACATACTCTATGACCTCTATGTACTCGAAGGCTATAGCCGTAGCCAGGCCATCGAAAACATTTTCCGCTACAATCTCACGGGTGTTGACATAGACACTCGCGCCAAACAGTTGGCACAGTTCGCTCTGTTGCTGAAAGCCTGTCAGAAGGACAGCAGCTTTGCTGATGCCCACATCATGCCTCGTGTGTTGGATATGCCGGAACCATATCCATACAAAGACAACCTGCGTGACACACTCCCGCATTTCTTCCTTGGTGGCAATCAGGAAATGATTCAGGAGGTTTGCGATGCCATCGAGCTGATGGATCAAGCCAAGAATCTTGGCAGCATTATGAAGTTCAATATCTCTGAACGTACTCGCAATGCCATCATGATTCGCATGGAGGAATATGAGAAGGGAACTCATGTACCTGAAGCTATTCGTCAATTGATGCCATTTATGAGTGTAATACTTGCTCTGACAGAAAAGTATTCAGCATTGGTGATGAATCCGCCATATATGGGTGCGAACAACATGAACCCATACTTGAAATCTTATCTTGAGAAAAACTATAATGAGGGGAAGTCAGATTTGATGACAGCTTTCATGATGAAGGCCATGAAAGATACTTTGTCGAAAGGTTATTGGTCAATGATTAATCTTCCATCATGGATGTTTTTAGGTTCATTTGAGCTATTAAGACAAGTAATCATTAATGAACAACAAATTTCAAGTCTTTTGCATCTTGGAAGAGGTATATTCGGTTCTGATTTCGGTTCTGTAGCGTTTACCATGCAACAAACTGTTCCAACAAAAGAGGGTTATTATAGAAGACTGTTTAAGGAACACGTACAAGTCAGAAGTATAGAGCAAATAAGAAATCTCTTCTTGGATAAAGAATATGGTGTTTATAGGGTAAATCAACTTAACTTCAATAAGTTACCAAATCATAGTATAGGTTATTGGATAAGTTCGCATGTCCTTAGTTTATTTCAACATCCCACGTTTGATACTGTTGGAGACTCAAAACAAGGTTTAGCCACTTCAAACAATAATCTTTTCGTTAGACAATGGTATGAGGTTTCCTACAATTATACTTCAATTTGCACCTATCCCGAAAGAAAAAAGTGGTTTCCATATAATAAAGGTGGTGCAAAAAGAAGATGGTATGGAAATCAAGAATGTATCGTTAATTGGGAGAATGATGGAAAGGAAATCTATGCCTACAAAGGAGCTGTAATAAGGAATCCCACTTACTATCTAAAATCTTCTTTGTCTTGGGGGCTAATTACAGCTGCAACAAATTCTTTTAGGTATTATCCGAAAGGGTTTATTTTTGATGTTGGTGGTATGAGTTACTTCCCTTATCCAAGCATTGATAAATATGTAATTCTTGGTATAATGAATACTAAGTTTTACACGGATGTCGCCAAACTCATTAATCCTACAGTTAATTTACAGTGTGGTGATGTAGCTAAATTTCCTTATTTGCCAATAGAAGAGTTGTCATTTAAGGATAAAGTTAAAAATAATGTAGATATATCTAAGGCTGACTGGGATGCCCACGAAACCTCATGGGATTTCCAACGCAATGAGCTATTGACTATGGATGAACAGGTATTGTTTGACAATCTTGACTACATCATTGACAAGCACTATAAAGAGACAGGAGAACATATCTGTATAGACCCCGTAGCACCTCAGCCAGAGAGTGTAGAATGGTGTTATGACACCTATTGTACAAAGTGGGAACGTCTATTCATGCAACTTCATGAAAACGAAGAAGATTTGAACCGCCAGTTCATTGAAATATATGAATTGCAGGACGAATTGACTCCAGATGTTCCTTTGGACGAAATCACCATCCTACAACAGGGAGAAATTTCTATTGAAGATAATCGGCTGAAATGGAATGCTGACGTAGTATTGAAACAACTCATCAGCTATGCCATCGGCTGTATGATGGGACGTTACTCTATCGACAAGCCCGGACTCATTCTTGCCAACCAAGGTGATGGTCTGGTGCAGTTCAATGAGCAGGTTCCTGACAGCCGCTTTGAGCCAGACGATGACGGCATCATTCCATTGATGTCAGCACAAAGTGATTTTGCAGACAATGCCACTATTCGCTTCAAGCAATGGCTCGTAGCAGCCTTTGGAGAAGAAACCTTGGTGGAGAACCTGAACTTCATAGAGAAGTGTCTTGGTAAGAGCATTGACGATTACTTTGTGAAGGATTTCTGGAAAGACCATAAGAAGATGTATCAGAACCGCCCAATCTACTGGCTGTTCTCATCAAAGAAAGGAGCTTTCCAGTGCTTGGCATATATGCACCGAATGGATGCCTACACAGCAGAGCGCATAAGGACAAAGTATCTCCTCCCCCACATCGAATGGCTCATTCAGAAGCAGGGAGAGATGGAGGCAAATGCAGCGAACCTCAATGCCCGTGAGCGTAAGGAACTTGACAACATTGGCAAGCAGATTGAGGAATGCCGTGAATATCATGACCGCCTCCATGTGATTGCGGATAAGCAGATAGCTTTTGACCTTGATGATGGCGTGGTTGTAAACTATGCCAAGTTCGGGGATGTGTTGGCGAAACTAAAATAAAATAATTAAATGGACACAGGAAGATTGAAACGCTTCTCTACTGAAGCACGAACAATATTGATGCAAGGGGTTAAAAACCGCTTGCAAGCCCTTGGTTTTGACTTAAAGACTGGCAAAGCTGAAGAATTGCCCCAAGAAATGGATGGTGGTGCAGTTTTTATGAATGATGTAGTAAGTATGGACTTCTATCGCAAATGGATGTCACTCTACAAGAATGTTCAAGCACGTAGCATTCGTGAGGTTGCTGAGGAAGCTGCTTACACCTGGTTCAACCGCTTTATGGCCATCCGTATTATGGAGAAGTGTGGGTTCATCGCTCCTGTTCTTGAATTTGAGAGTAATGATATACATATTCCTGCCATTGTCAACGAAGCTACACAAGGGCGATTACCTGAGATGTCTGAGGCGATGCGTAGTCAATTGATGGACTTACTCAATGACCCAAGTAAAGTTTCTGAGCAATTTGCTCTGCTTATTGTAGCATATTGCCACGATAATCCAATCATCAATAATTGCTTTGGGGCGATTGCCGACTATACCGAATTGCTTCTACCTGTCAACATCCTGTCGGAAGGCGGCTTTGTTGATATGGTTAACGAAACAGAGTTTATCACCGAAGAACAATATGCCAGTGCTGAACTTATTGGCTGGTTGTATCAGTTCTATATTTCTGACCGTAAAGACGAAGCCTTTGCCAAGAAAGGAAAATATGACCCAGATGAGATTGCACCTGCTACCCAGATCTTCACACCAAACTGGATTGTGAAGTACATGGTGCAGAATACCATCGGACGCATATACCTTGATAACAATCCTTATGAGGATGAACTAAAAGAAAAATGGAAATATCTTGTTGAGCCATCAGAACCAACTCCCAAAGAGAACATTCTTCACTACGATGACTTGAAGGAGTTGAAGTTTGCCGACCTTGCCTCTGGCTCAGGTCATATTCTAAATGAAGGATTTGATATAATCTTTGACTTGTATATAAATGAGGGATATAGCCGCTCTGAAGCAATAAAGAATATATTTCGCTATAATTTGGTGGGTATAGACATAGATGCTCGTGCCAAACAATTAGCAACCTTTGCCCTGTTGATGAAAGCTTGTGGTAAAGACAAGTCATTCCTCGATGCAAAGGTGATGCCAAGAGTATATTCTATGCCAAGACCAATAAATGAGGTACTGCCGAACTTTGATGCAGTACTACCCAACTTCCTGATGGGCAGTAACCAGAAGATGTTGGAAGAACTAAGGCAATCTCTGAAACTGATGAACAATGCCGACACTTTGGGCAGCATTATGAAGTTTAACCTATCAGATGCCACCCATAATACCATCCTGGTTCGTGTTCGAGAATATGAGGAGCTGTTGGCACAAGGCGAGATAGTGGCTGAAGAGAATAGACTGTTGCTCCCATACATGCGTATCATCTTAGCTCTGACAGACAAATATGCTGCCATTTGCATGAATCCGCCGTATATGGGTAGTGGACGTTTTGATGCAACGCTTTCCAATTATGTGAAAAGAAATTATTCTAAGAGTAAAGCAGACCTTTTTGCCGTGTTCATGGATGTTGCAATTGACCGTTTAACTGATTGTGGAAAATACGGAATGATTAATATGCACTCTTGGATGTTCCTTTCTTCATTTGAAGAGTTACGCAGCTCTTTACTTGATAATGAGCATATTGATTCACTCCTTCATCTTGGTCCTCGTACTTTCGATGAGTTAAGTGGTGAAATAGTTCAAAATGCAGCTTTTGTTGTTACGAATAACAAACTACCCGACAATCCAACTACTATTTTTTTTCGATTGTTAGACGGTAAGAACTGTAGCGAGAAGGAACAAATGTTCCTTTTGGCAAAAGAAAATCATATAGATGCCATATATTATTCAAATATTCAACAGGATAATTTTGAGAAGATTCCAGGATGCTCATTTGGATATTGGGCTAACGAGCACACCCTTAATGCTTTTGAAAATGACAATGTGGCAACTCTTGCAAATACAAGAAAAGGTATGGCAACAGGACTAAATGCTGAATTTGTACGTTTTTGGTTTGAAACTTCTTTTGATAAAATAGGTTTCAATCTCTCCAGAGAAGAAGCTAAAGTCTCTCATTTCAAATGGTTTCCTTATGCAAATGGAGGCTCATACAGAAAATGGTATGGAAATTTAGAGGAAATCGTAAATTGGCAAAATGATGGCTATAGATTGCAGACAGAAATGACAGATGATGGAAGCAGAGTAAGAGCTGTAAATCTAAATTTAGATTATATCTTCAAAAAAGGAGTTTTCTGGACTTCTATAACCTCTGGAAAAAATTCCATGAAGTTATTACCTAAAGGTAGTTTATTCAGTTCAGCATCTAATGCATGTTTTCCATCTGATGAAAACAAAATTAATTATGTTTTGGCCCTTTTGAATTCTGAGGTATCTCGTTATTATGCTCAAATTATCAATCCGTCTTTGAACGCGAACCCTGGCGATATTGGTAAGATTCCTGCATTAAATGATACAGGGGGATTTATAGACTCATTTGTAAATCAAAATATTTGTATATCAAAAGAGGACTGGGATGCTCATGAAACCTCATGGGATTTTGTAATTAATCCAATTGTATCACAATGCATTAAGTTATGCAAAGAAGGTAGCACCACTCAGTTTTGGCGTATAGAAAACATTGTAAACGACTTTAAAGAAAAATGGCGTTCCAAATTCTATCAACTCAAAAATAATGAGACTGAGTTGAACCGCCAGTTCATTGAAATATACGGTCTGCAAGACGAACTGACTCCCGACGTTCCATTGGACGAAATCACCATTCTTCAACAGGGCGAAATAAAGATTGAGGACAATGAACTGAAATGGAATGCTGACGTTGTGATGAAGCAACTTATCAGCTATGCCATTGGCTGCATGATGGGACGCTACTCCATCGATAAGCCTGGACTCATCCTTGCCAACCAAGGTGACGGTCTGGAACAGTTCAACGAGCAAGTCCCTGGCAGCAGTTTTGAGCCAGATGATGACGGCATCATTCCATTGATGTCAGCACAGAGTGACTTTGCTGACAATGCCACTATACGCTTTAAGCAATGGCTTGTTGCAGCCTTTGGTGAAGAGCCCTTGGTGGAGAACCTGAACTTCATTGAGAAGTGTCTTGGTAAGAGTATTGATGACTATTTTGTGAAGGACTTCTGGAAAGACCACAAGAAGATGTACCAGAACCGTCCAATCTACTGGCTGTTTTCATCAAAGAAAGGAGCTTTCCAGTGCTTGACATATATGCACCGTATGGATGCCTACACAGCAGAGCGTATCAGGACAAAGTATCTCCTCCCCCACATTGAATGGCTGATTCAGAAGCAAGGAGAGATGGAAGCGAATGCCGCCAACCTTAATGCCCGTGAGCGTAAGGAACTTGACAACATAGGCAAACAAATTGAGGAGTGCCGTGAGTATCACGACCGACTCCATGTGATTGCCGACAAGCAGATAGCTTTCGACCTCGACGATGGTGTGGTAGTAAACTATGCCAAATTCGGGGATGTATTATGTAAGCTTAAATAGTAACAATATGGCAAATATATTCATAAATGACAATCTGAGATTAAGCAGACATGGCCTTCAGGTCAAAGACTCTGAAAGTCAATGGACAGACCTTCATTGCCAACAGGGACGACTTGATGGTGCTTGTGTGGTTTATAGCGTTGTCATGTCTTTACTTAGTATCGGATATATCAGCAATAACGATATAGATGTCAGCAAGAATCCCAATCCAGACAAAAGGAAAGGGAAAGGAAGGTTGTTGAGCAGACTTCTTGATGAGAATGGTCTTGTCAGAGATGGGTATTATTTGCGAACAATGACCAAACTTCTTCGTGAATCATGTCCTGACCTGAAGATAGGATATCATACAAAGGAAGACTATTTCCTGTCTATAATCAAAGATAGCGTTGAAAACGATACCCCTGTTGTAATTTGTGTAAATAACAATGACATGAATCATGGAATTACCGTTGTTGGAATTGAATATGACAATAATGAAAAAGTAACCAAGCTGTTATGCCTTGATCCTGGTTTCAGTATAGCAGACACAGCATATTGGAACTGTGTAATTGATGTTTCAAGAAAAAGCTCTGGCGAATATCCTTATTGGTACATAACAGCAGACATCAAATCAAAAGTAGAAATACTGGAGATTATTACAATTAGTGAAACAAATGAAGATTAAATAATATGAGTGCAGTACAACAAAAAATATACGACTACTTCGAGAGAGACCCAGAGTTGAAGGTGCTTTTCATCTTCAATAACGAGTTTTTGGCAGCTGAACTTCAAAGTTTAGAATGGCGTACTGGTTATCGATATGTTGATTTCAAAGGTGATTGGTTCACCGTCAAATACAACTTAGATAATGATTGGCAGTACGATAAAGTGATATTGATGTTCCATCAGCCATCACCACTGGAAATGAAGTCTCTGCAAGCTACATTCCCATTGATGGACTTACTGGTAGCCAACATGGAATACCACAGTCAGGACTATGCAGCTTTCATTCAGCAATACGGATTGCCGGACACTGATAAGAAGATGGTTCGCTTCATTGAGAAGAATATTATGCAATTACAGTCCGATAAGATGCAAAAACTGTTTGCATCATATTATCAGGACAAGAGCATAACCACAGATAAGTTTATTCGTGGCTTCCTCAGCAGTTATATGGGACAACAGCGCATCTTGGATTGGGATGCGATTATTGTCCGTCTATTACTGATGGGACGTGAAAGCGAACGTCAGAAGCAAATCGACTTTTTTGTGAAAGTTAGGGGAAGTAAAGATATTGGTGAAGCATTAAAGCAAAAGTTGACAGATATATTTGGCGTTTCCTATGATGAAAATACAGAAGCCAAAGTCGAGAACATTGTGAAGGTTTTGAAATATAATGCTATTGTTCAGAACCTTGCTCCTGTTCAGGCTGACAACTACAAGCAGAATCGTATCAATGACAGTCTGGCTTTGCAGCAGATGAATCGTATTTTAGAATTGGCTCTTAGTCAGGAAAAGTCTGCAAACGCATTGATGGAACTCTTCGATGAGTTAGGTGCTGACATTCGTGATGAAGAACTGATACGGTGGTACGGAACAGAAGCAAACTTCTACTTTGTTCCGCAACGTCTCTGTTTGCCTATAATCCAGACGCTTTTGGAAAAGACAATTGAGACAGAACCTGAAATCGTGGTTAATAGAATAGAAGATCTCCTTGTCAAGCATAATGACCACGGAACTATGGCGCAGGTAATGGACTACAGCCTCTTGGTTGCTCGTCTATATCAGAAAGCCTTATCTCTGGGATCTTTGACACTTAACACACCTGATGAGTATGTAATGCGCTATCAGGAAGACTACTATGTGATTGACCAGCTTTATAGACAGGCTGAAGAACTATATTTCAAGATAGATCCTTCTTGTGAAGTTTTCCCAACCATTCAACAAACCAAGAGTAAGCTTGACCAGAATTACGCCAAGCTCTGTAACCGCATGAACTTGGAGTGGACACGTTGTATTAAGGAAGCTGGTGGCATGAATCAAGTTCACCTCTTACGGCAGCACAATTTCTATGAAGAGCGTATCAAGCCTATTCAGAAGAAAGTTGTTGTAATTGTTAGTGATGCCTTACGTTATGAGGTGGCCCAGGAATTGATTGGAGAGTTAGCGCGTTCAAGGCATGTTGCCACATTGAAGCCAGCACTGGCCATGCTTCCAACAGAAACGAAATATTGTAAGCCATCATTACTGCCATATAAGGAATTGCACCTATATGGTCAAGGTGATTCTCAGGACATGGTAGTAGATAAAAACATTCTCAACACTACAGAAAAGAGATCAGCCCATCTTCAGAAGTACAGGGATGGAGCTATCTGCGTGCCGTTTGAGACTGTAGCGGAATACAACCAGGATAAGAACCGTGAAATCTTCAAGCATTCCTTGGTTTATATTTTCCATGATGTGATAGATAAGACTGGACATGATGGCAATGCCAAGCAAGTAACCCAAGCCTGCAGGGAGGCTATCACGGAACTTGGAACAATGATACCAAAGATTCATGCTTCATATAATGTCACAGAAGTCTATGTTACCAGTGACCACGGCTTCCTGTTCAATGACATTGAGTTTGCTGATAAAGATAAGCATAAGATTACGGAAGAGACAATGGAACGTAGCTCTCGCTACTATCTGACACATTCCGACAAGGAAGTGAACGGAATTGTCAAGTTCCGTCTTGAAGATGTATCTGGCATAGAGAATAGCGGTGAAGTATTTGTCGCTGTACCACAAGGAACAAATAGACTGGCTGCACCATCTGGAGGCTATATGTTCACTCATGGAGGTGCTGCAATGCAAGAAATCATAATTCCAGTGATTACAAGCCGTCAGGAACGAACTGACAGCAAGCAGCCCGTAGGTGTAATGGTACTTGATCGCAAGTTATCTATGCAAGCATCACGCCTGAGATTCAAGCTTTTGCAAACAGAAGCTGTCTCAATGGATATGAAGGAAAGAATTGTAAAGGTAGCACTTTATTATAATGACCAACCTGTAACTCCTGTCAAGGACATAGTTCTTGACAAGACCGATCCTTCATTGGACAACAGAAAAATTCAGGTTGACCTGACACTCAACAAGAATGTTGATGCCAAGGTTCTTCAGCTGAAGATATTCGATGTGACGGATGAACTGAATCCGCTCATCAAGGAGAATGTAACAAATAACACTTTGATTGAAAACGATTTTGACTTCTAACAATATGGAATTGCAACAGAAAGTTATGAACGCCTTTATCGGCAAGGTGGTAAGAAAAGATCTGGCATTCCTCGTCAAGGGAGGATTGCCCGTGCCGACCTATGTATTGGAATATTTGCTGGGACAGTATTGTGCCAGTGATGACGAAGAAGTAATTAACGACGGACTTGAAAAAGTCAAGCAAGTTATAAAGAACAATTATGTTCATCGCGCGGAAGCCGAGTCCGTAAAAGGCATTATTCGTGAAAACGGAAAGCATCGTATCATTGATAAGGTGACTGTCATTCTTAATGAGAAGAGTGATGCCTATAATGCAACTTTCTCAAACTTAGGTCTTTCTGGAGTACCTATTGGAACCGAATATGTGCGTAAGAATCCAAAGCTTCTTTCCGGCAATGGCGTTTGGTGTATTGTTACGATAGGATATATTTCTGGCGAAGATGTGAAAGTTCGTTGGGAAATTCAGAATCTGAAGCCTATTCAAATATCGAATATCGACCTCGATGAATATATAGAGCAGCGTAAGAACTTCACCACAGAAGAATGGCTCGACTTCATGATGCACACTGTAGGCTTGAATCCAGAGCACATGAACCGCCGTGAAAAGTTCATTACGTTGGCTCGCTTGCTACCTCATGTAGAAAACAACTTCAACTTCATGGAACTTGGTCCGAAAGGTACAGGTAAGAGCCATGTGTTCCAGGAACTGTCACCTTATGGTGTGTTGGTCAGCGGTGGTGATGTAACTTCAGCTCGTCTTTTCGTCAAGATGAGCGGTAACAAGGAAATCCTTGGACTGGTCGGTTATTGGGATGTTGTAGCTTGGGATGAGTTTGAACAGCAGAAAGGCCGTTCCGTTGATGCTGTGCTGATAGATACCATGCAGAACTATTTGGCCAACAAATCATTTAACCGTGGTAAAGCTACTCATGAGGCATCTGCATCTATGGTATTTGTTGGTAATACCAAACACACTGTACCATATATGCTTAAAAACAGTCATCTGTTTGAATCAATTCCTACTTCATTCGTTAAAGGTGCCTTCCTCGACCGTATTCATTTATATAATCCAGGATGGGAAATAAAGATGTTGAAGAAGGATAGCTTCTCTAAGGGATATGGTCTCATTACAGATTATATTGCAGCTGTCCTTCATGCCATGCGTAATGATGATAGGACTTCTGTACTGAAGGAGTACGCAAAATTTGACGGAACGCTGTCTGAACGTGACCATTTAGCAATCCGTAAGACATTCTCCGGCATGATGAAACTCCTCTATCCTGATGGAAAGATGACAGATGAGGAAGCATTCGAGTTAATTGATTTTGCAGCAGAATGCCGAAAGAGAGTGAAAGATCAGCTCTATGTTGTAGATGAGACATTCAAAGCGGAACCTGCCGTTTTCAAATACATCAATTTGAAGACTGGTATGGAAATCAAAGTTGATACTCTTGAAAGAATCAGCAATGCACACCTCTTCCCAACTAATGTTTCTGAGAACCCAGAAGAAGGAGAATTGAATGACGGTGACACTCAGGCCATGAATCAAGGGATGCCCCAAACAGATAATGGTGACGGGAAACGTCCTCGTATTCCTATTCTTCAGGAAAAGAATCTGTCATTCCGCATGGGACAAACAGGGGTTAATTACAGAAAGCTTTTTGCAACCTATCTTGCTGAAGCTAAAGAGATAACAGTGGAAGACCCATATATCCGTGCTCCGTGGCAGATTAAGAATTTCATGGAGTTCGTTACCATGCTTATTGAGACTCGTCCTGTAGATGACTTGAAGCTTCATTTGTTCACCAACGAAGAAGAAGAGAAGATTCCAGACCTGATTGACAAATTGGATGACATCAAGGATGACCTTGCTGGCTACGGTATTGAATTTGATTATAAGCTACGTGATTTCCACGACAGATGTATTAAGACCGATACAGGATGGACTATTACATTGGGACGTGGACTTGATATGTTTGAGAAGTATAATCCATATTCAATCGAGGCATTGCGTCAGGACAAGCGTAAATGCAAGGAGTTTATGGTAACGTATATGAAAACAAAAAATGTTTAGAATAGGGAAAGTAAAAAAGAAACCATAACAAATTATCATAATTGTTAATAGGTTTATTGATAACAGAGAAATAATATATTCATACTAAATAACGTACCATTATGGCACTGACAAAAGAACAAATCCTGACCCTAACATGTCTAAAGGAAGTTGACGTAAAGGGTGTTGGCCCCCAAAAAATCTTTGCAATTGGGGCTGCCATTGATGACCGTAACCTTGTAATTAACTCGAATGATGATTTGGCAAAACTGATGTCAGGAATGAAGGAAAAGGCCATACAGAAAGTCACTCTCAAAAATTTGAATGAAGCTTCCAATGTAGCACGTAAGATAATTGAAACAAGTAGTCAGGCCGGTATTGGTCTTGTAGGCTATTATGATAATGAGTTTCCTGATGTTCTGCGTAAGACAGTCAATGAGGAAGGTAAATTAGACCCACCCCTGCTTCTATGGTATCGTGGTGACTTCTCCATCACCCAACTCCCAGGTTTTGCAGTCATTGGAACCCGTGAGGCTACTCCAGAGGGTGTCGCAGGTGGTACATACTTGTCTGGAGAGTTTGCTAAGAGAGGCTTCAATATCGTTTCTGGACTGGCTATCGGGTGTGACACATGCGGCCATAAAGGTGCATTGAAGGTTGGTGGTAAGACTACGGCCATACTTGCAAATGGACTGGATCACGACTCTATATATCCACCTGAAAACCAAGAATTAGCAGAAGAAATAGTTCAAAATGGCGGACTCCTCATTTCGGAATATCGTATTGGAACACCAGTGAATAGATATAGTTTAGTTGCAAGAGATCGTTTGCAGTCAGGCTTATCATTGGCCACTCTTGTTGTTCAAACAGGAGAAAATGGAGGTACTATGCACGCTGCTACTGCTACATTACAGGCAGGGAAACCCCTCTATACAATGTATTTCAAGAGCGAAGCAACACGCCAGCATGAAAAATGTCTTGGTAATGAACTTTTAGTGACTAAAGGAGCAAAATACATCAAAGGAGATGACAATTTTGACGAAATCTGTGATAGTGTTAAGAACTGGAAGCCAGTAAAAACAGACCTTTTTGACATTTAAGACAATGAGAAAGAATATCATATTTGACTTGGATTTGACTTTGGTTGACACCACATTAGCAGAACCATATAGAAGCAAGAGGGACTGGAACGGAGCCTTTTCTGTCATACCCCAATGTACAGTCTATGAAGGACTGGATGAAATATTTGACGTAATTAGGAAGTTCGGCATTAACACATGTATTGTAAGTACCTCACCGCGTCCTTATGTAGAAAGGGTTGTGCAGCAGTTTAACTTGCCTATCAATCAAATTGTAGCATATCATGATGCCAAACCTATTAAGCCACATCCTGCTCCAATGCTAAAAGCTTTGGAAATGTTAGGATGTGATGCTAAAAGTGCAATATCGTTTGGCGATCGTGTTATCGATATTCAATCTTCTAATGCAGCAGGGATTGAGAGCGTAGCTTGTTTCTGGGGAACTAAAGAGAAAGCAGAGCTTGTCAAGTCCAGCTATACTCATGCTATAATTAAGCCCTGTGAAATACTTACTTTGATAAGATAAGGAAGAATTTAGGCTAAAGTAATAATTTGACATTACTTATAGTTCAAACAACATATTAATATGAGTGAATTAAAAGGCTGTTTGGGATGGATTGCTGCCTGTATCGGGTGGTTTTTATTATGGGGATTTTGTATGTCCATTGGTGATACATACAAAATCAGTCCTTTTGTTGTGTTGTTTATATTAGTCATAGGAACACTTCTTATCGCTGGATTTGGAATATATTTCTATACTTCTGCTAAAGATAAAATTTACGAGAAGCATAGTAATCGTGTTCAATACATTCAGCAAAAATATAGTCTGGCATATAGTAAATTCATTGTAACAAATAGAATAAAAAAGGATTATTCCGGAAAAATCACAGAACTTGACGAACTGAAAAAGATCAGCTCTCGCGAAGATTCTGTGTGGGAACAAGAAGAGAAACAACTCAGAGAAGAAAAGGAAAAGAGAGATAGAGAATATAAACTCAAATGTGAGGAATGGAAGAAAAAAGCTAATAAGATAAAAACTGATTATCCAGATGGTTTGTCTTTATGGGAAGAAACCAAAGTAAAAAAATGGCTATTTCCCATAGTAACAGACCAAGCTATCTGTGAAGATGAGAATGAAATCATCGTATTAGACAAGCATATTAAAAGCGAGAAATGGGAGCAGAGTCAATCTGATTTTACGAATAAGTGTTATACTCTTTCTAAAGATTATCTCCCGTCTTATGGAAGATACTTTTATAATATACCTTTTACTAAATTTGATGCAGAAGGCAATAATATCAAAGGAACCTATAAGGTATGGCAGTTTTTCTGTGAATCCATGTGTCTTGAAAACGATCTTGATTACTCTGATTATCCATCCACAAAACAGAATACTGAATGGCTGAAAGATTTCAAGGCAAAAACAAGATACTTCAATTCTTTCGTTTATGAACGTATTGCCAAATACATATTTGAATTAGCAGAATCATATAGAACTGATCAAGACAGCACTATATCTGTTATTCTAAACTACAATAAAGATTGGAGCAAAGAAGCATTAGATTATCACTACAAAAAACTAATTGAAATATTAAATTCGGAAGAATACCGAGATTCCGTTAGAATATTCGACACCAATATCTTTGAAAGCTTCAATACAGGCGAAGATTATGTACTTTCAACGGATAATCATATCGTTGTTGTTGATATTGCCACTAATAATGATGAGCTAAAGAAACTATGTGAACGAATTATCAATTGCGACGCGAAATCTCAGCCTCTTATCAACTATATCAGCTTATTAAAAGCATATGATAGAATTGAGATGGAGAAGTTGATTCAGACAGAAAAGATAAGGAAACAGAAAATATTAGAAGAAAAGAAGAAGGAGGAACAAGCAAAAAAGAATCTAATAGAAGCTGTTTCTTCTTGGGACACTTTGGTTGGTGGCCTTCATTATTCTTATCTGTTCTATTACTACCCCACCACATGTGACTTCGAAGCCACAGAAGAAGAATGGTCAAATAGATGGATTGTATGGGATTTCAAAAATACACCAGGTAAGACATCCGCTTCTGACCATCAAGAAGTTCTTGATAAAGTCATTCCGATGCTAAAGAACAAGTTATTGACTACATTTGAAGAAGATAGTCTAAAATACCTCACCTTGGTTTGCATCCCTGCATCATCACAAGTCAAAACTCAATCACGATATGAAGATTTTTCAAATCGCTTATGTAGTGAATTAGGTATGACTAACGCCTACCCACATATAACTGTTGTATCAGAAAAAGAAGAAAGACGGTCTGGCGGTACAAGTATTGATACAAGCAAGCTTTCCTTTGACGATGACTTTTTTAAGGGGAGATATATCCTATTATTTGATGATGTCATTACAAGAGGTGATTCTATGAGAACTTTCAAACATAAAATGGAAGCTCTTGGTGCGATTGTAGTAGGTGGATTGGCTATTGGTAAAACCAAACATGAGAGGCCCATACAAGGTAACATACCACGACCAACTTTTGAACTTGACGATTTACCGTTTTAACACATTCTTATGTCTGAACTTCAAACAATAAATAGTAATCAAAATCTTCCTGCAACTATTTATAAGCCATCAGAGTTGCTTGGAATGTTCACAGCCTACCTTTCTCGTCAGGAAGTGAACTCACAGATTGTGTATCTTCGAGGTATCTACTTGAAGAATGCAAAGCATGATCCACGTTGGTCATATAGGTACGACGTTCTCAGAGACGAGGACACCCAAACAGAAATAACCCTCCAGATGACACAAAAACAAAGTGATGAACTGAAGGATGGGAACTTAGTGACAGTGGGCGGTGTCTTGGGCAGACGTGTACAGAACAACAGCCATATACAGTTAATGCTTGTTGTTAGTCGTGTGGAAGTAGTTCAGGAACAGGCCATAGACGAGAACGAGATTAAGAGAATGGAATTGCGCCGCAAGAAGGCAACTACTGGTTTTAGGAATGTTGATGCTCTTCTGGAACAGTTACTATATACTGACCAAAGGCCCAAAATCGCACTTCTGTTTGCAGGCACCTCTATCACCATGACTGATTTCATTCAAGGTGGTGGTGATATTGCTAAGGCTGCTTTTGACTTTGCAGAGTTCCGAGCTAATTTTTCCAGGACAGCCGAGCTTGCAAACACCATCAAAGGGATTGATGCCCAGTCCTACTCTGCCATTGCTATTGTAAGAGGAGGAGGCAGTGGCATCGAAGCCCTCGATGAATTAGATATTCTCGAAGCTGTAGCAAATCTGAAAACACCTTTCATATCTGCTATTGGTCATCCAGACGAGAAATTGTTTATCAAAGAATTAGCAGATAGAGAGGTTTCTGTGCCTAATGATTTGGGACATTACTTCAAGGACATGATGGAGACTGTCAATGAAAAGAAAACGAAATCTCGTGCTGTTTTAACTGAACAAATCAAGAAACAGTTCAAAGATCAACTGGAGGTTGGTCAGAAACAAAACAAGGAACTTCAGGAGAAACTGGCTAAGTTGACTAAAACGCAGGAAGAAACTCAGAAGCAGCATAAAGAACAGGTCGAAAAAGCCAACAAGCAGAATGAGGAATTGCAGAAGAAATTGACTGAAATAAACAAAGCCAACGAGACTGCACAGAAAACTCATGCAGAGCAGCTTGGCAAGCTACAGGTTCAACTGAAAGCGCAGACAGAGGCAAGTACCAAACAGTCAAAAGAGTTCAATGAGAGCCTGAAAAAAATGCAAGACACCAATGGCCAACTTCAAAAGACATTGGAGAAGATGACAGCTCAAAACACTCAAACAAGTAAGGAGTTAAATGAAGCTAAAGATAAGGCACGACTGTTAGAGAAACAACTTACTGAAGCTTCATCAAAAAATGGTAGCAATATCTGGATGATTGTAGCAATCATTGCTATAATCGCATTTGTCGCAGTTTTAATTTTTAGATAGTGTATGGGATGCATTAGCATTGAAAATAAGGAAATGATAGATGTTGTTGTTGCGGTATTGACTGGCAACACCGACAAAATGCGGTCTTTGATACAGGCAAACGATTATTCTCCCATAAAACTGGCTCGCTGGTCAGGAGAACGTAGAGGTGTGTCAGACGAAGGCGACATAGACAGTTATCAACTTTCCTATGCAATGTTTGATGCGTTGAAACACAATGAACTATTTGATAAGTTGAATGTAGGCAAAATGTGGGAACTTCATCAAGAGCTTGTCCCAAATAAAAATCGAACCTGTTATGACCAATTCGGGTTTATTATATGGAACTGGATGGATGAACCTTGGGACAATCCATATTTTGATGAAAATGATGAAAAAGAGCTTGTAAAAACAGGTGCTAAAACAGAAGACGTTCAACTGACTAATGCAGGGATTCAGCATATGGAGAATGAATTAGTTTCTCTTCTTAAAGCTGGTGCTTCACCATATTTCAAAGTAACTATACCTGATATGACTGAAGCATATATCGACAAAGAAGGGAAATTACGATACACCTATTTTGATGTAGCACCAATGCTGGAAGTTACTAAAGTACATTCCTGTGACTATTGGTGGGAATACATTGGTGATAGTTTAGAAAACGATATACTATCATCCTCTGTGTCAACCCTTGAAAGCATTATAGAAGGATTGTTTAACGTTGGTGCGTGTGAAAGGATTCTGCATCTAACAGATAAATATATTTCGGAACAGGCTCGGCATGAAGGAGAATTATTAATGTTAGAGCAGTTAGGTGAAATACATTCAATAATAAAGTAACTAATATCTTTGAGTAGTATAATGAATAAGCACGAAATACAGGAAATGTACCGAAACTTCTCGGCCAAATTCAGCAATAAGCTATTATATAAGCTTGTAGGTTCTGAGGGGAATGTCAATATAGCCATATCTCCCTCACGGCTTCAGAATGTGTTGGTTCTGGTTGCTAATTGGGCTTCAAACCAGATAAGGAAGACTATTCTTGAAGGAATCGGAAGTGAAGTAATGGAAATGGATGAAGCGAATGTACTTTGTAACAAGGAACATCTACATCTCACTTCTTGGAAAGAGGGCGATGGTGACTTCATTCCAACCATTGAGACAAACACCTTTCTGTGGATCAAGAAAGGTTTAGAGCTAAAGCCGGATGGGTTGGCCAGTGTTTCTTCGGATTTCGATGTAGCATTGAAAGAGGTTGACTTTTCCCAGCCAGAGACAAGAAACATCATCAACCAAGCCGTGAATGAAGCAAGTCATGGCTTAATCAAAGAGATAAACTCTGATATACAGCCACTCACGCAGATGCTTCTAACAGACATCCTATATTTCAAAGCAAAATGGGATGAGAGATTCTATGAAGAGGACACGGTAGAACGTATCTTCTATGGAACAAAGGGAAAAGAAAAGGTTCCCATGATGAGGAAAACGGATGCCCTTATGTACTGTGAAACCCAGACTTGTCAAGTGGTACAACTTCGCTATATGTGTATGTCCGAACAGGACAAATACTTCACCATGCGTATTTATCTGCCTAAAGAAAAGTGCTTTATTTCTGACGTTTTACAGGAGTTATGGAACAATGATTTCTATTTTGACATGACGGAAGAAGAGGTAAAACTAACATTGCCTAAGTTCACCATCAAGTCAAATGTCGATATGAAGCAAGTCCTTCGAGAGATTGGATTGGAGTGTATCTTCGAATCAACCGACATAGTTCCAGGACTCATCAATGATGTACGTATTGATGACATTTCCCAACAAGTCAAGATTAAGGTGGATGAAAATGAGACAGAAGCTGCTGCATTAACAGAAATGTGTGTGGCTATGGGACTACCGCCAACTGAAATCAAAGAGCCTGTTGTCATGAATGTGAATCGTCCTTTCATGTTCGAGATAGCAGAAGAATATAGTAACACCATCCTTTTTACAGGAATTATAAACAACATAGAGGAATAGCGTATGTTAGGTGCGATTATAGGCGACATAGCCGCATGGACATATGAACACGATAGAACCACGTTCTGGAGCCATCTTGTTTCTGAAGATGCAAAGGTTTCAGAATTTGGTTTATCCGTGCTAACTACGGCTTCACTTATTAGCACTGATCCTAACATGCCCAAAGAGGAAGCTGTTAAGTTTACACGTCGATGTTTCCGCTTCATTAGTAAGGAAGCTGCCGAACTATCCCCTGCTGCTATCAAATGGTCTTCATCATTAAATTGTGAGTATGGTTCAATGATGTTCGGGATAGCTATGCTACGTATTGCCACTTGTGCTTTCTTTGGTGTTCAAGATAAAGAAATGTGGTTTGAATCGACCTTTGACAAGGAGGAAGGATATACACGATTGTTCCTCTCAAAAATGATTTCGTTACTCCGGCAAGGTAAGACAAAAGATGAAGTGTATAAGGAGTTAGGTGACATATTCAAGGATTGTCGCCATAACTGGAATTGGCAGGAGGAAAACGGGATGTTGTCTTACCTGCTACGCGCATGGGATGCATTCTATCGTGCTTTTGATTTTACAAGTGCTATACACAATGCCATGAAAATGAATGGCAACCATCAGTTGATGGGGGCATTCACAGGTGCCATTGCTGGTGCTATGTATGGTTGTCGGTACAATCTAATTAAGAAGAAGTATCAAAAAGAAAACTCAGGTTCTCCCTTTGAATATATGACATGGCCCCAAGCATTGATGAGGGATTATCCTGAGCCGTTACGTTTCATTGAAGAAAAAGCAATTAAAGGGCGCATCTTCTTTCCTAAGAATAACGCCATGACTAATGTAGAGTTACACTCCTGGCACAATATGACTAATTCTTTTTCAGATGACGTTTTTGATGAGCAAAGGAAAACCTCATTGATGTATGCTTTCGAACCAGACTGGGATAATCGCTATGGATTTTACCTCGAAAACGGATGGTTTTACGTATATCGTAGCGGTTCCTTATTGGCACGTTTCCATATGAAAAAGATGCCTGATAAAACCTATCGAATAACCAATCTACAATACTCAGATAATGAGGAACTGGCTGTTGCTGGTCTAAAAGAAGCACTATATTCCCTAAAAGAAAATCCATACATCGAGTCGTGAGACTCCATCATTATTAAGCGCAGACATCGGTGACTTATTCAAGTGGACATCTCTGAATTTCCGAGGTTTCAGACGCTGAATAATAGCTAACGCTGTTGGGAGCAATTCACCGAGAGGTCAGTTGCTCCTTTTTTGTGGCTGCTTGCAAAAAATAATAAGAAAAACACACTTTATTTTATCTATGCAGATAGACTGCACAGATAAAATCTACCTTTGCAATGTCGAACTTAAAATGAATGATTATGGGATTACTTGATTTTCTTTTATTCGGAGCTTTTATGAATAGCCTGAGAAATAACAACCAGAGCAATAACAATCCTTCTGATTATTCAAGCAGGAGTTATGACCAAGGTTATGAAGATGGCTATGATGACGGTTATATAGATCATGATGACTATCATTGCCATGATGATTATGATTGTAGCGACAGTTGCGATTGTGATTGTGACGACTTCTTTGATTTTTGATTACTAACATTCGATAAAGCCGATGAGTAATGGCATATAAGCTCTCAACTAATGCAATGAAGAAATTAACTATTATGATGCTCCTTGCAGCATTCTTTACACTGTGTGTTACTTCATGTTCAAAGGATGACGATGACAGTTTTGCTTATCCTATGGAACAGCTCTATGGCAAATGGAAAGCCGTTGAGATTAAGGTTGATGGTAGATGGTATGACGTAACCAAGTACCCTTATACTCGTTTCGGAATGGACATCACCTTCTATGAGAATGGAAAATTCTATGGTTCTGGCTACTTGGGAAACGGCAGTGGTACATACACTGTTAGCGGCAAAACCATTACTACATATGTAAGTGGTAAAGAATACGCTGTTTATACCGTCAATTCTCTAAATGGAAACGAGGCTGACCTTACGCTAAGAATGGGCAGTGAGACTTTACAGATGAAAGCTAAGAAGCAATATTAAGCGAATTTGAATTGTGGATGTGATAATTGATAAAAGAAAAAATCTAATAATATAATTATCTAAAACAGATTAGTTATGAGAACACTCTTTTGTACGCTCATTATGAGCATGGTCTCTGTGTTCGCTATTGCACAGACTGAACCTGATTTTGAGATGGAACCTTATGTCTTTAACACTGCCGACTCTACCTTTGCAACACCTTTGCCTTGTGAGAGTGCCTATGTCAAGGCTAAGGCTGGAGCTTCACTCTTTCTTACTGGCATAGGTAAAGTAAAGACCTACTACTATATAAAAGGAGTGAAGTCTTCCTTGGAGATAGACAAGAACACCAACAACATTATCATCAATACAGGTGGAACTTCCCCTCAGCAAACTCTTAGCATCATCAAGCTTGAAACCTTAGACACAAAGCGTCGTTGGAAGACAGGTGAAGCAGGTTCGTTTACTGGAGCATCATCAAATGAAGACAACTCTGTTGTTCTGAAATATAAGAAATATGGTGAGAACTCTGTAATTGTAAGCACCTCTGCTTTAGAACCAGGAGAATACTGTCTTGCAATTACCAATATGATGACTAACTCAAAATCGGCTAAGGTTTATACTTTCCGAATCAAGTAATTATAATAACATCACATTATTTGAGACTTTATATACTCCAAAAGGATGGTCGGGTCAAATGCCTTGCCATCCTTTTTTGTCGTCAGATGTAGATGTTCACCAGTGGATGCTCCAGTATTGCCTGTTAATCCCAATGGCTCTCCAGCATGGAGGTAGTCATTGGTCTTTACGTATTGTTCTGACAGATGGCAATAGCTGACCGTGTAATTAGCCGTCTGTACTGTCACATATTTCCCTGAACGGCTGTCATATCCCACCCTAAGCACCTTGCCTGGCAGCATCGACAGGACATCCTCATGTCGAGCATGAAGGTCAATGCCATTGTGCATGATATACTTATGATACACAGGGTGCATCCTCATTCCGAACTTTGAGTTTACTTGTATCTTCTTCAGAGGAAAGGACACACTGAGGTATGTCCTCAGTCTCTCTTCTTTCCCTTCTATCCTATCGGGAATCTCAGTGGAAGCGGAATCACTCTGAACACTATCCTTCGGAGCAATTGTTTGTTCTGAAGGATTTTTTATTGAAATGACTGATGGGCGACTTGAAATATCACCGATGGTATTGAACTGTGCGTAACTTACAATCGGAACAAATGCCGATATGAGTATTACGAGTATTGATTTTTTCATGGTGCAAAGTTATTATTCTTATGCCACTTGGAAAAATATCATCGAACAATACTTCACGATTATAACATTTGATAAGTTTTGAGTATGATTTCTTTTGCAAAATTATACTCAAATGTTATCAAGACTCAAAATCGACCTGATTTAGTATTTTCTTCAGCTAAGATGAATAATTATGGTGTACCTTCGCAGCCAAAATTGTTTCATCAACTGATAAAAATTGAA
>Ga0256406_1002037_pt1 | contig 30239 bp, 26 predicted proteins | sample RumenRJG_03DNA_FD_185986 | JGI IMG/M metagenome (GOLD analysis project Ga0256406, IMG submission 185986) | Bovine rumen microbial communities from Lethbridge, Alberta, Canada - RJG_03 | ecosystem: Host-associated > Mammals > Digestive system > Stomach > Rumen | place: Canada: Alberta | collected... | reverse complement strand
GCTATTGCTTCTTCTCTCCCATCTATCACTAGATGAGACTTGCAAGTCGCTATAGGGTTGCTCGACAACTAGCCCCCAAAGGAATTTCACCTTAGAAACAATACATGCCCGTCATACCGAGAAAAGGGCACGCGCGGGCGTGTCCTTTTCCTTTTTGAAGAAGATTAACGGACGAGCTTCTTTTCCTTGATGTCGTCGAGGATGAGGGCTTCGAAGTCCTTGAGGGAAGCGGAGACCTGGTCGGTGTGTCCGTAGATGCGGTACGTGACGCTCTTCTCTTCCTGTTCCTTGTCGCCGAGGACGAGGATGTACGGGATCTTCTTGGTGACGTACGTGCGGATCTTCTTGCCGAGCTTGTCGGAAGAATTGTCGATCGAGGCGCGGATGTCGAGTCCCTTGAGTTCTTTGAGGACTTCTTCTGCGTAGGCCTCGTGGCGTTCGCCGACCGGCAGGATCACGACCTGTTTCGGAGAGAGCCAGGTCGGGAAGGCGCCCTTGAAGTGTTCGAGCAGGATGCCCGTGAAGCGTTCGACCGAGCCGAAGCAGGCGCGGTGAATCATGATCGGGGTCTTCTTCGAACCATCGGCGTCGATGTACTCGCAATGGAAGCGGGCCGGAAGCTGGTAGTCCAGCTGGATGGTCCCGCACTGCCAGATGCGGCCGAGGGAATCCTTCAGCTTGAAGTCGAGCTTCGGGCCGTAGAAGGCGCCGTCGCCCGGATTGAGCTTGTATTCCAGGTGGTTCTCCTCGAGGGCGCGGCGGAGTTCGGCCTCGGCATGCTGCCAGGTCGCGACGTCGCCGACGTGGTCTTCCGGCATGGTCGAGAGTTCGATGTGATACGGAAGCCCGAAGGTCTTGTAGACGGTGTCGTAGAGCTTGATGATGCGGCTGACTTCGTCCCCGATCTGATCCTCGCGGAGCAGGATGTGCGCGTCGTCCTGCGTGAACGAACGGACGCGGAAGAGGCCGTTGAGGGCGCCGGAAGCTTCGTAACGGTGCACGTGTCCGAGTTCGGCGTAGCGGAGCGGCAGTTCCTTATAGGAGTGCTGGTCGTTCTTGTAGACGATGATCGCGCCCGGGCAGTTCATCGGCTTGACGGCGAATTCCTCGCCTTCGACCTCGGTCGTGTACATGTTTTCCTTGTAGTGGTCCCAGTGGCCGGAAGTCTCCCAGAGTTCCTTGTTCAGAAGGATCGGGGTATCGATGCGGAGATAGCCCATCTCGTCGTGGATCTTCTTCCAGTAGTTGAGGAGCTGTTCGCGGTAGATGATTCCGTCCGGGAGCCAGAACGGCATGCCCGGGCCGTAGTCCGAGAGCATGAAGATGTTCAGGTCGCGTCCGAGCTTCTTGTGGTCGCGCTGCTTGCGCTCCTCGAGGAGTTTCAGATACGCGTCGAGGTCCTTCTGGTCGAAGAAAGCGACGCCGTAGACACGGGTGAGCTGGTCGTTGTTCTTGTCGCCGTGGAAATAGGCGCCGGAGATGCTCGTGAGCTTGATGGCCTTCGCGTAGGAAGTATCCGGGACGTGCGGGCCCTTGCAGAGATCGGTGAAGTCGCCCTGGGAATAAATGGTGAGCTCGCCTTTGAGCTCGTCGATGTGCTGGAGCTTGTACTTCTGTCCCTTGAAGATTTCCTTGCCTTCCTCGCGGGTGATGTCCTTGCGGACGAGCGGGAGCTTCTCCGAGACGATCTTCTTCATCTCGGCTTCGATCTTCGGGAAGTCCTTGTCGGAAATGACGACGCCTTCCGGAAGCTTGATGTCGTAATAGAAGCCTTCGTCGATGGCCGGTCCGAACGCGAACATCGTTCCCTTGTAGAGGTGCTGGACCGCCTGGGCGAAGATGTGGGCCGCCGTGTGGTTCAGGATGTGCAGCGCGTCGGGATCTTCCTTGGTCACGACTTCGAACACGCCGTCTTCATGGATCGGCTCGCGGTAGTCGCGGAGTTCGCCGTTGAAGCGGATTCCGAGGCACTTCTTGCCGAGGGACAGCGCGAGGCTCGAGGCAATCTCGAGTCCGGTCATGCCGTCCTTGAATTCTTTCTTACTGCCGTCTTTCAATGTGAGAATCATGATATTCTCCTCCTATAAAATAAAAATGGCACACTCCAGGGCGTCTGTCGAACGCGGTGCCACCTAGTTTCCCCGGAAGGTCTTCCGGGCTCTTTTGCTTATGTCGTTAAGCCATACGCCGGGTTATTTCCCCGGCGGCTCCGAAGCGGTACCCGAATCCTACTGGCCTGCCGTCCTTTCACCTAAGCCGGACGGCTCTCTAACGGTTTTGTTGACCCGGACTTGTCTTCTTCCTAGCCGTCCTTATTCTAGTAAGGCAAAAGGAAAGTGTCAACGGAAAAGAAATTAAAAAAAGCGGCTCCCCATGTAGGAACCGCTTTAACAGGTCAACGGATTTAACGTCCTTCCTTTTCCAGGGCGAGCGCCTCGGCGAGACCGCCGTAGAGGCCCGTATCCTGCAGGAAACGGCCTTCGACGAACTTCACCGGACGGACCGGATAAAGCTTGAGGAAGTCGTTCGTGCGCTTCTCAAGGTCCTTCAGGAACACGTCCTTGGACTTCATGACTCCGCCGCTGAGGACGGTCACTTCCGTGTTGAAGGCGAGCTGCGCGTTCGCGATCGACGAGGCCAGAAGGGAAATCCAGTCGCGGTAGACCGGAAGGACGTCGGCGACGTCCGAACGGACGAGGTCGAAGAAATCCTTCGTGGACGCGACGTTCACGTGGTTCATCGAGGCGAGACGGACGATGCCCGTCCCGGAGCAGAGGTCCTCGAGCCCGTAGTATCCGCCTTTATATCCGAGATAGGAATGCCCCGTCTCGAAAGGCAGGTCGACGAGCTTCTTATCGACGACAAGCCCGACGCCGATGCCGGTCGAGACCGTGATGAAATACACGGACGAATACGGTTTGCCGGCGCCTTCGAGCGCTTCGATCAGAGCGGAGCAGTTCGCGTCGTTGGCGGCGCGGAAAGAAAGAGCGGGGAACGCCATTTTCAGGCCGGAAATCAAATCAAAGTCCTTGATGTAGAGGTTCGGGGACAGCTTGATGATGCCGTTCTCGAAGAAGCCCGCCGCCGAGATGCCGACGTATTTCACGCCGCATTCCGGGTGGCGGTCCATCAACGTCTTCAGAAGACGGACGATCTGCAGGAGCAGGGCCTCCTTGTTGCCTTTGACGCTCGGCTCGCGGACCGAGTCGAGGATCTTCAGAGAGGAATCGATGAAGGCTACGCGGATGTTGGTTCCGCCTAAATCAATGGCGCCGTAAATCATAATGGATTAATCGAGATCAACCTTTCCTTTGTTCCCGTATTTTACCACTTTCATGAAGTTCGTGCGACCAGCGCCGACCGGAGTGCCTCCGGTGATGAGGATGTAACCCTCTGGAACCTTAAGTTCCTTGGCGATGTGCAGCGCGATGGCTTCCATGTCTTCGATGAACTGCGGGACGTGCTTGACGAGTTTCGGATAGGCGCCGAATCCCATCATCGCGTCGGTGCAGGCGGCGCGGTTGTTGGAAACGTCGATGATCGGGCAAATCGGGCGGCACTTGGAAAGACGCTTGGCCGTGGCTCCGGTCTCCGAGAAGCAGACGATGAGCTTCGCTCCCAAGAGGATCGCGGTGTCGGCGACGGCGTTCGCCATGGCGTCGTTCATGGTCTGGTTCGAATGGTCGTAGGCTTCGCGGGCGAGCTTGGTGTAGTCGAGGAATTCCTCCATGCGGTGGGCGATCTTCGCCTGCATCGCGACGGCTTCGACCGGGTATTCGCCCGAGGCGGATTCGCCGGAGAGCATGACCGCATCGGTCGATTCCATGACGGCGTTGGCGACATCCGAGACCTCGGCTCTCGTCGGGTTCGGGTTGTGCTGCATCGAATCGAGCATCTGCGTGGCGGTGATGACCGGCTTGCCGAGCTTGCGGCAGGACTCAATCATCTTCTTCTGGATGACCGGGACGTCCTCGGCCGGGATTTCGACGCCGAGGTCGCCGCGGGCGACCATCAGGCCGTCGGACGCCTCGATGATGGAATCGAGGTTCGCGACCGCTTCGGTGTTCTCAACCTTGGAAATGATCTTGATGTTCTTTCCGCCGTTCTCGTCGAGCACCTTGCGGATGTCGGCGATATCCTGCGTGTTGCGGATGAAGGAAGCGGAAATGTAGTCGACGTGCTGCTGGCAGCCCCAGACGAGGTCCGCACGGTCCTTTTCGGAGATGTACGGCATATTGAGGTGCGTGTCCGGGCAGTTGACGCCGCGTTCGTCCTTGATGGTGTGGTGGTTCAGCGCCCTGACGATGAGGGCGTGTTCCTTTTCGTCCTTGCCGATGACTTCGAAGCCGAGATTGCCGTCGTCGAGACGGATCGAGGCTCCGATCTTCGCGTCGTCGTAGAGTCCGGTATAGGTGACGGAGAACTGCTTCGCGTTGCCCATGACCGGCTTCATGTAGATCTTCATCTCCTGGCCGGTCTTGACTTCGAGCTTTCCGCCTTCGAAGTTGCCGGTACGGATTTCCGGTCCCTTGGTATCGAGCATGATCGGGATGATGATGCCCTTTTCCTTTTCGATCTCGCGGATCGTCAGGATCTTACCGAGATGTTCCTCGTACGAGCCGTGCGAGAAATTGAGACGGGCGATGTTCATGCCCGCATCGATCATCTTCAGCAGCACTTCCTTCGGGGAAGAGGCCGGGCCAATCGTGCAGACGATTTTCGTCTTCTTATTGATGTTCATGTCCATGGTGATTAATGAAACGCTGTTCCTTTCGCTCTCTATATTAGCACAACGGATTTCCGATAGAACGGGACTCTTTGCTTACGAACTAATTTTAGGCGATGAGCACCGCGTCCTTGACGAATCCTTCGGAAGTATGTCGCGGCATCGCCAGGGCCTTATCGATGTCCGTATAGGTCAGGCGGTTGTTGATGATGCCGACGCAGGAAGAGGTGACGCCCTGCTTGATGAGGTTGATGGCGTAGACGCCCATCCTCGAAGCGAGGATGCGGTCGAACGCGGTCGGGGAACCGCCTCTCTGCATATGCCCGATGACTTCCGCCCTCGTCTCGAATCCGGACTTTTCCTGGATTTCGCGGGCGAACTCGTAGACGTCGGTGATCTTTTCGGAGATGATGACCATCGCGTGGCGCTTGCCTTCCTGACGCTGCTGGCGCAGCTTCTCGATGACGTCTTGCTTGGTCATCATGCACTCGTTGGTGATGGTGATTTCAGCGCCCGTGGCGAGGCCGGCGTAAGCGGCCAGGTCTCCGCAGCGGTTGCCCATGACCTCGATGACCGAGCAGCGCTGGTGCGAGGTGGACGTGTCGCGCAGACGGTCGACGCATTCGATGATGGTGTTGAGCGCGGTGTCGAACCCGATCGTGTAATCGGTCGAGGCGATGTCGTTATCGATCGTGCCCGGAAGACCGATGGTGTCGATTCCGAGGTGGGAAAGGCCTCTTAAGCCCATGTAGGTCCCGTCGCCGCCGATGCCGACGAGCGCGTTGATCCCGTAGGAATTGAGGATGCCCGCCGCCTTGACGCGGACCGCCTCTTCCTTGAATTCCGGAAGGCGGGCCGTTCCTAAGATCGTGCCGCCGCGGTTCAGAATGTCCGAGACGGAATGACGGTCCATCTTCTCGATGTTGTTTTCCAGAATTCCTTTATAACCGTCGTGGATGCCGTAGACTTCGAATCCGTACTGGAGCGAGGTGCGGACGACCGCGCGCACGCACGCATTCATGCCCGGAGCGTCGCCGCCCGAAGTCAAAACACCGACTTTGATTGCCATAAAAATAACCTCCTTGGGTCATACGGGCTTAAAGCCCTATGTTAATTATAGAGGAAAGGCCCGGAACCCTCGGAAAAAAAGCACTGCTGGAAGCGCTCACAAAAGCGGGAATTCCGGAAGGGACTATCAGAATCGGACACGGACCTTTAAGAAATGCGTTTGCTTTTCTATATTCTTAGTACGCATCCGTTCTTTTTCTTCTCAAACAGGGAAGACGGAAAAATGAAAGAAAATGGTATACTGAATACGCTATGAATGCTTTTGAAGAAGACGCCCTGATCCGCGTTGAAGCCGATTTTTCCCTTTCCCTCGTCCAGGAAAAGGTCCTGACCTCGTTCTATCTGCCTTTAAGCGGCAGTTCCGCTTTTTCTCTTTACCATCTTTTGGTTCAGCTGGCCGATACGGAGGACAGAAGGCCCTATATGGCCGGGGAACTCGCCGATATGGCCTCCTGCCTTTTGAGCGAGCTGCAGCCGGCGCTTCTGAAGCTCGAGGGCCTCGGTCTTTTAAAAGCCTACCGGAAGGAAAACGGGGACAAGCCGTGCTACCTCTTCTTGCTGAAGGAACCTCTGAAACCGTTCGAAATCCTGAAGGAACCTTGTAACGCCGAATTTAAGAAGGCCCTTCTTGCCAAGATCGGGGAACGGAAGGAAGCCGAACTCGAATACGCGTACCGCGTCAACACCATCCTCGACAAGGACTATTACGACATCAGCGTCTCCTTCGGGGACGTCTTTATGGATAAGGAGGACATCTCCGCTTTCGCTTCCTTAAACGGGGAAGACTTGAATCAGTATCTTTTCAGAAACGAGAAAAAGAAGGACGGGCCCTCCTTTCAGAAAGACGTGTTCCAGAACGAACTGGAAGAGGTCCAGATTCCTTTTTCCGGGGTGGAGAACCAGTACGCGGAAATTGCGCGCTTATCGGTCCTTTATGCCCTGAACGAGAAGGAAGCGGCGCACCTCATCGCGGAGAAATGCATGACGAGCGACGGGCTGTTCTCTTTGACGACCTTCCAGAAGGGAGCGATGGACCTGCACCATTACGGTCTGAAGAACGTCGAAACGGAAGAAGGGGACGAGACGGCGTTCGGACATTCCGATTTCGCCAAGCGCGTACGGGCCTATCAGGAAAAGACCCCGCTCGAATTCCTTTCTTTGTGCCTCAACGCGGAACCTCCGCTTTCGTATAAGAAGACGCTGAACGTCCTTTCGGACACCTACAAGGCTCCTAACTCCCTCATCAACGCCGTCATCGACTACACGGTCCAGAAGACCGGCGGGTCTTTCCCGGAGCAGTACGCGGTCAAGACGGTGATTTCCTTACTGAAGAAAGGGATCACCGACGGCGGAGCGGCGCTTTCCGAACTGTATTACGAGGATCAGAAGTACAAGGAAAAGAGAGAAAAGCGCGCGTCCCTCATCGAGGAAGGGAAGAAGGAACTCGAAAAGAACGCCGGACAGGATTCCGAAAATCCGGCCGGAGATTCAAAGAAGAAAGACGGCGGAAAAGATTCCGACGGAGAAGAGCTCCCGGAATTCGACATCGACAAGATCGTCGGGGGAGGCGTCTAAATGGACTTGGGGAAACTGTCCTCCCTCGTCCCGAGCGGGGAAGAGCGGGAAAAGACCTATTTTGACGTATTGAAAAGGATCGGGGAAGCTCCCGGCCTTTTAGCGGAGCTTCAGGCCCTGAAATGCCCGGAGGAAGTCCTGAAGAAAAGCTACCCTCTCCTCGAGGACGTCCTACTGGACCGCAAGCCGTGCCAGGAATGCCTTTCGTACGCCTTCTGCCCGAAAGAAGGCAGGGAAGGAAGCGTGCGGAAATGGAAGTACCTCCCGTATCTCCGCCAGATCGATCTCGTCTCCGCCGACTGCCCGAAGAAGGCAAAAGTTCTTGCGGCGTACCGGAATTTCGTCTATTCGTCCGTGCCTTTATTCGGCCTCTATAAGACTTCGAGCGAAGTCCTAGAATATTTCCGGAAGATTTCTGCATCTAAGAAGACTTCTTTCGGGGAACATTCCTTCGCTCGGATCGGAAGCGAAGCGTTCGTTTCCTACGCGGAAATCTTAAAAGGGAAAGAGAAGAAGGGACTCTACCTTTCCTGTCCGAACGGGCTTGCGGAAAAACTCTATCAGGGACTGGCGTTCTATTACGCCAAGAACGGAAAGAAGACCGCCTATCTCGACGCGGGAAAGCTTTTTACTCAGTCGATGAGCCTCGACGAAGTCTCCGCGAAGGAAGGGAAGGATCTATTGAACCGTCTCAAGGACGTTCCGGTCCTCTTCCTAACGAAGTTCGGAGAGGAATATCCCTCGTCCCGCTTCCTGATTGAGACGCTAGTTCCCTTTTTGAACGGACGAAAAAAAGACGGATTCGTGACGTATTTTTCGTCCGTTTATTCCACGGACGATTACGTTTCCCGCTTCAAGACCGTTTATAAGAACAGGAACCTCTTGGCGAATCTATTTGTATCCCTTTCGGACGAAAAGAGCCTCGTCGACGTGAACTGGTAATCCCGTAAAAAGAAAATTTCCGAAAAGAAGACCCGGTTCCTTTCTATAAGTATGCGGAAAGGAATTTTTTTCTTTGTGATCTACATGGTGAAGGAGAAGACGTGCGGGGAAGCGGCGCTCAGGAGTTATCTCCAGACGCTGTACCGCTGCTCGGAAGCGGGATATTTCCCGTTTCTGAGCGACTGCTCGTCCCTCTTTTTGATGAAGGAAGAGTTAAAAAGATGCGGGGTCGATTCGGAAGCGTACAGGGTTGAAAAAATCTCCGCCCGGTTCTTCTCGAAACCGTTCGTGGCCTTGCTTCAAAAAGACGGGCTGTTCCATTTCGTTCTGGTCCTTTTCTTTTCAAGGCTCTTTGTGATGTATTTCGACCCGGCGGAAGGGATGAAATTCGTAAGGAGGAAGAAGTTCAAGGACCTTTTTGCGGGGAAGGTGCTCATCGGTAAACTGAAGGAAAGAAAAGCCGTGCCGGACATCGGGCTATTCCAGGAAAAAGAGAAAATAATCCTGTTTTTTCTTCTTTTCCTCGCGAGCGCGTGTCTGGGGTTCTTCTATTTTTCGGTTTCTTCTTTCCCGTTCTTAGCGGGCTTCTTTTCCTTACTGGGGAGCGCTCTGTTCTTCTATCTGGAGAAGGCGTATCTTCTGAAGATAGAGAAGAGGATTTCCTTAAAAGTCGAAAGTCCGTATCTGTCTTTAAAAGGCAAGGAAGGCCTGCCTTTATTTGAGAAGTACAAAAGGAGGGTCATCCTCGACACGGAAGAACGGATCGAGACGTTCTGCTCCCTCCTGTTAACGCTCTATTTCCTCTATTTCTGCCCGATGGAGGAAGTATATCTCTCCGTGTTCTATTTCCTTTATGCCTGTGTGCTCTATCTTTCCTTCCTGCCCCTGTTAAAAAGAGGGATCCTCAAGCTCGGAAAAGAGGAAAAAGAGACGTTCGAAGGGGAGTATAAAGAGGGGATGTTCAGAAAAACCATGCAGACCGGTCAGAAGGAAGGGGCGGCCGTGCTCTTGATGAAACTGCTGTTCTTCGTCCCCGCGGTCCTGTTCGTCTCGATCCGGACGGCGGTCTCTTCCCAGGAAAGCTTTGTTCTTTACCTTCCGTTCTTCTTCCCTCTCGCTCTGACGTATTCGTTCCTGAATCGGAGGATCCTGTCTCTAGGGAAGGAGAGGAAGGAAGCCCTCTTTTACGCGCTCGGAAAAGAAATCCATCCGTGCCTTTTGGCGAAGGGAAAAAGCGGAAAAAAGGACGGAATATGATATAATCGGGGCGATGGAACAGAACGAACTTTTTTATAACGATACAATCTCGAACCAGCCGGACGAACTCGAAAAGATGCTTCGGGCTCTTTTTGCGCACTGCCTGAGCTTCGTGCCGTCTGATAAACCGGCGTACATTAGCGTCACGCTGACCGACGATCCCTCGATCCATGCGATCAACCGGGAATACCGCAAGATCGACCGTCCGACCGACGTCATCTCCTTCGCGTATAACGACGAAGGGAGCGACGGGGACGAGCCCGTGAACGATCTCGGGGAAGTCGTGATCTCTTTGGATACGGCGCTGCGCCAGGCGGAGTTCTACAAGCACCCGTGCGAGCGGGAGATCGCCTTCCTCTTCATCCATTCGTTCCTGCACCTGAACGGGTACGACCATCTCGAGCAGGACGAGGCGGAGAAGATGTTCTCGCTGCAGAACAGGATTCTGAATTCGTTTGAATACGCCTATGTTCCTATTATGAAAAAGGAGGATTCTTCCGATGGAATTTGATGTGAACGACGCCGACCAGGTGAAAGAACTGTACCAAGACTGCCTTGTTGCGATTAAAAAGTCGTACTCCCCGTATTCCCATAACCGGGTCGGGGCGTGCATCTGGACCAGGGACGGGAAGAAGTTCTACGGCGCGAACATCGAGAACGCCGCCTACGGGCTCACGATCTGCGCCGAGCGCACGGCGATGTTCAACGCGCACCTGCACGACGTGAAGAAGGAAGACCAGATCGTCATCGGGATCGCCGCGGATTTCAAGGGCTACGCCTGGCCGTGCGGCTCCTGCCGCCAGGTCATGGTGGAACTGCTGCCGCTCGACTGCCCGGTGGTCGTCTTCAACAGGGAAGGCAAGGAAGTCCATTTCGCGGTCAAGGATTCGATGGTCGGGGTCTTCACCAAGGACGACCTCGCTTAATCGCTTGAATAAAAAATAGGGGAACTATGAAAGTTGGGTATTGCTGTCTGTACGGGCTGGCGAACGCCGGCAAATCGACGCTTTTGAACGCCATCCTCGGTCTGAAGATTGAGGCGGTCTCGCCGAAGGCCCAGACCACGCGCTACAACGTCCAGGGAATCTACACCGACGACGAGGCGCAGATCGTCTTCATTGACACCCCGGGGCTGCATAAGCCGCACGGGAAGCTCGGGAACATCCTTCTCGAGGACGCCGAGGACGCCAAGGATTCGGTGGATGTGCTTCTATACGTCGTCGACGCGTCGAACCGCCAGATCGACGAGAACGTCATTAAGAAGGTGAACGCCTTCAAAGGACCGGTCGTCCTGATCTACAACAAGATCGACAAGGTCGGTTTCGAGGAAGGTCAGAAGAGGCTTGAGGAATATAAGAAGAGGCTTCCGCAGGCCGAAACCGTCGAGATGTCCGCCTTGAACAAGGTGAACGTCGACCAGATGATCTCCCTCATCAAGACGCATCTTCCGGAAGGGGACCTTTTATATCCGAAAGACCAGCTCATCGACCGTCCGACGCGTTTCGTATGGGCCGAGATGATCCGCGAGAAATGCATGCTCAACCTCGACGAGGAACTGCCGCACGCCATCCACGTCGAAATCACGCACACCGAGTACGACGAGAAGTTGCAGAAGCAGATCATCTACGCCGACATCATCGTCGAGAAGGATTCTGAAAAAGCCATCGTCATCGGAAAACAGGGGAAGAAGCTTTCTTTAATCCGCAAGCACGCGGAGCATTCCATCTCGAATTTCATGCAGGAGAAAGTCTCCCTCGAGCTCTACGTCAAGGTCGTCGAGGACTGGCGGAACGACCCGCGGAAGCTCAAGGAATACGGTTACGAGGATAAGTGAGGTATGCCGAGCCCTTTAGTCAGTTTGGACGGCTACGTCGTTGCCTCGAGCCGTTACCAGGATACGTCCGCCTTGGTCACCCTGTTCTCTCAAGACGGGCTTCATAAACTGAAGATTCCTTCCGGATACGACGTCAAAAGCAAGAACCACCAGGCGTGCCTGCTTTTAAACCGCATCCTCGTGGACTCCTATCAGCCCGGGGACGGGGAAATCCTCTTCGCCTCGGGGGTGAAGACGCTCGAGAACCACACGGACCTCTACGAGGACCTCGAGAAGAACGCGGCATGCTCTCTCGCCCTCGAACTGATCATGAGTTTCTTCCCGGCGGACGTCCCGCCGTTTGCCAGCTTCGAGGCGTTCCTAAAAGGGATCGGGGACGGGTTTTCGACCCTGACCATGGTTTCGATTTTCACGGCGAAAGTCATTGCGGCCTTAGGGAGCAAGCCGGACATCGACGGCTGCGTCAACTGCGGGAGCAAGAAGAACCTCGTCTCCTTCTCGTGGGACGAAGGCGGTTACCTCTGCTCGCGCTGCGCTGAAGAGATGGGCGTTCCCAAGACCCCGCTCAACGAGCTGAAGATCGTACGTTATCTGTTCTTGGTCGACGAAGCGCGCTACGAGCACGCGGTGCTTCCCGAAGCGAGCTGCAAGAAGGTCTTAAGCGATATGGTGCGCTTTTTAGAGGAGTCGTTCGGGACGAAAGTGCGCGGATTCGAGCTCTACGAGCAGATCCTGAGTAGGCGTAGCCCGCGATAAGTCTGTCTGCCGGCCGTTTTTGTTGCTATAATTCTTAATTGTTCAAAACTAAGGAGTCATTGCACCAGTATGGAAAGAAAGTTCAGCTTTGAAAAAATCACGAACCACCTCGTCACTTCCGGATTCTACTATCCGTCGAGCGAAATTTACGGCGGTCTTTCGAACACGTGGGATTACGGCCCTCTGGGGACGTTGGCCAAGAGCCACCTGCAGGCGATCTGGAGAAACCACTTCGTCCGTCCGAACCCGAACATGTTCGAAATCGATCCGGCCATCATCATGAATCCGAAGGTCTGGGAAGCGACCGGACACGTCGCGAACTTCCACGACCCGCTGGTCGACTGCAAGGACTGCCATTCGCGGTACCGCGCCGATAAGCTCATCAAGGAGAACCACCCGGAGCTCGATACCGACGGCATGTCCATCGCCGACATGCAGGCTGAACTCGACAAGGGCGGCATCAAGTGCCCGAACTGCGGCTCGACTTCGTTCACCCCGATCCGCCAGTTCCAGATGATGTTCAAGACCTATATCGGCGTCACCGAGGACGCTTCCGCGGAAGCGTACCTGCGTCCGGAGACCGCCCAGGGCCTCTTCGTCAACTTCAAGAATGTCCAGCGCACGCAGCGCGCGAAGCTGCCGTTCGGCATCTGCGACGTCGGCAAGGCGTTCCGCAACGAGATCACTCCGGGGAACTTCACCTTCCGCACGCGCGAATTCACGCAGATGGAAATCGAGTTCTTCTTCAAGCCGGAAGAAGACCAGAAATGGTTCGCCTTCTGGAAGGACGAATGCCTCAAGTTCGTCGAGAAGATCGGCCTGAAGCAGGATTACCTCCGCTTCCGCGACCACGAGCCGAACGAACTCGCGTTCTATTCCAAGGGCACGACGGACATCGAATACTTCTTCCCGTCCTTGGGCTGGGGAGAACTGATGGGCATCGCCTCCCGCACGGATTACGACCTCAAGAGACATCAGGAATATTCCAAGCAGGACCTGACCTACCTCGATCCGGAAACGAACGAGCGTTACATCCCGCACGTCGTCGAGCCGTCCTTCGGCTGCGACCGTCTCTTACTGGCACTTTTCTGCGACGCCTACGACGAAGAGACGCTTCCTAACGGCGAGACCCGCATCGTCCTCCGCGTCGAAAAGAACATCGCGCCGTACCAGGTCGCCGTCCTCCCGCTGTCCAACAAGCTCAACGGGGAAGCCAAGAAGGTCTACGATTCGCTGGCCGAGAAGTTCGACGCCGTCTTCGACACGACCCAGTCCATCGGCAAGCGTTACCGCCGCGAGGACGCAATCGGCACCCCGTACTGCGTCTGCTTCGACTTCCAGTCCCTCGAGGACCATATGGTCACCGTCCGCGACCGCGACAGCATGCTCCAGGAGCGCGTCCCGATTGATTCGCTGAAGAATTACCTTTCTTCGAAGCTCGAGGAAAAGGCCTAGAAGCGAAATCTTCCGTAAATCCGTTTCTTAGGGTCCTAAGGACTTGCGGAAACGGATTTTTGCGTTATCTTAAAAACGTGCGGTATTCAACAGTTCAAACGCAAAGTAATCTGTAATGGCCATCGATTTTAAGGAACTCGACGCGATTCTGGACAAAGCTCCGATCAAGGACGTCGTGGCGAACTACCTTCCGCTGATTCCGAAAGGGAAGATTTATCTGGCGAAATGCCCGTTCCACAACGACACGAATCCGAGCATGCAGGTCAACCCGGAGAGGAACACGTTCAAATGCTTCGTGTGCGGGGCCGGCGGACGGCCGGTCACTTTCGTCATGCGCTACACCGGCATGAAGTACTGGGACGCGGTGAAGGAAGTCGCGCGGATCTGCCATCTCGAGCTCCCTAAGCAGTTCGCCCAGCGGAGGGAATTCGTCCGCGAGCACGAACAGGAATATAAATGCATCGAATCGCTCGAAAAGTTCTATTCGTACATGCTGAAGACGAACGAAGGGCGGACGGCGATGCAGTATCTCGAAAAGAGAAAGCTGAGCCAAGAGACGATCGCGAAGTTCGGCCTCGGTTACGCCCCGCTCGACGTGACGCGCTCGGTCTCGTATCTGCGCGGGCAGGGGAAGTTCGACGTCAAAACGCTCGAGAACGCGGGAATCTTATCGAACTCGGGAGAGTTCAAGGACCGCTACTGCGACCGGATCATGTTCCCGTTATCGGACGTCAAAGGGGAAATCGTCGGTTTCTCCGGAAGGCGTTACCGCGAAGGGGACAGCACGGGCGGAAAGTACATGAATTCGCCCGAGTCCGTTCTCTTCCACAAGTCGGATCTGCTCTATAACGTCAATAACGCGCTGGTTCCTCTCCGCAAGGAAAAAGCGGTCTACGTGGTCGAAGGGTTCATGGATGTCATCGCCCTCGACCGGGCCGGCATCCCGAACGCGGTCGGTCTGATGGGAACGGCCATGACCGAGCAGCACGTGAAGTTCTTCGCCCGCGAGAAGGCGACGGTCCATCTCGCCCTCGATAACGACGCGGCGGGACAGAAAGGGAACGTCCATTCGCTCGAAATGCTCCTGAACGCCCCTCTCGACGCCGACGTCGTCGTCCCGTATCAAGGCGGAAAGGACGTGGACGAGCTGCTCGACAACAAAGGAGCGGACGCCGTGCACGCGGCGTTTGCTCGGTTCGAACAGCCGCTCGTCTATCTCGCGAAGTACTTCGCTCAAAACCATGAACTCAACACCTATCAGGAAAAGAACGATTTCCTGATCAAATGGGCGCCGTATTATCTGAAGTCGCCTCTTTTAGCCAAAGCGGAGATCCTAAAAGAAGTTTCCGCGGTCTTAGGGGTCGACGCGTCGTCGGTGAAGGCGGTGCTCGAGTCCAGGAAGGCGAAAGGTTATCGCGTCCCTAATCCCGAACCGGTTCCGGAAAGTAGGGAACTGACGTTCGAAGAATACCAGAAGAGCGTCGAAGACCTCGCGAAGGAGGCGGTGAACCTCTCTTTGATCAAGTACATGGAACCGGGGTCCGGTTCTAAGAACATCAAGGAACAGCGTCTTTTAAAGAACGAATGCCGGATCCTGGTCCGGATGGCGCACTATCCCAAGGCCAGGGAGTTCTTCGCTTCCAAGCACTTCGTGTTCGTAAACCCGGTGCTCGGGCTGGCGAATAGTCTATTGGAGAACTGCCTGACGATGGACGGAGGGGGAGACGGCGCGGCCGGGCAGGATTCCTACGAGAATCTGAAACGGGGAGTCGAGGAATACTTCCTCGCCCTCGAGACGGACGAAATCGGGGAAAAGGAGAACGATGAAAGGGCGAAGAGGATCCGGAAGGTCAAGCACGAAAAGACGGACGGGGTCCTGATGCGGCTATGCTACTGCGCCTATCCCAAGGAAGTCTCGCAGCCGCGGGACTGGGAGAAGGCGTATAACGAGCACCAGTCGCTGGTGCAGCAGCTCGAAGCCGAGAAGAATCCGGGGCTCGACGCCTCGACGACGGAGAATCTCGTGAGGGCGGCGGTAAGGAACTACCGGGAAAAAGAGAAGCTGAACGGGACGAAATGAAAGTAAGAGAAAGGCAAAGGAGGAAAACTATGTCGGAAGAAGAAAAGAAGGAAATCGGGACGGAAGAAGAGAAGGAAAAGCCTGTTAGAAAGGGGAAGAAGACCTCTTCGAAGGCGAAGAAGGAAACTTCCGCTAAGGATCAATCCGCAAGGAAGGGAACGGCATCTAAGGGCAAGAAAGCTTCCGCCCAGAAGGCGAAGAAAGCCGAAGAGGAGGAAAAGGAAGAAGAGGAAGCCGAGCCGGAAGAAGACGGCGAAGAGCTTTCCGAAGAAGTCCCCGAAGGAGGGGATTTGCCTCTCGACGGCAGCTGGAAGGAGACGATCGGGGAAGTGGTTCTGAAGAGAATCTCCTCGAAAAAGAAGAGCAATAAGTCCATCGGGATCGAGGAACTGAACGACATTTTCGACCTGTACGCCCTCGATTTCGATAAGGAAGTCGAACTGAAGCATTACCTGAAGGATGAAAAGGGCATCACGATCGTCGGAGACGACGAGGACGAGGAACTCGCCGAAGAATCCTTGGACGACGGGGACATCGATGAGGAAGAGTTCGGCGGAGACGACGACTCGCTCGACGAAATCACCGACGACGAAGGCGAGCTCTCCCAGGAGGAACTCGAGGAGTCGCAGGCGCATCCGTACGCGTACGACGAGAACGCGCTCGCGGACGATTTCCACAATTCCGATCCGGTTAAGCAGTATCTGCGTGAGATCGGGAAGTATCCGGTGCTGAAAGGCAAGGACGAGGAAGTCGCCTTGGCTAAGCGCATCGCTAACGGCGAAAAGGCGAAGGAAATGGTCTCCGAGCTCGACAAGATCATCGCCGAAGGCGGGGAAAGCGCCGAGGAAGCGAAGAGGGAAAAGGCGAACCAGCAGCGGATTGTCGACGACGGCGAGAGCGCCAAGGAAGAACTGACCAACTGCAATTTGAAGCTCGTCATCTCCATCGCCAAGCACTATCTGAACCGCGGCATGCAGTTCCTCGACCTGATCCAGGAAGGGAACATCGGTCTGATGAAGGCCGTCGAGAAGTTCGATTACACCAAGGGCTTCAAGTTCTCGACCTACGCGACCTGGTGGATCCGCCAGGCGATTACGCGCGCGTTGGCCGATCAGGCCCGCACGATCCGCATCCCGGTCCACATGGTCGAGACGATCAACAAGATCACGCGCACTTCGCGCAAACTCACCCAGAAGCTGAACCGCGATCCGACTGCCGAGGAAATCTCGAAGGAACTGGCTACGACCGGCGTCAGCCTTCCGCCGGAACGCATCCGCGAGATCCAGATGATTTCGCTCGATCCGCTCTCCCTCGAGAAGCCAGTCGGCGAAGAAGAGGATTCCCACGTCGGGGATTTCATCGAGGACAAGGACAACGAGTCCCCGGTGAAGCACGCCAACTCGGCCTTACGGCGCGACGTCATCGATAGCGTCCTTTCCGAAGCGCTCACCGACCGCGAGGAACGCGTCATCCGCCTGCGTTACGGCTTGGAGGACGGAAGGGCGCATACCCTTGAGGAAGTCGGGAAGGAATTCGGGGTCACCCGCGAAAGAATCCGTCAGATTGAAGCCAAGGCGATCAAGAAGCTGCGCCACCAGAAGTACCGGAAGCAGTTAGAAGACTACCAGGACGATTCGGATATTTAACTTCGTCAAGGCGGAGGAATTGTTGCGGATTCTTCCGCCTTTTTCGTGGGTTTTTAAACCGCAGAGAGAATACCTGGACGCCCTTCCCGTTTCATAGGAAGGCTTTTTTCGGTATAATGGTATTAAGGAACGGACCTATGGAAAAGGAACAGGAAAAGAACATCGAGGCGCTGATCGAGAAGGGGAAGAAGAAGGGGTATCTCTCCAAGGAAGACACCGTTTCTTTTTTTGGCGGCTTGAATCCGGAAGAAGCGGACGAAGCCAAGCGGAAGATCGAGGACGAGGGCGTCATGGTCGACGACGACGCTTCCCTGGAGTCGGAAGCCGCGGAGATCCTCGGCGAAGTCGAACAAGAGGCGAAAACGCAACCCCTTGCTTTGAAAGCCCCTTACCATCCTCTGTTAACTCCGGAAGAAGAACAGATCCTCGGAAAGAAAGCCAAAGAAGGGGATAAAGCCGCGCGCGAGGAGATGATCGAGGCGAATATGGGCCTCGTCAGGCACATCGCCAAGAAGTATTACGACGCGCACAGGGAGCAGCTCGTCTCGCACCAGGTCGATTTTTCGGACGTCGTCTCCTGCGGGAACGAAGGCCTGATCACGGCCGTGGACCGCTTCGATTACTCGAAGGGGTTCCGTTTTTCGACGTACGCGTGCTACTGGATCGAGGCGATGATCAAGCGCGGCATGACGGCCTATTCGAAGATCTCGTATTCGGAAGCGGCGCGCGACAAGATTGCGGAGATTAAGAAGACCCAGCAGGATCTGAAGAAAAAGCTCGAACGCGAACCGACCGGGGAAGAGATTTCGAAGGCTCTAAAAGGGAAATACTCGGCGAAAAAGGTCGAGGAATACCTTTCCTATCCTTCGACCGTCGATTCCTACGAGCAGCAGGTCGGGAACAAGGACGACGATTCGCCTCTGACTTTGGGGGACATCGCCTCGGCGACTTCCTACGAGAACGGGGAAAACGGGGACGACGAGCAGGAAAACTTCAACCGCGAGGAGATCGAGGCGGGCTTAAAAGCCCTCGACGAGCGCGAGAGATACATCGTCTTGGCCAATAACGGCTGGGAAAACATTCCCAAGAAGAGCCTCGAGGACATCGCCAAGGAATACGGCTTCTCCCGCGAACGGGCGAGACAGATCCGCAACCGTGCCTTCGCGAAGATGAAGAAAGCGATTCTGGAGTACCGTGAACAGCATAACTAGCAGGCTCTCGAAGCGCCTTCTGGCGCTTTACGATTTCGTCGATTTTTCCTGCGCGTCGATTCTCGACGTCGGGGCGGACCACGCGCTTTTTTCGCTGGGTTTGATTCAGAAGGGATATGGAGGGATGGTCTACGCCTCCGAAAAAGGGGACGGACCGTATAAAAGGATGCTGCAGGGGCTTGCTTCCTACGAAGAAGGGAAGAAGGTCGTCCCTCTGCAGGGGGACGGTCTAAACGCCTTAAAAGGGCATGAGGTCGAAGAGATTGTCATCGCCGGGATGGGCGGAGAGACAATCCTCCAGATCCTGTCGGAAGGAAAAGAAGGGCTTTCGGGCGTAAAAAGGCTCGTGCTTGAACCTCAGTCGCAGAGGGAACTCTTTTTTACGGGGATGAATCGACTCGGATATAGGCTCGTTCAGGAGAAATACGTCGAGGAACACGGGCACGTCTATCCTCTCTGCGCGTACGAAAAAGGAGACGAGGAATTAGGGGAGTTCGGCGGCGTTTTCGGGACGAAGGCCCTCGAAGAGAAGGATCCGGTCTTAAAGGAATTCCTCAAAAGACAGGTCCGGATTTATAGAAAACTCGATCAGGAAGAAAAAGGAGCCGTCCCCGAAGTAAAGGAACGGCTCGCCTTATACGAAAAGGCCTTGAAGGAATTCTAGGATTTATGGAAGCAAAGGACCCTTAAGAAACGGAGAAAACGCTGCTTCCGGTTTTCTTTCTTCAGGCGTTTATAGACCGCGCGGACCTGGTCGGCGGAAGCCGAGGTGGCCGAAGCGAGATAGACGTTGTCGCGGAAGTCGATTTCCTTCATCTGTTGCGCGAGTTCGTCCGCGTCGGAGGTCAGAAAAACCTTCATGTTCGGGTAGTTCCTCGAGACGAGACTGACGAATTCGCGGGCGTTCGAGCTCGTGGGGTCCCCGATGACGAAGAAGGAGAAACGCTCCTCTGGCGGGATCTTCAGCGCGGCGTCCCAGCGGTTGGCGCATTCGTGGCAGAGCGGGAAGATCTTGAGTGAGCTGACGTTGACGCTCTTCCTTAAGGAGCTTAAAAAACTCTCATAGACGGTGCGGGACAGCGTGCTCTGCGGGAAGACGGCGATTTTCGCCCCTTCCCTGATGGATTTGAAATCGAAGGAGAGGGCCTTCGAGGTCGGGATGTAGATGATCCTCGGGTCGCTGGAAAGGACGCTCAGGGTCTCGGCGTGTTTCTCGTTCCCGACGAAGTAGACGTCGTAACCCTCTTCTAGATACGCCTTCATGGTCTTCTTGGCGGTGATTAAAAACGGGCAGGTGCAGTCCAACAGCTCGCCTTTAAGATAATGGACGAGGCGCTTTTCCTCGGCGGTGGAGCCGTGGGCGGACGTGACGATGACGGCGTTGTCGTAGATTTTAGGATCCGCTGACGGGTCGTAGTCCTCGCCGTGAACTTCCTTCAAAAGTTCTTCGTGGGTCTTCCGGTTATGCACGATCGGATGCAAAAAGACAATCTTCCTTTTGGGAGAGTTCCGGCGTTCCTCTTTTGCCTTCTTGATCGAATTCCTTACGCCGTAGCAGAATCCGATGGGCTGGATGAGCTTGATCACGGCCTTATTATACCCGAAAGAGGAGTTTTTCTCCTAGGCGTTTGCTTTCTTTGGGCGCAGGAAAGGACCTGTTCAAGAAAGATAAATATGATATAATGATTTCTGTTTTCAAGGGAAAGGGGAAACTCATTATGGATTTCAGTTCGTATATCGGCGTGACGGAAGGATTCCCGAAGGCGGGGATCTCGTTTAAGGACATCTCTCCTCTGTTGGCCGATCCGAAGGCCTTCAAGGAAGCGACGGACGAACTCGCCGCAAAGGTGAAGGAATGGGGAGCCGACATCGTCGTCGGTCCGGAATCCCGCGGCTTCGTCGTCGGGGCTCCTGTGGCCTATAGCGCCGGCGTCGGATTCGTCATGGCGCGCAAGAAGGGCAAACTGCCGGGCGGCGTCATTTCGAAGACCTACACGCTCGAATACAATACCGCGACGATTGAAATCAAGAAGGGCGTCATCAACAAGGGGACCAAAGTCGTCCTCGTCGACGACCTGCTCGCGACCGGCGGAACGCTGAAGGCGGTCAAGGAACTGCTCGAGGAAGCCGGGGCGAAAGTCGTCGGAGCGGCCACGCTCATCGAACTGACGGACTTAAAGGGCAAAGAGGAATTCAAGGACATTCCTTACGTCTCGCTCATCAAGTTCCCGCACTAGACCGTCAATTTCCTTTCCGTACGGGAAGCCGGGAGCTTCCCGTTTTGAGCTTATATGCAGATTAAAAATGAAATCGTAACGTTCGAAGAACTGGAAAAACAGTACTCGACGTATATCACCAATCCCGCCGACCGGGAGCGGATCAAAAAGGCCTACGAGTTCGCCGAAAAGAAGCACGAAGGCCAGTTCCGCAAGTCGGGGGATCCCTACATCACGCATTGTCTAGGCGTCGCGATGTTTTTGGCGTGCATGCAGACGTCCCCGGTCACGATCATGGCCGGCCTTCTGCACGACACCATCGAGGACACCGGGACCACCAGGGAAGAAATCGCCTCGACCTTCGGGGAAGAGGTCGCTTTCCTCGTGGAGGGACTGACCAAGATCACCCGCCTTTCGGATTTCCACAATTCGGACTTCCAGGCCGAGGACCATAGGAAGATCTTCTTAGCGATGGCAGCGGACATCCGCGTCATCATCATCAAGCTGGCGGACCGCCTGCACAACATGCGGACGCTGCAGTTCCAGCCGCGCGAGAAACAGATTCGCATTTCCAAGGAGACCCTCGACGTCTACGTCCCGATCGCCCACCGTCTCGGTTTGAACTCGGTTATGAGCGAGATGCAGGACCTGGCCCTGTACTATTCCGAACCGGAGAAGTACGCGGCCATCGAGAAGAAGGTCGAGGAACTGAACATCAACCTTAACGCGTCTTTAGAGCGCATCAAGGCCAAGGTCGTCGGTATCCTGTCCAAGGCGAACATCCCGTTCGAAGTCTCGGCCCGCATCAAATCGATCTACTCGATCTACCGGAAGATGTATCTGAAGCACAAGAAGTTCGAGGAAATCTACGACATCCTCGCCCTGCGCATCATCACGGAGACGGAGACGAACTGTTACGAGATCCTCGGGTACATCCATTCTCAGTTCATCCCGGTTCCGGGCCGCTTCAAGGACTACATTGCGATGCCCAAGCCGAACATGTACCAGTCGCTGCACACGACGATTCTTTCCGGCGACGGGAACGCCTTTGAAATCCAGATCCGCACGAGGGAGATGGATGAAATCGCCGAAGGCGGCGTCGCGGCGCACTGGCGCTACAAGGAAGGGACGTCCTACGATCCCAAGCAGGAACAGCACGACATTGAGGAACAGCTCCACTGGTTCAAGGATTTCGTCAACATGACAGAGATGGACCGCACCAGCAACGTCTCGGCCAAAGAATACGAAAACCAGCTGAAACAGGACGTTTTCGAGGCGAACGTGTACGTGTTCACCCCGAAAGGGAAGGTCATCGATCTCCCTAAAGGCGCCACCCCGATTGACTTCGCCTACAAGATCCATACCGACGTGGGGAACACCCTCGCCGGGGCGAAGGTGAACGGTAGGCTCGTCCCCCTTTCGACTAAGCTCCGCACCGGGGACATGGTCGAAGCCATCACGAAGAAGGACGCTTCGCCGAACGCCCAGTGGCTCCAGATCGCCGGTTCGAGCTTCGCCAAGGCCCATATCCGCAAGTACCTGGCCAAGCAGAACGACGAGTTCATCCGCAACCAACAGATTGAAAAAGGGAGGCAGAGCCTGCACGACGCGTTGCGCGAACGGAAACTCACGAACGTGCCGATCGACCGGCTCATGGACGATCCGAAGGTGTTCGCGAACTTTAAGGTGAACGACGTCAGCGAACTCTATCTGAAAATCTTCAACCGGAACATCCTTCCGGGCGACGTGTTCGACTTTTTGAACCTCTCGTCGGCCGCCGACCTGCGTCAGGCGCAGTACGCCGAGGAGATGAAGAAGAATTCCGCCAAGAAGGCCGACGTCGAGGACGCCGTCCTGCTCCCGAACGGGGACACGGCGATGATCTCCTTGGCCAACTGCTGCCGCCCGATCCCGGGCGATGAAATCGTCGGCTACGTCTCCAAGGGAAGGGGCATCAAGGTCCACCGGAGGGACTGCCCGAACATCCGCAACGAGGACTCGCGACTCGTGGAAGTCGTCTGGAACCCGAACCTCGACAAGTCGAAGAAGTATCCGGTCGACCTGACGATTACCGCCAGCGACCGCAACGGGTTATTGGTCGACGTGATGAACGCGATCTCGTCGAACGCGGCGGATCTGGTGAACGTCAACGCCAAGGTGAATTCGTCGACGTCCGTCTGCACGATCCTCGCGACCGTGAAAGTGAGCGACGCCGACATGCTTTCCAAACTCATGAAGGCTTTGGAAGGTGTAAAATTAGTACAGTCCGTCGCGAGACGGATGAATTAGACGTGACTTAAAATCTTAGATGGGAGTATAGAAGAATGGCAGAACGTTTACTCAAACCGCGCGGCACCCTCGACTGGATCGGGGACAGCAAGCGCGTTTACGATGCTTTGAAGGCCTCTCTCGCGGCCGAATGCGAGAAAGTCGGTGCCGAACCGATCGACGTTCCTTCTTTCGAAGAGAAGAAACTGTTCGTCCGTGGGGTCGGCGAATCGAGCGACATCGTTTCCAAAGAGATGTTCGGCCTCGACGTCAAGGGCGAGCACGATTACGTGCTGCGTCCGGAGTTTACCGCCGGGGTGAACCGGGCGGCCATCGAGAACAAGCTCTATTCCTCGCCGGATCTGCCGCTGAAGTTCTATTACTGCGGCCCGGTGTTCCGCTTCGAGCGCCCGCAGAAAGGGCGGCTGCGCCAGCTGTCGCAGTTCGGGGTCGAGTTCCTCGATAGCAGGATTGATCTAAGCACCGCGCTCGACTGCCTCCTCCTCTTCTACAGGGGAGCCGGCAAGGTCCTGAAGCGCCCGCTGCTTCTGAAGCTCAACTACCTCGGTTCGTTCGCTTCGCGCGAAAATTACAAGAAGGCCCTCAAGGACTTCTACGCCGAAAAGGTCGGATCGATGTGCGAGGATTGCAAGCGCCGCTACACGCAGAACGTCCTGCGCATCCTCGACTGCAAGGTCCCCGAGGACATCGAGATCAATAAGAGCGCCCCTCTGATCCAGGACTACCTGGTCGAGGAGGACAAGAAGGCCATGGAGAAGATCTTAGCGGCCCTCGACGCACTGAAGATTCCTTACGAAGTCGATCCGAAGCTTGTGCGCGGCCTCGATTACTACACGGGGCTCGTCTTCGAGCTCTACGACGCCAACCACCTCGATTTAGGGGCTCTCGGCGGAGGCGGACAGTACGGGAAGCTGATGAGCGAAATCGGCGGACCGGACTTCGAAGGCATCGGGTTCTCCTACGGAATGGAACGCCTGTTCCTCTCGCTGAGCGACGAGGAAAAACAGGCTTACCTGAAGGAAAAAAAGCCTGCCCTCGATTACTTCGTGATCGATTTAAGGAAGGAGAAGGACCTGCTGCCGGTCTTACTGGCCGACGCGCTAAGATCTTTAGGGAAGAGCGTCTCCGAGCCTTCGTATTCGAAGGCGATTTCCGGAGCCCTGAAGATGGCCGACCGCAAGGGAGCTAAGAAAGCCCTGATCTTCGATGATTACAATCCGGGCAAGGTGCTCGTAAAAGATTTGAAGGAGCGCAGCCAGACCGCTTATGACGCCAAAGACGTCGGTTCGGTCCTCTCTGAGCTCGAAAAGTAGAAAGAAGGAAACCATTCGTATGTTACGTACCAAGAATGACGGCGAATTAAGGGAAAAGGACGCCGGAAGCGAAGTCGTCCTCACCGGCTGGGTCAGCAAGGTCAGAAACCTCGGCTCGCTCGTTTTCGTCGATCTGCGCGACCGTTACGGCATCACCCAGATCAAGATCGATCCGTCTCTTTTCGAAAAGACTCCGCTCAAGAACGAATTCTGCATCCAGGTCAAAGGGAAGGTCGCTGTCCGCCAGGATAAGAACCCGAACCTTCCGACTGGGGACATCGAAGTCCTCGCTTCGGAAATCCGCGTGTTCGCCGAGTCGCAGCTGACTCCGTTCATCATCGCGGATAAGACGGACGCTTTGGAAGATACGCGCCTCAAGGAGCGCTATCTCGATTTGCGCCGTCCGTGCCTGCAGAAGAACCTGATGATCCGCGCGAAGGCGATTCGCTCGGTCCACGAGTACATGGACTCCCATTCGTTCGTCGAGGTCGAAACCCCGACTTTGATTAAATCCACGCCGGAAGGCGCCAGAGACTATTTGGTCCCTTCGCGCACGTTCCCGGGCGAATTCTACGCCCTTCCGCAGTCCCCGCAGATCTTCAAGCAGCTTCTGATGATCGGCGGCATGGACCGCTACTACCAGATTGCGCGCTGCTACCGCGACGAGGATCTGCGCGCCGACCGCCAGCCGGAATTCACGCAGATCGACTGCGAGATGTCGTTTGTGGACCGAGAGGATGTCCTCGGAGTCATCGAAGGACTGCTCGACAAGGTCTTCAAGGACGTTCTAGACGTCACCCTGCCGAAGTTCGCGCGCCTTTCCTACGCCGACGCGATCAACCTCTACGGCTCGGATAAGCCGGACATGCGTTTCGGCATGCTTTTGAATGACGTGACCGACTTGCTCGGGAACGAAGGATTCGAAGCCTATCACGGGAAGGCGGTCAAGTGCCTGCTCGTCAAGAACGTCGCCAAGGAGACTTCGCGCAAGAAGATGGACCAGCTGAACGATCTGGCTAAGAAGTTCCGCGTCCACGGCGTCGCGTTCTTCAAGTTCGAAGGAGGGGTTTTCGCTTCCTCCCTCGCTAAGTACTTCAAGAAGGAAACGCTCGACGAACTCGCTAAGAGGGTTGAGGCCGAAGAAAACGACCTCCTCATCGTCGGAGCCGACGAATCGAACGACAAGATTGCCGTGGCCTTAGGCGCCATCCGTTCGTATTACGGCAAGGAGCTCGGCCTCACCGATCCGCACGTCTATAAGCCTTTGTTCGTCCTCGACTGGCCGCTTTTCGAAAGGGAAGACGACGGCCATTACGAATCCCTCTCGAACCCGTTCACGCGCCCGAGAGACGAGGATCTGAAGTATCTCGATACCGACCCGACGAAGGTCCTGTCCTACGCCTACGACACGGTCATGAACGGCTACGAGCTCTCGTCTGGTTCGCTCAGAATCTTCGACGGGAACCTGCAGAAGAAGGTCTTCGAACTACTCGGACTCGACGATGACGCCATCAAGGAGCGTTTCGGCTTCTTCGTCCACGCCTTCGATTTCGGAACCCCGCCGCACGGCGGATTCGCCATCGGCGTCGAGCGTCTTTCGATGATTCTCTGCGCCACGGACAACATCCGCGACGTGGTCGCGTTCCCGAAGAACCTGCAGGCGGCCGACGTGATGTGCTCCGCGCCGTCGTATGTTCCGAAAGAAAATACGGATATCCTCGGCATCGAAGTGAAGGAAAAGGAATCCAATTAACATGAAGTTTTCAGAACTGATTCGCGACGGAAAACTGGTTTCCGTCCTGGAACAGAACGGTTTCACCGACGCTTCGCCGGTTCAGGAACAGGCTTTCCCGTATCTCGATAAGAATCAGTCCGCGCTGATCAAAGCCCCGACCGGTTCCGGAAAGACGCTGGCCTATATTGTTCCCCTGCTGCTGCATCTCGATGTCGAGAACAAACATACGCAGGCCCTCATCGTCCTGCCGACTTCGATCCTGGTGAAACAGGTCGAAGCGACGCTGAACCTCTTTAAGAACACCTACAAGGCGTTCTCGGAGGAGGCGCTGACGAACGAGAACAAAGCGAAGAAGACCGACGCGCAGATCTTGATCGCGACGCCGGACGTGTTCCTTTCGGCTTATCCGAATCTGAACCTCAAGTACGCCTCCCGTCTAGTCATCGACGAAGGGGACATGATCCTCTTCGGCGGATTCGAAGAACAGCTGAACGAAATCCTTTCGCTCAACCTGTCCTGGTCGAAGGTGCTCTTCAGCGCCTCGGTCGACGAGCACCTGAACCGGCTCGTCAGACGCTATATCGGGGCGGAACGGACAATCGACCTTTCCTCGGGGAAGATCAATACGGAATACATCCACCATTACCTCGTGGATATCCGCCACGCGGAGAAGCCGGTGGCGCTCGTGCGTTTCCTTAACGCCAAGAAGCCTTATAAGACGATCGTCTTCGTCTCTAAGAAAGAAGACATCCCGCCTCTAGACGAAGCGTTGAAGAAAGCCTCGATCCCGCACGCGGTGATCTACGGCGAACTCCCCAAGCGCGAACAGAAGCGCGCGTATCGCCTTTTCGAGGAAGGGGAAGTGCATCTGCTGCTCGCGAGCGACATCGCGGCCAGGGGCGTCGACATCAAGGACGTCAGCGACGTCATCTCGGTCGATCTGCCCTACGACATCCTCTATTACTTCCACCGCGCCGGCAGGGCCGGGCGCTTCTACAAAGAAGGGAATTCCTACGTCTTCTACAACAACGACGACACGAAGAAGGCGAGGGAACTCATGAACCGCGGCGTGAAGTTCACCTTCCTGTCGCTGAAAGGCGACACGGTCAAGGAAGAACGGACGCTCTCTTCGATCGACAAGATGCCGAAGAAGAACAACGAGGTCCTCGAAAAGCTCATCAAGCAGAAGCTCAGGCCCCTACGTTCGAACGAGGTCCGTCCGAACTACAAGAAGAAGAGACGGAAGATGATCGCGTTCGTGAAGTCGCGCCATAAGGACGACGTCATAAGGCGGAACATCGATAGGCGGAACCAGGAGGAAGGGACGCACTATTCCTTCGTCCGCAAGTCGAACCCGTATACGTTGAATAAGAAGAAGAACCGTTCCAAGTAAACGAAAGGCCCGCGCGAAAGCGAGCCTTTTTCAATGGATTATAGGATTTTTTTGAAACGGGGCGAACCTTGCGAAAGGGAAGATCAGTCGCCTTCGCGGAAGTTGTCGATCTCCTTGAAGAGCCAGTTCAGCGCGTCTTTTTCGCTCATCGAGGCGACCGCTTTTCCTTTCTTGAAGGTCAAAAACGTATTGACGCCTCCGGCGAGTCCGAAATCGGCGTCGCGCGCTTCGCCCGGACCGTTGACCGGGCAGCCCATGACGGCGACCTTGACGTCGACGTTCTTCTTTTCGAGGTACTTTTCGACTTTGAGGGCGACTTCCTTCAAATCGACCTGCGTGCGCCCGCAGGTGGGGCAGCTGACGAGGACCGGGACGTGCTTCCTTAGACCCATGGCCTTCAGCAGTTCCTTGGCGGCGATGACTTCGTTGCGCGGCGCATCGGTCAAAGAGATGCGGATCGTGTTTCCGATTCCTTCTCGTAAGAGCGGTACGAGCCCGACGCAGGAACGGATGGCCCCGATATAGCCCTCCCCGGCCTCGGTGACGCCGATATGGAGAGGGTAGTCGAATTCCTCGTCGGCGCGTTTATACGCTTCGTAGGTAACTTCCGGATCCGAGGACTTGAGCGAGAGGACGAGGTCGTGGTAATCGAATTCGTCGAAGACCTTCAGGGTTTGCTTCATGAGTGAGATATAGGCTTCGGCCTGGTCTTTCTTCGAGACGAAAGAAGAGGGGAGCGAACCGGAGTTGACCCCGATTCGCATCGGGACACGGCGTTCCTTGCAGGCTTCGATGACCTTGCGGAGATTTTCCTTCGATCCGATGTTGCCCGGATTGATGCGGATGGCGCTCGCGCCGTTCTCGACGGCGCAGAGGGCGAACCTGTAGTTGAAATGGATGTCGGCGATTAAGGGGGTATCCGTGTTTTCGGAAAGTTCCTTGAAGGCGTACGCGTCATCCATGTCCAGTACGGAGAGGCGGAGAAGGTCGTTTCCGAGCTCCTTCAGGTCCTTGTCCATGGCCAGGATGTCCTTGACCCGGTCGGTCTTGATGTCCGCCATCGTCTGGATCAGGATCGGACGGTCGCCTCCGAGCTCCCTGTTCCCGACACGGACGATTCTCTTTTCTTTTCCCATGCTGTCCTTCTTTCTGTTCAATACGTGTTCTCTTTCCGTTCCGAAAGGATTCTTCCAAGAAGACCTCGGATCAGAATCCTTCGACCGTTCAAAAAAAAGTATAGCAGATTCGGAAAGAAGGGAGAGGAAGGACAGAACGAGGCGGATTCCGGCATGAATAGAAATCCGGTAAATGATTAGGAATGATCTAGTAGGAATAGATTCGGTCCATTGCGGGTAATTGACCATTCGCGCTTGTAAGGTTCGAAGGTTTTGTGAAAATCCTTTGAAAAAATAGTGACAAGGAAGAGGCAGGGTGGTATATTATTTACGTTGCTTGCACTCTAACGAAAGGAACTTAAGAAAGAAATATGGCTGACAACAGAAAAGAAGTGATCCTGGTTTGCTCCGAATGCCATTCGGAAAACTACATCACCACCCGCAACACGAAGAATGTTACGGCCCGTATGGAAGCGAAGAAGTTCTGCCCGCACTGCCGGAAGAAGACGCTTCACAAGGAAAAGAGATAGTCTTCTCTTTGCAAAAGACGAAGCAGTAAAAACAGAAAGGAAATTGAATTATGGCTATTAAGATTTCGAACGATCTGAAACCGGGTGAAATCATCGACGACAACGGCACGCTTTTACAGGTCATCGACATTCTTCAGAACAAGACCGCCATGCGCAAGATGGTCGTCAAGGTCCATGTCCGCGATGTCCGGACGGGCACCATCAAGGATGTCACCTACGGCGGCGGCGACAAGGTCACCACGGCCTATCTCGAAAAGAAGACCATGAACTATTCCTACGACGACGGTTCGTTCTATGTCTTCATGGATAACGAAACGTTCGACCAGGTCCAGATTCCGCACGATCGCCTGACCCGCGAGAAGAATTTCTTAACCGACAACCTCGAAGTCAACATCACCTATTACAAGGGCGAGATCATGGGCATCGAGCTTCCGGTCAAGGTCGCGATGAAGGTCGTCGACACGACCGACGCGGTCCGCGGAGACACGATTAACAAGCCGCAGAAGGACGCGACCGTCGAGACGGGCTACACGCTCAAGGTCCCGATGTTCATCCATAACGGCGACAGGATCTACGTCCGCACCGACACGGGAGAATACGATTCCCGCGCGAACGACTAATCTGCGACGTTCGGAAAGAGACTAGGTCTTAGCCTCTTTCTTTTGTTCATAAGGAGGAAAGGATTAAGTGAATTTACCGATTTTCGCCGAACTGTCCGGCGGCGCGATCGCCGGTATCGTCATCGCCTGCGTTGTTGCCGGCCTATTCGCCGGTTACTTCCTGGCCCGCTTCGTCTTCAAGCGCGAGCTGAAGAAGAACCCGCCGATCAGCGAGAAGCAGATCCGCGCGATGTTCACCTCCATGGGAAGAAAGCCTTCGGAAGCGCAGGTCCGTCAGGTCATGCGCGCCATGGAAGAATCGAATAAGAACAACTAGGGAAGAGTTTCCCGAAAGTCCGCTCGAAAAAACCTCCTGTCTTCGCGGCAGGAGGTTTTTTCTGTATGACGGGCATGTATTGTTTCTAAGGTGAAATTCCTTTGGGGGCTAGTTGTCGAGCAACCCTATAGCGACTTGCAAGTTTCATCTAGTGATAGATGG
>Ga0256406_1002036_pt1 | contig 30242 bp, 21 predicted proteins | sample RumenRJG_03DNA_FD_185986 | JGI IMG/M metagenome (GOLD analysis project Ga0256406, IMG submission 185986) | Bovine rumen microbial communities from Lethbridge, Alberta, Canada - RJG_03 | ecosystem: Host-associated > Mammals > Digestive system > Stomach > Rumen | place: Canada: Alberta | collected... | reverse complement strand
GCCAAGTCTCAAGAAGGAAAACGCTCGCCAAAAGGCTCTTTCAATAGAATTGCGCCACAGTTTAGTGTGGCGCCAATGTTATACCAATTCTGATGCTGATTTATCCCTCACGTGCACTATAGAGTTTAAATAAAAACGGAGACCCCCATAAGGCGGTAGTCATTAGCTACCACGGTGAGTCTCCGCAATACGATTGACCTTCCGCTAGGATCTGCGTTCGGAAACAGTGCATGGGCCTCCTTACTTTCTTTCACCTTCCTTTGCAGAAATAAAAGTAAGCAATCATATGAAGGGGTTACATTCTCACAATGACTCCGACGAGCCCAAGAAAACATGATTGAATATGCTCAATTATGAGCAATAGGAAAAGGACGGATTTTGCTTTTCAAACCTTATGACCAAGCACACCGATAAGCCATCGACAATGCTATATTAGGCACAGAGAAGAACCCAGAAATGAAAGTCATCTCCGTCGACCTTGGTGCAACCAGCGGAAGAGTCATGACCGTCTGCCATGAAGGCCACCGCTTTTCCTATGAAGAGAACGCCAGGTTTGCTAACCGCGTCTATGAAGATCCGGACGGAGTGCTCCGCTGGGACTTCAACTATCTCCTGACGAACGTGGTCCAGGGCATTCAAAAAGCCCTCGAGGAGAATCCGGACGTCGTCTCGATCGGCATCGACACCTGGGCGGTAGACTACGGCCTCTTAAAGGACGGAAGACTCCTTCAGGATCCGGCCTGCTACCGGGACCGGCGGACCTTTGCGTCCCAGAAAGCGGTCTTGGAGAAGGTTCCCTTCTCCCGGATTTATTCCCTCTGCGGCATCCAGAACCTTCACTTTAACACCATCTACCAGCTAGCCAGCGAGAACCGGGACTTCAAAGACGTCGACACCTTTCTCATGATTCCGGACCTGGTTGCCTACTTCCTAACCGGAGAAGCACGACTCGAGGAGACTAACGCCTCCACCACGTCCTTGTACCTCCGAGAGAAGAGAACGCTGTCGAAGGAACTGCTGGACGTGATCCAAGTCCCGGAGCGGATCTTCCCGAAGGTCATCCTTCCGGGCGAGAAGTACGGGAATCTGAAGCGGGAATACCTGCCGAAGAACGTCGACCATGATGTCTTAGTCCTGGCCGTCGCCACCCATGACACGGGGAGCGCCGTCTTAGGGGCTAACGGCCAAGGAAAGTTCGCCTATCTCTCCTCCGGTACGTGGTCCCTGATCGGAACGGAGCTCGACCATCCGATTCTCTCGAAAGAAAGTCGAAAGATGAACTTCACCAACGAGATCGGCTACGGGTCCACGATCCGGTTCCTCAAAAACACGATGGGCATGTTCCTGATCAACGAGGTGAGGAACGATTACCGGGAGAACGGAGTGGAGATCCCGGTTTCCTCTATCGCCCCTCTCGTCCAGAAAGCGAGGGATGTCGGCTGCGTTCTCGACGTGAACGACCCCCGGTTCGAGACGCCGGGAAAGATGCTCTCGAAGATTGCAGCGTACTGCAAGGACACTTCCCAGCCCCTTCCGTCCACACCCGGCGAGACTATGAAGGTCATCTACAAGTCGATGGCCTTGAGCTACCGCCTCCGGATGGAGGAGCTGGAGGAACTGACCGGAATGAGCTTCGCTACCCTCCTTGTCGTCGGGGGAGGAAACCAGGCTTCCGTCCTCAACCAGTACACGGCCGACGCCTGCGGGCTGGAAGTGGTTACCGGCTCTTCCGAGGCGACGGTCTTAGGCAACAGCCTGGCCCAGTTCCTTGCCATGGGAGAGATTGCCTCCGTCACGGAGGGAAGGAAGGACATCTCCGCCTCCATCAAAAGTCGCCGATACGTTCCGACCCAGGAAGAACGCTGGGCAGAAGAATACCGAAAATTCCGTCGAAGAGTCGTATCGAAATAGGAGGACACCACCCGTGTCTATCGAAGAGAATTACTTGAAGGCCAGAGAAGAGTTTTCCCAGTTCGGCGTCGACACGGAGGAGGCGATGAAGAGAGTCGCAAAGATTCCCATCTCCGTCCACTGCTGGCAGGGCGACGACGTCCTCGGATTCGAAGGCGTCACTTCCCTCGACGGCGGCATTCAGACGACGGGGAACTATCCTTACCGGGCGGCCGGCAAGGAGGAGCTGATGTCCGACATCCGCGAAGCCGTATCGATGATGCCGGGAAAGAAACGGCTGAACCTCCATGCTTCCTATGCCATCCTGGGCAAGGATGCCGGGAAGGTGGACCGGGATGCGTACAAGTTCGAGTACTTCCAGCCCTGGGTCGACTTCGCCAAGGAACTCGGACTGGACGGCATCGACTTCAACCCGACCTTCTTCTCCCATAAGAACGTCAAGGACAACCTCACGCTTTCCAGCCCCGACGAGAAGATCCGCCACTTCTGGATCGAGCACGGCAAGCGGTGCCTGGAAATCTCCAGCGCCTTAGGAAAGGCCTTCGGAAAGCCCTGTATGATGAACATCTGGATTCCGGACGGCTACAAGGACATTCCGGCCGACCGCCTCTCCCCGCGGTTACGCTATCGGGACTCCCTGGACGAGATGCTCGCGGACCCGGACTGGGACCGTCGCTACGTCCTTCCCACCCTGGAGTCCAAGGTCTTCGGCATCGGACTCGAGTCGATGACGGTCGGAAACAGCGAGTTCTGCCAGAATTATGCGGCGACCCGCCACATCACCTGCCTGATGGACATGGGCCATTACCATCCGACGGAAGTCGTCTCCGACAAGATCTCCTCGATGCTCTGCTTCTACGACAGAGTCGCCCTGCACATCTCCCGTCCGGTCCGCTGGGACAGCGATCACGTGGTCCTCTTCGACGACGAGCTGAAGGAGGTCGCCAAGGAGATCCTCCGCAACCATGCGGAGGACAAGGTCCTCATCGGCCTCGACTACTTTGACGCTTCCATCAACCGCATCGCCGCCTGGGTGACCGGAGAGCGGAGCGTCGAGAAGGCGCTCCTCTACGCCGCCACCCTGCCGAACGAGAGGCTGGCCCGTCTTCAGGAGGAAGCTCGCTTCACCGAGCTTCTTGTCCTCCAGGAGCGGGTCAAGATGCTGCCCTTCTCTGACGTCTGGAACGAATACTTACGCCGGCAAGGCATGGACGAGAACTATTTCGAGGAAACGATGCGCTACGAAAAAGAAATCGCACCTTCCAGAAAGTAGGAAAAGAAAATGAAAGACATACTCTCTGCTCCGTTCCTGATTGAGTTTGAGAAGACGGCTTCGAATATGTATCGCCTCGGCTGGGACGAAAGAAACGGTGGCAACATCTCCTACCTCCTCAAGGAAGAAGAGGTGAAGGAGTATCTTGACCCTTCGAAGGTCATTCGCCGCATTCCGTTTGCCGGCATCCAGAAATCCTCCCTTGACGCCCGTCCCTTGGCCGGGAAATACTTCCTCGTCACCGGGACCGGCAAGTACTTCAAGAACGTCGAGCCGGATCCGGAGAACAACGTCGGCCTCTTCCGCATCTCCGCGGAGGGAGACTGCGCCGAGCTTCTCTGGGGGTACAAGGACGGCGGACGGTTCACTTCCGAGCTTCCGTCGCACCTGATGTCCCATATGGCGCGTCTTTCGGTGGATCCGGAGAACCGGGTCGTGATGCACTGCCATCCGACCAACGTTTTGGCCATGACCTATGTCCACCCTCTCGACGAGAAGAGCTTCTCCCATACGCTCTGGACCATGTCGACGGAATGCATCGTCGTCTTCCCCGAAGGCGTGGGCGTCCTTCCTTGGATGCTCTGCGGGACGGACGAGATCGGTGTCGCTACGGCAAGAAAGATGAAGGAATTCCGCATCGTCCTCTGGACCAACCATGGTATCTATGGAGCCGGGAAGACGCTGGACGAGACGTTCGGCCTCATCGAGACCGTCGAAAAGGCGGCCCAGATCTATAACCTCATCGGAAACCGTCCGATTCTCAACAACATCTCGGACGAGGACATGGCGAAGCTAATCCACATCTTCAAGATTGAAAAGCAGGTCCGCTGGGACTTCCTCGACCTGCCCGAGTCGGAACGGAAGTAGACGAGTTCCACGCAAAGAAGGCCGCCCGGCTTCGGCTGGTCGGCTTTTTCTTTGCCCGGGGTAGAGAGAGCAGGAGCCCACGAGAACGAGACGCACGCCAGGAGACGGCCGGATTCCTCTTCCTTCTCTTTCCAGGGCAAGACAAAAGGAGGGAAGACGTCTTCCCTCCCGTCCGTTCCGTCAAAAAGCGATGCTAAGGCCAGGCCGTCCTACCTTAGGAACGAGAGACGCGGCAGGTCAGCGTATGGCTTCCGTAGCCGAGGTTGAACCTCTGGCCGTCCGGCAGCTCCACGACGGCCGACGTCGTCATCGGGACATCGAGACGAAGGAGGAAGCGTTCTCCTTCGATCTCCCACCGGAGGCGGATCGGCCCGTACGGCGTCCGAGTCGATGTCTCGCAGGAGCTGATATCTCCGCCAAGGACGGGCTTGACGAGGAACTTCTTGTAGCCCGGCTCGAGGATTCTTAACCCGGCCAGCCGCGTATAGAGGAAGTTTCCGACTGAGCCGGAGGCATAATGGTTGAAGGAAATCATGTTGCCGGTCCCGTCGGTCGACTTCCGGGCCGTTCCGTCAGGAAGCATCCCGTCAAACTTCTCCCAGATGGTCGTCCCGCCGACCGAGACGTTGTAGAGCCAGGAAGGCGACTTCGTGTTGAGCAGCATCCGGTAGGCGACGTCGCTGTAGCCGTTGTCGGCGAGGACGTAGAGGATATACCCGGTGCCCGGGAATCCCGTCCCGATGCAGTAGTCCTTCTTTCGGATCAGGTCGACCAGGTTCTTCAGCGCCTCCTTGGTCTCCTCCTCGTCGAACATATGGAAGGCCAAAGGCAGGACGTATCCGGTCTGGAACTGCTCCTTCTTCAGTCTCCCGTGCCGGTCCGTGAAGACGTCCACATAGGCCCGGGCCACCTTGTCGGAGAGTCGCTCGTACTCGTTGGCATCCTCCTCGTAGCCGAGCATCGCGGCGATTTCGGAAAGTTTTTTGGAGGTCTTCCGCAGGGAGGCCGTCGCTGTGTACCGGCTTCGCTTCTGCCAGGCCGACATCTTGTCGACGTCGGGGGCGACCCAGTCCCCAAAATGGAACGGCGCCGGCGTATGCCAGATGTAGCGGTATTTTCCGACGCCCCAGATGCCCGCCCAGAACCGGCAGGCATTCACGTACTTCTTCATGTAGGGATACATCTCACGGACGATGTCTTCGTCCCCGTAGGCCTGATAGAGGGCGTAGGGGACGTCGATGATGGCGTCTCCCCAGAAGTCGATGGCCATCTTCGGCATCGTCGCCGGGAACTGATACCCGTGCTCCGGAATCGTGTTCGGCAGGCCTCCGGTCTTCAGCTGCTCGTCCTTCACGTCCATCAGCCATTTCCGAAGGAACCGGCGCATCTCGAAGTCATACATGGCCGTCGGCGCGAAAATCGCGATGTCCCCCGTCCAGCCCATGCGCTCGTCCCGCTGCGGACAGTCGGTGGGGATGTCGACGAAGTTGCTCCGGGCGGACCAGCGGATGTTTCGGTCCAGCTGGTTCAGCATCTCGTTGGAGCAATGGAAGGACCCGGTCTCCTCCATGTCGCTGGAAAGTACCTCTCCTTCGAGCTCGATGTCCTCGGGATCGATGCCGGACAGGGAGACGTAGCGGAAGCCCATGTAGGTGAACTCCGGGACATGGTCCTGCTCCCCTTCCTTACAGACGTAGGTGACGGTCGCCTTGGCCGAACGGAGCAAGGAGACGTCTAGCTCTCCTTCCTTCGTAAGCACCTCTGCGTGGCGGAGGATGATTCTCTGTCCCCGGCGGGCCTTATGGATTTGGAAGGAGACGACCCCGGCGAAGTTCTGCCGGAAGTCGTAGATGGCCTCCCCGTTCTTCCGGGAAAGCAGGACCGGCTTCAGGACCCGGTTGACCCGGACCGGATTCCCGTAGTCTGCCTCGATCGCCGGATGAATCCGGATCTTCTCCCGGCTGGCCGGGTGGTAGTCGATTTTCTCCACGGTGGCGTCATACGTCTCCCCGTCGTAGAGGTCCGCTAAGGAGTAGGGACCCTGTAGTGAGACGTTGAAGGACTCGTCGCTACCGAGGACTTCCTCGCTCCCGTCCTTGTACCGGATCCGGAGCTCCAGAAGAAGCGCCTGACGAGGGGCATAGACCCGGTTCACCCGGGTGAAGACGAAGCTCCCGACGGCCCAGCCGCCGGAGACGTTGACGAGAAGCTCGTTCTCTCCGAGCCGAAGCATGTCCTTTACCTCGTAGGTCTGATACATCAGGTTGTTCTTATAGGAGGTAAAGCCAGGCGTGAGGAAACGGTTTCCGACCTTCCTTCCGTTCAGGTCGATCTTGTAGAGGCCTAAGGCGGTCGCGTAGATCTTCGCCGAGGCGATTTCCTTCTTGATTTCTACCTTCTTCTCGAACGTCATCACCTTCGGCGAGACTTTCTTCGCCGTGAACCGGTAGTTTCCGTCCGTAATCCAGGTTCCGACCCAGGGCGTCGAAAGACGGCCGGTCTCGAAGACGACCTCCCTCACGTCCTCCTCCCCTTTGTCGCTATAGGCTTTCAGGGTCGCTCGGTAGGACGTGAAGGGTTGAAGCGGCTTTCCGTCGTAGAAGGCGGAGACGTCCTGCTTCAGGGGCTTGCTCCAGCCGTTATCCATCGAGAGGACGGCGTGGTCGATGACACTTCCGTCATCGGAGGAGTAATAGAAGGAGAAGAAAGGATGGACCTTGTCCGTCACCACGTGTCCGGGATACGTCTCGACCATCAGATTCTCAATCTTGAACATGACGCCCTCCTTAGTACGGGGCCAACATTATCTTATCGGAACAGAAAGGAAAAGAGCCGTCCTTAGGCCCAAGGGGGTTGAGCCTCAGGACAGCTCTTCTTCCGACCGTCTACTCCGCCTTGGCTTCCGGCTTATGAAGAGAGAAGAAGGAGGAGACGACGCTGACAATCGCCGCGACAAGGAAGAAGACGATGCCCGTGATGACGGCCTTCCCCGTAGCAATGGCCTTCGGATAGATGGCCAGCTCAGCGTTCGAGAAGAACGTCCATCCCAGACCGGTGAAGGAGCCGTAAACGAAGTTGATCGTGACGACGAGTAGGAGAATCGGGGCCGCCACCCGGAGAGCGTCGGCAACGATGTTCATTACCTTCCCTGCCGTGCCGCCCTTTCCGGAGAACGCCTCAAGGACGACCGATCCGACGAGCGCAAGTAAGGCGACAAGGGCGCAGGGAAGGACCGTGGCAATCATGACCCTGTCCTCGTCCCGGTCCGCCTGGTAGAAAGGCTGGGAGCCGTTGGCGATGGAGAGACCCATTCCGGAACGCAGGGCAACGCCGTAGAGGATCAGCCCGACGATTCCCAGAACGACCGTCGAGAGGGTGAGCCAGAAGGCCACCCCTCGACTCTTGATCCAGCTTCTGAAGTCCATGCTAGTTGTTCTCCTTCCTGTGGGCCAGAACGAGGCTGACGATGTAGCCGGCGAGGGCTGCAGCGGTCAGGACGCCGAAGGCGACCTCGAAGCCGATGAAGACCTTCTGCCATCCGACGACGGCAATCGTGCCGGCCGGGTCGTGGTGCTGGACGGTCGTGGGCGGAACGACGATGTCCTCGCCGTTGTTGGCCCTCCGCTCGACGTACACGCCGGAACCGCTGCGGGCGAGAGTGAAGACGATGTAGAGGGCGGTCTGTCTCGCCTGGGCGGCATAGACCGGATCCTTGCGGGCGTTACCTAACGTGATGTAGTCGAAGTTTTTCGAGAAGGTCGCGTCGTCGCTCTTGTTGTCGCCCATGGAGTAGGTGTCGCCGCTGCCGAAGCCGGCATACTCGTTGACGGTTGCCATGGTGAGCGCGCCGATCTCGTGGTAACCTTTGCCCTGGCCCATATCGGTGGAGATGATGCCGGTGAAGCCGAATTCGCCCCGGAGGATGTTCTTCACGTAGCCGATGCTGTTGGTGCAGTTGGTCGCACCGATGCGGGCGAAGGACATCATGACGCCCGTCCCGTTCCCTTCGTCGGCGCGTAACGCCCCTTCAAAGCAGCGGGTATCCGTCTCCCGGACCTTCTGCTCCGTCATGTAGCAGGCATTGCCTTGGCGGCCTCTCTCCTGGTCGTTGAAGCCCATATGCTTCGGACCGCAGATGGCACCCTTGGAGACGGCGCCGATCATCTGCTGTTCGCCGATGCGGTTGGCCAGCATCGGATCCTCCGAGATGTACTCGGAGTTGCGGCCGTTATAGGCATGCCGATGCTGCGTCAGGCCGGCGCCCCAGACCGTGATGGCCGGCGCATTGTTGAGCTCCTGCAGCCATAAGCCGCCTTCGCCCTCGATGACGCCCCATTCATGGGCGAGCTCCGGGTTGAAGCTGGAGCCGAGCAGGGAGTTGGATGCGACGTTGAGCGTGAGGGTCTTCGCCGTGCCCGTCTCCGGGTCGGTCTCGATGGTGAGGTTCTGCGAATAGCCGGCGACGCTCTCGGACTGCCGGCTAGTGGGGTTGTTGATGGTCGTGAAGGTTCTCGACGAGCCACCCGACTCGAACTGGCTGGCGACCGCCTCTGCTAAGTTGAAGGCCTTAGCGACCTGCTGCCACTGCTCGGAATGGATGTCGGAGAAAGCCTCCGGATTCTCCTGCGCAAGCTGCAGAATCCACTGGTAGACCGTCTGGTCCTTCTTCAGGGTGGAAGGATTCTCCCCTTCGAGCTTCGCCCAATCGGACTCGTTGGCGGAAGGCGTGATTTTGTACTGCGCCGAGATGAGCTCCGTCAGCCACTCCGTCTCCTTCGGCGACCCCTTGATCGTGAAGGCCGGCTCGCTGGCGATGCCGCTGTCGTTGGTGTAGTTGGTATAGTTCTTCGGGAACGTCCCTTCCCAGTCGCTGCGGGAGAGATAGGTGACGGTGCCGTCGCCGAGATAGTAGTTAATGTCGGCGTTCTTCATCTCGTTCTTGACTTCGACGCCGTTGGACTTTGCAAAGGCGGTTTCGTTGAACTTGTCCAGGTTCCAGGTAGCGCACTCGCTCGTCTTCGTCTTCTTGTCGGTCTCGTGGCCCTGCTTCACCAGGATGTTGTTGACGGCCTCGTGGGCTCCGGCGGCCGCAGTGAAGTAGTAGTCGCCGTCGTCGAGGATGTAGGCTCCCTTGTTCTCGGAGGCCGAGGAATCCCAGCTGGCCAGGTAGTGGGTCGGAAGCGAGATCTCGACGTCCTTACTCTCGCCGGCCTTCACGAAGACCTTCTTCGAGTTGAGGAAGTCAACGGCGGATTTCTCCACCTTATGCGCCTTGTCGTAATCCGTGTACGGCTTGCCGACATAGAGCTGGGCAAGAAGGCTTCCGTCCTCGGTGCCCTCGTTCTTGACGGTGACTGTGGCCTTGATCTGCCCCTTCTCCGAGACGTCGACGCTGACGTCCTTGATGGTCTGCGTGTAGGGGATGTAGGAAAGACTCTGTCCAAACGGGAAGACGACTTCGTGCCCGTAGTCCCAGGCCGATCCGGCCTGGGAGGAGCCCTTCGCCGAAGTGGCCTTGCTCGAATCCGGATTCACCATCGAATCGTAATAGCGGGTCTCGTAGTACTTGTATCCGACGTAGATGCCTTCCGCCTCGACGATGTAATGGTCGGCGTAGTAACCCTTGTTTCCGGCCTCCGTGATGCCTCTTCCCAGCGGATCGTCGAAGCTGGTGATCGTGTCGAGGTCCGAATAGTACTGCTCACCCATGTTGATGGAGGCCGGGGTGTAGGTGTTGTCATAGACGTAGGTATCCGTCAAGCCGCCCGAGGCGTTCACGAGTCCGTAGAGGACATGGGCGATGCCTTCGTACTGCCAGTCGTTCGGAATGCCGCAGAAGCCGATGGCGTCGACCTCGTACTCTCCGCCCTTCTCGACCAGCGGTCCAAGCTCCATCGCGTTGGACGAGACGACGAGGACGACGACCTTAGAGCACTTCTCCTTCGCCAGCTTGACGATCTTCAGTTCGTCCTTAGAGAGAGCGAGCGGATCGGCCGCCTTGGTTCCGTCCTGGTTCGTGGCCGCATCAACCTTATAGTTGGCTCCTTCTCCGCCACCGCGGCCGATGGCGACGATCGCGGTCGTGCTGGCTTTGTCGATGTTCCAGGTTGCGACCTGCTCGTCCGTCGGAGCGACTTCCGGAATCTTGTAGCTTGTGGACTCCCAGGGGGTCGAAGCTCTGCCGAACCCACCGCCGGGGCCTGCCATGGCGCCGGTGAACTGGTCCGCCTTCACCGTCTCGTTGACTTCCACGCCATCGATTCCCTTCAGGGCATCATAAAGACTGACCTGGTTATAGTAGGAATTCTTATGCGTGACTCTTCCGCCCCATCCGGTCACATCGCCCGTGATGTTCCCGGCGACGACACCCGTATGGCCAGTCGGGACATGGTAGGCATTCCAGCCAAAGAGGGCGACCTTCTTTCCGGCCGAGGATTTCTTCAGCGGGAGCGCTTCGTTCTCGTTCCTTAGAAGAGCGAATCCTTCCTCACCCTGCTTGACGACATGGTCCCTTAGCCTCTTGGCGTAGTCCTTGACCGTGGCGTCACTCTTGGTATACGTGGTGCCCTTCAAGTAGGAATACCCTTCGAACTTGCCCGGGATCGTATAACCTGGGACGTCCTCCGTCCAGTCCTTATAGGTGGTACGGTCTGCATGGAACCATCCGTCCATCCATCCGACCGCAAGGGGAGATTTCGCTACGGAATAGCCGAGAGCCGTCGCCGTAAGAAGCGAGGCTGTGGTTGCAACTGCACCGCGCAAGACTTGTCTTCGCCTTTTTGCCTTCATCAATGGTACCTCCAAGTGCCTCATTCCGTCCCCGGCGAAATGCCGTGCTTCGGAAGGACGGATCCCTTCCTTCGAAAGCGCTTCATTTCAGCTCGGAATCAGAAGACTCAGGCTTTTCCTCTGAATGGCTTCATCATATCGGCCATGCGCATTTGAATCAATATTTCGCACTACCTTGTCCGCAAAGTTGAAATGTAAGCGCTAAAACTATTTTTGTGAGCACAAATGAACTTATATGAACAGGAGACCACGGCATTCCGAGAAGCGCTGTCCCCGGAAAGAAACCGTTTCGAAGGCATCGGGCTTCTTCGGAAAAAGGACACATCAAAAACTGAGGATGGCTCTCTTCGACCCTTTCCGCGGGACGTCCTTTTCTCGTCCGGATTCGAAAAGGAAAGACTACCTATTGATGATGTTCGTATGCCCTTCTTCACGGAAAGGCTTCAAGGTCTCATCCGAGGCGTTGGTATAGATGACGTCATAGTCTTCCAGCTTTTGCGTGCGGTAAGGATAGGAATTCGCAAATTTGTTCCGGTCGACTAGGAGCAGATGCTTGTCCGCACGTAAGAAGGCCGAATGCTTGATCCGCATCGTTTCAATCGTCGGTTCGTACGTGCCGTCCTCCTTAATGGCCGCACAGCTCGAGAGCATCAGGTCGATTCGGAACCGGTCCAGCATCTCGTCGGCAAAAGATCCGTCGGTCGAATAGGTGGAGTACTGGATCACGCCCCCGAGGAAGATGACCTTGACGTCCTTCCGGTTCGACAGCTTCATCGCCAGCTGGAGGCCGTTGGTGATGATGGTCTTATAGGAGAAGTCCATCCGCTCGGCCAGGGCAAGGCAGGTCGAGGAGTTGTCGATGAAGACCGTGTTGAAGGACGGCAGGGATTTCAGGGCGACCGATGCGGTCTTCTCCTTGTCAGAGGCGTTCTTCTCGATTCGGACGAAGATATTGACCTCGTCCACTTCATCGACGAAGACCGCTCCGCCGTGGGTTCTCTGAATCATGCCGAGCTTCTGCATCTCGCTCAGATCCCGCCGGACGGTTGCGGGGGAGACGTAGAGAATCTTCGCTAGCTCCTCCACCGTCGCTCTCCCATGTTCCTTGAGATAATCGGAGATGAGCTTGAACCGCTCGCTGGTGAACATATTCTCCGCCATGTTTTGCCTCCTCTTTCTTCGCTTTCTTCTTGTGGGAACGGCCGGGGAGTCTTCGCCTTGTGGCCCCTCGTTGCTGGCCGGTCCCTTCCCTCTCTTACCCGTTCATCCCACCCGGCTTGTCTTCTTTTATTATCCACCTCCTGCCCTCTCATTTCGAGCCCGGTCTTCCGGAGTTTCCTTCTTCGACAGCTTCCCCAGGGAAGGATTCTCCGGCTCGGCAGAAGTGATTCGAAAGTTCTTATCCTCCAGCGTCTACGACATCACGGCGTACTTCCCGGTAGCCCGGCCTCTGTCCGGCCGTCGACACCCGTTAGTACCCGTAGCTCAATCCTCGCCCGGTTCTTCGGAACCTTCCTCGGGTTCACCACCTCGAACTCGTCGTCCTCGGACTTGGGGCTCTGTGGCATCCGCACCGCCTTGCCGCCTCTCCTTCGGCAAGGTCCGTGCTACACTTCTCTTGGAATTCCGGAGGCGAGCGATGAAGCAAAGTCCCGTCTTGTCTAGCCCGCGGCTTCTTCTCCGGCCGATGGAAGAGGAGGATGCCGAGCAGGTCTATCGCTGGGCTCACTCGAAGGCCGTCACCCAGTACCTCTTTTACCTTCCCAATCGTACGATCGAGGATACCCGGCGTCTAGTCAAGAAATGGGTAAGAAAGCGGAGGAACTACGAATGGGTTCTCACCAAGGGCGGTGACGTCTTCGGTGAGATCCAGGTCGTCAAGGACCTCCCCGGGGGAGGCTTTGAGATCGGCTACGAGAGCCGGGAGGACTGCTGGGGCAACGGCTACATGAGCGAAGCGCTGAGGATGGTCCTGAACTTCCTCTTTACGGAGGGCGGCTACTCCTTCGGCTATGCCGTCACCCGGAAGGAGAACCTCCGGTCCCAAAACCTCTTGAAAAAGCTTGGATTCCGGGAGACCGGGGAATGCCTCCGCCATATCGAGAAGACCGGAGAGGATCTGACTCTCGTCGAGTTCCGGTTAGACCCCATGTCGTCCGGAAACCCGTAAAAATTTTCCTAAGTTCTTCTCTTTTCTTGTATTTATCGATATAATTTGAACAACGAAGAACGAAAATTTTTCGCCTCGAAGATAACTGAAGAAAATGGGCCATCGAAGAGAACCCTTTCATCGCCCCAATCCATCTTCCTCCAAGAAGGAGTATGCGGACGATGTCGCCCTTTTCCGGGCCTTCCGTCTGTTTTTCTCCGCCTCGCTGACAATCCTTTCCCTCCTCTTCCTGATTCCCTGCTTTCTCTTAGGCTACTCCCTATGCGGCTATGTCTCCATCGGCTTTGCCCTGCTCTACCTCGTCTCTGCCTTTCTCTATGCCCGCCTGCCGGCCTCCTGGGTCTACGTCGACTATTCCCTCGTCATCCTCGTCTCCCTGGAACCCCTCCTTTACTACTTCACTGGCCCCTATTATCTTTTCCTCACCTTCGTCGCCCTGTTCGTCCCGGTCGTCACCATCATCACGATTGGCCGGGTGAAGGGATCCCTCGCTTCCCTCCTCGTCTTCGTCCTCTTCCTCGTCAGCTACTTCTATCCTCCCTTCCGGACCGATCCGAATCTCAGCTTCTTCGGCGGTCCGTCCCCGCGTTTGACCTATTACGTCACCTACGGCCTCGCCTTCGTCTACATCTACGGCATCGGCTTCATCAACCGGGACTTCGTCCTCGCCCACCGGAAGCGGGAGCGGAACGTCGAGGTCCGCTACCGCTACGCCGCCGAGCACGACGCCCTGACCGGATGCGTCAACCAGAGCTTCTTATCCGAGTACGTCCGCCATCTGGACCAGCATTTCCGGAACGGGGACCAGATCGGCGTCCTCTTCCTCGACATCGACAACTTCAAGCGCCTGAACGACACCTACGGCCATCTTTTCGGCAACGAAGTCCTCAAGGCCTTCGGCGCCCTGTTAAAGAACCAAGGAGCCGAGTTCGCCTGCCGCTGGGGCGGGGACGAGTTCCTGCTTCTCTTCCGTAACGAGAGCCGCAAGCGCCTCGAGGCGGCGGCCTTGCGCATCAAGGCGGAGTCCATGAAGATTCCGGTCCCCTTCGAAGGGGCGAGTCCGATCACCACCTCCATCGGCCTCTGCCTGAAGGAGTACGGACCGGACTATTCCTTCGATTCCGCCGTCGAGGAGGCCGACCGGGTGGAGTACGAGATCAAGCGGAACGGCAAGAACGACTGCCAGTTCTCGGAACCTGGGAAGGCGGAAGAAGGAAGGTAGTCGGATCTGCCTTTTCCCCCTCTTGAAATCATCTTCGGCACTCGCTATTCTATTGTTCAGTCAAGGCCTGGAACCGGGCGCCCCAACCTGGAACCACCGCTTCGACCGATGTTGCATCGCCCGAACATTCAAAGGAAGACCTTATGAATGTCTTTCTTTGTTGAAAAGGAAAAAACGAACATGAAAAACAAAAAGGCTCTGGTTCTCATCCCTGCCTTCTCCGTCCTGACGTTAACGACCCTCGCTTCCGTCTCCGGCGCCGTTGCGTGGTTCACTGCGAACCGGCAGGTCGAGGCCGACGTGTCCGAGATGACGATCACCCGTCTAAATGGTAACCTCGAAATCACGGCTACCAAAGGTGATTATACGGTCGTCACTAGTGACAGCAAAACGAAGCAGACTATCACGATTAAAGACGAGTCGAACACGAATTCCGGTGCCAAAACGTACCTGACGCACGCTTCCTTCGACGGAACGCACGTCTATGCGCCGAACCTTGACTTCAATCCGAACCAGACGGATTCCCTTGGCCAGCCGGTTAACACGGGAAGATATGTGCAACTGAACCCTTCCGACAAGGCGGGCACGGACTCTGCCAAGAACAGCGTCGTCTATGCCGCTCAGTGGACGCTGACGTTCAAATACTCCTTCGGTGGTGACAGAAGCAATGTGGACCTCTTCCTCGATACCAATCCGGCGAACGTTACTACTAAGGAAGCTAGTAACCCGACCGAAGCTGATACGAAGACCGGCGTTCGCTTCAACTTCATGAACAAGGACACGAAAACGGATCTGACCTGGGCTCCGTTCGCTAAGAAGACGAATCCGAATTACGTGAATTACGTGGGCAGCGCTGACGACCCGAAGGATGGAAGGGCGTATGGCAGTCGCACGCTGATTGCATCCGAAGATAATATGGATGGTAGTAGTGACGATAAAAAACCCTATACCGACACAAGTGCGACGAAAGACGGAGTCGGCTACCTCGGCCAGTTCGTCCGCGGAGAATCTTCTGACGACGTCTCGCTCACCTATACCGTCACGGCCTGGTTCGAGGGAACGGATCCCGGCGTCGTCGATGGGGCGAAGCTCCGGACCATTACGGCGAACCTGAAGTTCTACGCACGGAAGGACAAAGCTGCAGGCGCCTAAGCCATTTGTCGAAAGTTGTTTTCGTCCTCGTTCCGCCTTTACTTTAGGCCCGGGAAGGCCTATGATATCCCTAGGTTTGCGAACCTAGGGATTTTTCCACCAAATGAATAAGAGAAAGAAAATCGGCCTTTGGATTCTAGGTATCTTGGATGTTGCCGTGACCGTGTTTCTGTTCGTGGTCGCCATCATCATGATCGTCCAATCGGCGACCTTGACGACGGCGGAAATCCGCACGAATACGGGCATGATCGGCTACTTCCAGAACCACCCGACCGTGTATCTCTGGGTTGGTGTCGTCCCGCTCTTCGTCCTGCTTGCCTTAGACATTGTCTTCCTGGTTCTCTACACGAAGAAGAGCACGGAAAAGAAGAAGAACGTCCAGATGTCGGACCTCAGCGACGCTCAGAAGGAAGAACTGCGGCGGGAGATCCTCAGCGAGCTTAGCTCGAAGGACGAGGCGAAGAAGACGGACGATTCTCCGTCGTCGGACGGGAAGTCCGAGAAGTAGGAAACAAGGCGCCGGGCGACCGGCGCCTTTCTTTTCCATCTTGAAATCCGCCCTCGGTCTTGCTATGCTTTTAGTGAGTTAAAAGCAAAGTCACCGCGAGGTGGCGACGCAAAGCTAGAGGGTCTGCCGTTCCCATAGGATGGTAGATAGCCAGTTGCCTTAGGACCGCAAGGTGGTTCAGGCATCGTGGGCGTGCAGGCCGAAAATCACTTTTCGTTCCAATGGGGCATCGCTGAATCCATTCTTTTTCCTCTCATCCTGGAAGGAGAATCCCTCTTTTGAGTACTAAAAGCAGCCGAGACGTTCCGGCTCCGGTGAAGCGGAGGAGGAACCGAAAGGCGGCCGTGATCCTAAGCAGTGTTGGCACTGCCGGGATGGCCACCCTGATCCTCGTCGCATTCCTGGGAAGGAACGTCGGTACGTTCACCGTCTCTCTGGACACGGGCGACCTTGCCCTGTCCCTTTCGAAGAAGAAGGACCTCTCTTCTCCGACGTCTTTCCTGGCCGTGAAAAAGCTCGATCCGTTCGAGGAGATGACCTTCACGGACCTGCCTAAGGCCTCGGTGCTCGACGATGCCGACACCGACGAGGAGAAAAGCGGGCTAGAGGTTGGCGAGGACGGCTTCCGCAGCCGGGACTACTTTAAGTACACGTTCTATGTCTTCAATGCCGGGACGAAAGTCGCCGACTACGACCTCTCCCTGACGCTTCGGGAGGACCACGCCTCTTCGGACGGCCGGTCCCTCTTCGACACGGTCCGGGTCCTCCTCTTCGACAACAGCACCGAGGAGAGCCATGACTACGAGGTCTACGCCAAGGCGCCGACGAAGGACACGAGAGTCGACGAGAACGGCAACAAGTCCGAGTACGAGTATGTCTCCAACTCCCCGCAGTCGGCCGATTCCGAACACCCGTTCCAGGGGTTCGCGAAGAACTTCCTTCCTCTCGGTCAGGAGAAGACCGGCCCGGTGATCCGGAAGAAAGTGTCGGGGCTTTCCGACGGGCAGTGGCATCGCTACACGTTCGTCTTCTACCAGGAGGGGGACGATCCCGACTCCTCGAGCCTGGATACCGCTCCTTCCGGAGCCAAGCTGAAATTTTCGGTTGAGGTAAACGCTTATGAACATCAAGAAGAATAACAAGAATAACCGTAAGGCGAACATTGGAAGGAACCTCCTTCTCGGCGCCGGCGCTCTTGCTGTGTTGGCCATGGTCGGCAGCGTCTCCGGGACGCTGGCTTGGTACCAGTTCTCCAACCGGGTGACCGCTGCCTTCATCGGAACGAACGTGGGGACGTCGGAGAACCTCCAGGTGAAGAAGAGCGACGGCACCTACGTCACCGACCTGAAGAGCGCGGACGTCAGTGCCTTAATGGGCGGCACCGGAAGCCAGATCCAGCCGGTCACCGCGGGAAGCCTGGCCAAGGACGGCTCCCTCTCGGGCCTTTACGAGAAGCCTCTTTATCAGGAGTCGCTGGACTATACCGAATGGACCACTGCCGACACGGCGCACTACGTCCAGTTCCAGCTCGACTTACGGGCCTTAAGCAAGGACGGGTCCACGGAGACGAGGGAAGCGCGGGACGTCTATCTTTCCGACGTGACGATCCAGGGCGACTCAAGCACGCCTTCCGGAAAGAAGGACCTCTCCTCGGCCGTCCGGGTCCAGATTTCCTCTTCTTCTGCGAACCTCCTCTTCGCTAAGGGGGTCACGACCATCGACACCCACGGTGCCTTGGACCTCAACGGGGACGGCGAGAACGACAAGGACAACGCCTACGAGTTCGAAACCGGAAACGAGATCTCCTACGGCGGGAAGGATGCCGTCGAGACGAGCTATGACAGCACCGTCAAGGCCTCAAGCGAGCATCAGGACAGCCCGATTGCGACGCTCGGAAGCAAGCAGATCCTTGGCGGGACGAAGCTCGGAACCACGGGCGAGAGCGACCTGTCCCTGACGGTGACGATCTGGATCGAAGGCTGGGCGAAGCTTCCTGGAGCGGACAGCACCGCTTCCTCGATGTGGGATCCCGCCCTCTATTCCGGCGCCCTCTTCGACGTCGGCCTCCAGTTTGCCTGCGTGACGAGTGAGACGCCGCACGTCGACGCCTGACCTTCTTTAGGCCTCTTACGGCCTTAAACCTCGATGAACCGACCTCACAAGATCCGGGGAATCTGGTCTCTTCCCCTCTCATCGGCCCTCCTTCTCCTCGCCTTTACCGGAGCTGTCTCCGGCACTTTGGCGTGGTACGCCTACTCCACGAGAGCCACCCTCTCGATGAAGGGAACGACCGTGGGGTCGGAGACGATGCTTCAGATCGGGCTTGTCTCCACGGATCCCTCCCTGAAGACGAAGTACGCTTCCTTTGCTTCCTTTGACGCCCCCCTGGACGTGGGAGACAACGACGGGGACGGAAAGAAGGAGTACGTCTACTTCACGGGGACCGGGCGGGGACTGTCGAGCGAGGCCATCGGGGACTATCTCCGGGCGTCCCATGCGGACCTCGGAAGCCAGTACGACCCGACGAAGCTCTCGCCGGTGACTTCCGGCGCTTATTCGACCGGGGACGTCCTTTCCCTGAAGCGCTCTTTGATTGCCAATGAGAACGAGTACAAGGAAGCGGACCCGGCCAGCTATTCCGTCCTCCGCTTCGCCTTCCGGATGAGCGTGAAGACGGACGCCTCGGAGTACCTGCCCAACGAGAACATCTACCTGACCGGCGCCAAGGCCATCCTCTCCGGAGTCGACACCGAGGAGAACTACTCCCCGGTCCGGGTCTACTTCTCCGGAAAGACGCATTCCTACGACACGGCCTCCTCTTCCGTGACGAACGAGAAGGAGGAACGTTTCCTGCTTAGCCCGAGCGACAAGGGAGAGAGCGGAGACACCGTTGTCGCCGGCCTATTGGACCTCAACGGGGACGGCTACTTCGACAGCACCACCCGGCTCGACTCCGCTAAGGCGCCGAGGGAGATCCTCTACGGTATGACGGAGGACGAAGCAAATCGCCTCGGCCTGACCCTGACCAGCCGGAGCGAGGACTCCGACGTCGTCAATCCGCACGAGAACCTCTCGGGCGACTCCCTGGTTCCTTCGACCTTCGCCGCAAAGCACGAGGCCGGAGTTCTTTCCTATGCCCCGAGCACGACTCAGGAGTACGACTTCTCCTCGACGACGGGCCTTGCTCTTCCCAAGGCACATTACCTTGCCCTCTCGGACGTCATGCCTTCCGTCGACAAGTCCGGCTATCTCCAGGGCGGGACCCCGCTCTGCACCACCGGGAACCTGACGACCGTCATCACTTCCTCCGACGCGGAGGATCCCTCCACCCTGGAGGAGAAGAAGAAGGCCCAGGCCAAGGAAGCCATCGGCTACCTGGACTGCACCATCTACGTCGAGGGCTGGGACCCTTCCATCATCGACAGCCGCCGGGACTACTCCTTTAACCTCGGCCTCCAGTTCCAGGCTAACGGCCTTCCCGGAGGATCTCACGCATGAAGAAGGCATTTCGGGCGCTTCTTCTCTCCTCTCTCTCCCTCATCCTCCTGACCACGGCCTCGATTGGCCTCTCCTTAGCCTGGTACGTCTCCGCCCGGAACCTGCAGATCCAGGACTTCGACCTCGAGATGCGGACGGAGCGGAACCTGACGATTTCCGCCGACGGCGAGCACTTCCATGAGGCGCTCAGCGACAAGGACATCCCGGGTTACGACCATGTCCTCTCGGCCTTTACTCCCGTCACCTCCGCCCAAGAGGTCGAAGGCGAAGACTGGTACGGAAACGCTTTTGACGCCCGTGACCCGGAGGCGCTTCCGCTCTTCTACGGCCCTTATTCCACGGCTGCCCTGCCCGACGGTCTTCCCTTTCCGCCGGACGTCGCGACGACGGGCTTCTTCCAGCAGGTCTTCTACCTCAAGGCGGACGACGACGTCCTGGTCTCCTTGGACTTCGAGAAGTCCTTCGCCCGGAGCGACCACGAGAGGAACGTGGAGCGCTCCACGAAGGAAGTCCTCTCCGACTCCTCCGTCCCGGAGGAAGAGAGGGAAGCGGAAATCGCTCGCCGGGCCCAAGCCCGGGACGAAGTCCTCAAAAGTCTCCGCCTTTCCTTCCTTGACCGCTCAAAGGACCACTACTCCTATACCCTGGTCGCCCCGGGGCGGGAAGAGGGGGAGAAGACCCTCTTCGGAGGCCCCCTGGACATCGACAACACCGGCTACTACAACACGGCTCTCTTTCCGGACGGGACAAGGAGGGAGATCTTCTACGGAGCGGTGAAGAACCGGGAGAAGATCGTCTACGGGGAGAAGACCTCCTCGATTCCGGTGGAGCCGGGCGAGAGCGGCGACATCTTCGTCGCCCGCCACAGCCCCTCGACCTATCCGGTCGAGGTGGCCGAGAGCCTCGAAAACGGCCTCGAGGTCGAGGAAGAGGACGCCCTCTCCTGGAAGGAGTTCACCGCCCAAGGCCTTTCCTTCCATCTGAAGAAGGATACTGCCTTCCCGTTCGTCCTGTCGTTGTATATTGAAGGGTGGGACGTCTCGAGCGTCAACGCCACGATGTTCTCGAGCTTCCAGGCCGTCCTTAGCTTCCGTATCGTGAGGGAGGAATGATATGAACGCATACTTCGAGTATCTCCGGGAGCTGATCGTCCGGATCTGGAACGACTTCGTCCGGTTCATGTCCAAGCGGGTCGTCTCGCCGTGGCTGGACGTGGGCGGGAACTTCGCCTATTACCATGAACTCCTGATGTCTGCTAAGGGGGATTTCCACTTCTGGGGCTGGTTCTTCTACGTCCTGATGTGGATTCTTTTCGCGGCTCTTCTCGTGGGTATCAACTACGGCCTGTACCGGCTCATCCGCAAGTACGTCCGCTTCCATAAGACGGAGATGGACAAGGAGAAGCTGAGGGAGCAGGTCGACGACCTCAACCTGCAGCTTTATGAAGCCGTCCAGGAGCGGGACAAGATCCTCAACCTGAAGAGCGCCTACATGGGCCTTTCCGTCGACGGGGCGAAGAAGGAGAAGGAAGAGGCGGCGCCGATGAACACCCGCTTCCCGAAGCTGACCTACGTCGACGAGCAGTACAAGAAGATCGATACGTCGCTTACCGAGATTCCGGGCCTCTCCCTGGAGCAGCTAAGTAACGCCTTCCGCAACTACGCCGCCTCAAGCCTCGGCCTTTACTATTCGATTGACACCATCCGGCAGCTCTTCGCCGGCATGGCGACGAGCAAGCTCATCATCCTCGAAGGTATCTCCGGTACCGGTAAGACTTCCTTAGCCTACGCGGTCGGGAAGTTCTTCCGCTTCGACAGCGCCATCATCCCGGTCCAGCCGTCCTGGAAGGACCGGACGGACCTTTTAGGCTACTACAACGAGTTCACCAAGAAGTTCAACGAGACGGAGTTCCTCAAGGCGCTCTACACGGCGACCTACCGCAACGAGACGGACGTCATCGTCCTCGATGAAATGAACCTCGCCCGGATCGAGTACTACTTCGCCGAGTTCCTCTCCGTGATGGAGATGCGCGACCCGAACGACTGGCTTCTCGACCTCATCCCGGCGCCGGACCCGACCGACCCGAAGCACGTGAAGGACGGGAAGATCCTCGTCCCTCAGAACGTCATCTTCTTCGGGACGGCGAACAACGACGACTCCACCTTCACCATCTCGGACAAGGTCTACGACCGTGCCATCTCCCTCTTCTTCGACGACAAGGGACGCCCCTTCGACAGCGAGAAGCAGGAACCGATGGCTGTTCCTTACACCCAGCTGAGGCACCTCTACGACGAGGCGGTCAAGCAGTACCCGGTCAGCCAGGGCATGGTCCAGAAGTTTGCCATGCTGGACGACTTCATCATCCACAAGTTCCGGCTGGCCTTCGGTAACCGTATTCTCAAGCAGCTGGAGACCTTCATCCCGGTCTATGTCGCCAGCGGCGGCACCGAGATTGACGGCTACGACTTCATCTTCACGAACAAGATCCTCAAGAAGTTCGAGTCCCTCAACATCGGCTTCCTCAAGGACCAGCTCGGCGAGCTCGAGCAGGAGCTCGACCGGCTCTACGGGAAGAACACCTTCCCGCGGGCGCACCGCTACATCGAAGTGCTCCTGGAGACGCACTAATCATCTTCTATGTCGGAGGAAAGGGATCTTTTCGTCGCATGGTCCGAGGCTGTCAAGAGCGTCCTCTCCTCGCCAGAGGGACGCAGCCTTTCCAGTGCCCTGAACCAGGGAAGGAACACCTTCGAGCGGCAGGACCTCATCGAGAACTCCTCCTTCGACGACACCTGGATTGAGAAGATCGAGGACGCCATCCCGGATCTGACGCTGATCGTCAACAACCCGAGGGAGACCACCAAGCAGGTCCCTTCCCTCGTCCCGGTCGAGCTGGCGAGGAAGACGGGCGCGGAGAGCGTCATGTACCTCTCGACTCACAGCCAGTACGTGAAGAACATCGACGAGGACGGCAACGTCGTTCCCAGCAAGATTCTCAACCTCGGGTACGAGGACGAGCTCCACACCTACGAGAACCGGTTCGTCGCGACCTTGATCCGGCGGTTAGTCCTCTTTGTCGAGAAGCGGGCCGAGTTCGTCCAGAAGTTCTCCCCGCTCCACCGCCGGGAGGTGCTTCGCTTCAAGAACGACAGCACGGTCGACGGGGCCGAGGTCCACGTCGAGACCTTCGTCTCGGTCCGGACGGAGAAAGTGGACCGTGGCGGACTGGCCTCCAACGCCTACGTGGAGCGGATCCGCGAGATTGAGAAGTACGTCCTGGCCTTCTATAACTCCCCCTTCATGAAGCAGATGAAGACGGACCGGGACGTGCGGATGCCGATCCTGATGACGAACATCCTGAGGAAGAACCCGGCCTACCACCACGCCTACGAGCTGTTCTGCTTCCTCATGGCCTATGACTCCCTCGGCGTGACCTTCTCCGTCCAGGAGGAGCACGAGATTCCAAGCGACAACTACCTTTCCTCTCTGGGGGCCTTGCTTTTAGTGAACTACCTAGCCTTGGGGGCCCAGGACCGGAAACGGTCCTCCCTCTCCCAGGTCTCCCTCTACTCGCCGAAGGTGACCCTCTCCTCGGACGACGAGGAATTCCTTTACGGACCGCTCTACCAGGGACCGGTGACCTTCGTTAGGGTGGACGAGGCCTACCGGAAGTACCTGGACCGGCGCAACATCGCCGTGCTTCCTCGTCCGCTTTCGCCGGAGGACCGGCGCTACTTCCAGGACGAGCTTAACCTGCAGACGGCCCAGCTTCAGGACGATAAGGAGACCAGGCAGCTTCTTTCCCGGAAGAAGCGGGAGAAGGAAGCGACGGACCGGTGGCTCGAGAAGCGAATCGAGATCCAGAAGAAGGAAGACGAGGAATATACCCGGAAGAAGGAAGAGGAGGCGGCCTTAGAGGAAAAGAAGTTCCTCGACGGGTTCCGCCGTCGCCTCTACCAGGAAGGGACGTCGGAAGGAACCGGCGAGTCTCTGTACGGGCTGGCCAGCCGGGACGAGCTTCTTCTCGGCCTCTTCCCGGAGGAAGTCCGTCCGAAGGGCGAGGCTCCGCACTACTGGAACCAGCGAAGGTACGTTTCCGCCCTTCTTTACGGCTACGTCGCCTCGATCCTCTCTCCTTCCCGGAAGCGGTCTTACCGCTATCGCGAGACCCTGCCGGACTTCTTCTACGGCTTCTATGCCACCTACCAGGCCGACAGCCGTCCTTATTCCGACATGACTCCGGTTTTACCCTGGAGCTACTCCTTCTCCTCCTCGAAAGCGTCCAGCCGGTCCTTCCTTCCGCTTCCGGACCTTTTCCGGGCAGACAAGGCCCTGACGATTGGCCTGAGGCCGAACGACTCGGTTCTGCGGCATAGCGCCCTTCTTTTCCGCCATCTCTTCTTCTTCCTGAAGAAGCCTCAGCGCTACTACGTCCGGACGAAGGGCGGGTTCTACGTCGCCGGAAGGAAGGATGTCACCAGCGACCGGAAGACGGCAAAGGCCTTCCGCACCTACCGTAAGGCGCTTTCTGTCGCCCTTAAGACGGATGGAAAGGTGGTGCTCGGATGAGCGAGAAAAAGAAACTCCATCGGTCCCGGGCGAAGAGCATCGTCGACTGGGTGCTGACCATCTTCTTCAGCCTGATCTTCCTCGTCGCTGCGGCCGGCCTGATCGACGGCCTCGCCGAGAAGGGCAAGCATTACGGCCAGCGTCTTTCCTTTGGCTGGGGAAGCTTCATCATCCAGACGGACTCCATGGTCCCGGTCTATCCCGTCAAGAGCGCCATCCTCACCCACCTCGACTCCCCGGAGTCCATCCGGAAGGACTTCGAGGCCGGTTCGACGGTCGACTTAACCTTCATGGACGTCTATAGCGTCCCCGTCACGGCCTACGACACGGTGAACTATTACGACCAGACGGCAAACACCGGCTATCCGATGACGCACCGGCTGAGGGAGATCCACGTCGACGAGAGCAAGGAAAGCGGCTCGGGCCGCTATACCTTCATCGTCTCCGGCATCAACCTCTCCGAGCACCAGTCCGCCATCGGCCAGTACCAGGCCTTCACGGAGAAGGAGCTTCTCGGAAGGGTCAAGGTCGGTTCGACGGGCTTAGGAAGACTCTACCAATTCCTGACCTCCGTCTGGGGTCTTCTCCTTCTTCTCGTCCTCCCGGCGCTCTACCTCCTCATCTCAACCTTCATCGACGTCGCCAAGTCCATGAAGGAGGAAGAAAAGGAGCCGGCCGTTGAGGAGGGAACGAAGAAGGCGGAATCCGGTGCGGCTTCGACGCTCTCTCCGGAGGACCGGGAGCGGCTCAAACAGGAGATGATCGAGGAGATGATGGCCAAGAAGAAGGAGGGACGGAAATGAAGAAACAGAAACGGAACCTCTTCTTCCTGTTAGCGACCTCGGTCGTCCTCGGCATCATCGTCATCGTCTTCCTCGTCGCCATCATCGACCCGAACTTCAATCTTTCCATGCCGGTGGAGGTCACCTTCCTTCTCCTTACCCTGTTCTTCTCGGCGGCAACGCAGCAGGTCTTCTTAAGATACTTGAGCGGATACCGGGCGCTCGAAGCCCTGACCCAGCGGAACGAGTACAACTTCGGACGGAAGCAGTGCACCTTCTACGACATGGCCCGGTTCCAGGAGCGGATGTTCGCCTTACAGCGCCGCTTCTCTTACCGTGGCGCCCGCCAGGTCCTCGTCGCCTTCACCGAGACCACGAGGTCCATCGACATGGACCCGGGCCGTCATAGCGTCTTCGTCCGCTTCCGGGCGGAGATCACCTCCTACCTCGAGGAGCTCTTCGGCCCCAACGGCCGCTACCGCTCGAAGAAGTGCCTCTACTGCTTCTACTCCGGCGTGTTCTATCTTTCCCTCTACGGCGCGGACGATAGCACCATCCTTGCCCTGGTCAGCGAGATCTCCGAGCAGCTGATGCGGATTGAGGAGAAAAACCATTTCCACGTCTTCGTCAGCCCGTTCTTCGGCCTCGCCGTAAGGAACAAGGACGAGAACCTCATCGAGCTCATCGAGAACGCCGAGGTGGCGCGGGACACCGGGGAAAGGAACTTCAACCGGGTGACTTTCTACCGGGCCTCCTTCCGCGCCAGCGACACCGGCGCCAAGAGCAAGGACATCATCGAGGGACTCAACCAGAACGAGTTCGTCGTCTACTACCAGCCGAAGTACTCCCTGGTGGCGAAACGCTTCGTTTCCAGCGAGGCCCTGATCCGCTGGAACTCCAAGAAGTACGGCTTCCTTCTTCCGGGACGGTTCATCGAGGAAGCGGAGGGCGCCGGCCTTCTCCACGAGATCGACATGTTCGTCTTCCGGAAGGTCTGCGAGGACCTCGCCGAGAACAAGCGGAGAGGAAGAAGGCTTCTCCCGGTCTCGGTGAACTTCTCCCTCTATGAGTTCTACAGTCCGGAGTTCCTGGACCGGATCATCGGACTGCTGAGGGAGAACGAGATCGACCCGTCCTTAGTCCAGATCGAGATCACGGAGCGGACGACCCAGCGTAACCCGATCCTCGTCCTCTCCATCATCCGTCGTCTGAAGAGTCTCGGCATTAAGGTGCTCATGGACGACTTCGGCGTCGGCTACAGCAACCTCGGAAGCCTCCGTCAGTTCCCCTTCGACGCCATCAAGATCGACAAGTCCTACATCGACAACGTCGAGACGGACGAGAAGGCGAGGAAAATGCTTCAGCTGATGGTCGAGATCGCCAAGGTCAACGACATGAAGGCAATCGCCGAAGGCGCCGAGACCAAGGGCCAGATTGCCATCTTAAAGAAGTTCGGCTGCGACGCCGTCCAGAGCTTCTACTATTCCAAGCCGATCCCGAAGGAAGACTTTGACCGCTTCCTGCTGAATAATCCGTTCGAACGGAAGGAGGAGAAGGAATGATCCTGATTCAGTGCCAGAACCCGGACGACGTCCTCTACCTCCGGCCGTCGCTGACGGTGACGAAGAAGGACCTGCTCTTCGGCAAGTTCCCGGTCACCTACGGCCGGATCTTCTCACAGGACGTCGCCGTCGTCACCGGTGTCTATGAGTCCTACAGCTCGGAAGCCGTCACCTTTCACTTCGGCCAGTCCTCCTTCCTTCTTCTTAACCTGGTCCTCGGGACCTGCCAGGAAGTGAAGGGAGACCTACCGGTGGGCGGGCTCGTCCTTTCCCGGCGGGTCTATCTCTCCGACGTCGACCTAAGCCGGGTCGCCGACGTCCATGCCGGCCAGATTCCGAACTTCCCGGTCTACTACGAGACGCCGGAAGAGATGCGGAAGTTCTTCCTGGACGGCTTCTCCGGGGAAGTCCAGACGCCTCTTGCCGAGGGCGTCTTCTTCTCCCAGACGAAGCCGGGAAGCGGACCGCTGGACGAGAGCGTCCTTCCCGTCCTGACCCCTTCCGAGATCGAGATCGGGACGGCCATCGTCACCGACCTCAACACCGGCGGAGCTTTCTTCGCCTCGGAGGTCCTCGGCGTTCCCGCTTTCGCCCTGAAGGTCGTCGACTCCCGCTCTCCGAAGGACATGCTTCCCGAGGACTATTCCCGGGTGCTCACGTCCTATTCGAGCGTCGGAAGAGCCGTCCTTAGGGCCATCGGCGAAATCGGCCGGAACGACTTCCTGCAAGGAGTGTAGGAAATGAAAAAGAACACGGAACGGGCCAGAGCGAAGAGCCCGACCCTTAACCGTCTGATCCTCCGCTATATCTTCTTCTACGGTAGCTACTTCTTCCTGCTCATGAGTCTTTCGATCGTCCTCATCGCCTTCCTTCTTCAAACCCAGGACCGGGTTTACCTGTATGTCTGGCTCGGGACCTTCGTTCCGCTTTTCCTTCTCTTCCTCGTCGCCGTCATCGTCGGCTGGAAACGCATCTACCAGGACTTCTACCACAGCCTCTTCGGCGTCACCAACTTCAACTATTCCCAGCTCAACGCCCGCCGGGGCGGACTGAAGGACTACCCGAAGCACACGGCCCATGAGTTCGACCTCCTCAACGACCGGGTCGCCCTGATCCGAAGCGACTTCGCGAACTCCGTCTTGACGACGGAGCGCCTGGACTACTCCGGGATTCCGCTTCTCTACCTCGACCAGTCCCACCACCTCGTCAGCCACCATACCTTCCACAACTACCTTCCGGCCCTCATCCAGGCTTCCCCGTCCTTCCGCAACCTGCTTGGCGAAGCCTATTACGACTACCCGCTTTCGGCCGAGGAAAAGGAACACCTCTTCCGGACCCTGAAGGAGGCCTTCAGCCTGGACGACGGCGTGCTCTTCTCCTTCCTGAGGGACGACACCGGCCTCTACTTCTACCTCCCGCAGATGACCTCGATCGCCTACGTCAAGGAGAAGCTTTCTTCCGTCCGGGCCTCTCTCGGCCTTCTTCGCCAGGACAGCCAGGGCTCCTCCCTGCTTCTTCCGGTCCACTTCGTCATGGTCTGCTATCCGTACAGCCTGAGCGAGGATCTCTTCCCGGACATCCACTACGCCCGCCAGATGGGGAAGGAGGACAACCTCTACCTCCCGGAAAGGACCCAGCTCTACTCGGAGGACCGCATCCTTTCGACGACGTCGATGAACCTGAACATCCTCAGTGCCCTCTTTAACGAGCTTCCGAGCCCGTTCGAGATCCGGGAGACCGGGCTCGACGTCGAGAAGCTCTCCCACGAGTTCGATTCTCTCTGCTCCTTCCTGAGGATTGAGAAGGCGGCGGTGCTGCTGAACCAGGAGAGCGTCCTCACCTACTTCGAGCCGGTCCTGACCTACGGAAACTACATCCGGATGCCGAAGAACGTCCAGGCCTCCCTGGTCTCCGCCTTGGAGGCGAGCGAGGAGGGGGGTTCCCTCTACGTCCGGGACTACGCCCACGCGCCGTCCTCGATCCGCCCGGTGTTCGACGTGATGTCGGTCACCGGCGGCTTCTTCTGCCGGATGGCCGTCAACGGAAGGACGAAGGCTTTAGCCTACTTCGTCAACCGGACGAGGCCGCTCGTCCTGACCTCCTATCTCCAGGAATGCCTCTTCGTCTTCTCCAAGAACCTCTGCTCCCTCTTCGTGACCGACGAGGAACGGGAGGCCGCCGAGAACCGGGACCGCATTCTTCAGGATCTTCTGAAGTCGAACGGCGAGGCCCTCTACGGCATCGAGAAGAAGACCCACCGTCTGATCTACCTTTCCGAAGGAATGGCCCTTCTGGCCCCGCAGGCGAAGAAAGGCCAGCCCTGCTACGAGGCGCTTTACGGGCTTAAGACGCCCTGTGAGGACTGCCCGCTAGTCACCCGGCTAGCGAAGAAGACGGTCGCCAAGGGGCGGGAGTACGAGACCCTGCTCCAGATTAGCCCGCAGAACGAGGCGACCGTTCCGCTCCTCTTAGTCCCCAGCGACCTCTCGGCCAGCCGCTCCTGGTTCGACCCGCAGATCTTCATTCCCTCCTTCCCCTCGCTTTCGGTTGCCCTTTCCCAGGCTTACCTCACCCATCAGCACGGCTATCTGCTGCTTCTGAAGATTGACAACCTCCAGGACCTGCTCCAGCAGGGCGGCTCCGCCGACACATGGCTTGCCTTAAGGGACTTCGGCCACGTCCTCTCCCGCCACGTCGGCTTTAGCTTCGTCTTCCGATATGTGGCCGACGGTTTCGCCCTTCTTCTCCCCTTCGCTGGTAAGGTCGACGTCGTCAACTGGGCCGAGAAGGTCTACGGCTACTGCCAGAGGACCTTCTTCCCCCGCCATCCGGAGTTCCACTTCCGCATCACCTACCTGCCCTTAGCCTATCCCTCCGTCTATGCGACGAGCGAAGACTTCCTCAACCATGCCACAGTCCGCTATAACGACCCGACCCTAGAGACCGGGCACGAGCTCATCCTCTTCGAGCAGGAGTCCTACTCCCGTCCGGCCAGCAAGCGCCGCTTCATGCTGATCGCCTTCGACAAGGCCATGAAGGACCATACCTACCGCCTCTTCTTCCAGCCGATCGTGAGGACTTCCGACGGAAAGATCGACGGGGTCGAGGCCCTATTAAGGATCCGGGACGAGTACCGGGACTTCACCTTCCAGCCGGCGGAGATCGTCGAGGTCGTCCAGAAGAACGACCGGGCCGGCCTGTTGATGTCCCACCTTCTTTCCGACTTCGGAAACCTCTACCTCCGCTACGGACAGAAGGGCATGGGCGGCACCGAGCTGAAGCATTTCTCCCTGAACGCGGACGCGAAGTTCCTGGAACAGCCCGCCTTCGTCGCCCTGGTGAAGGAAGCCCTGAAGCAGTACCATGTCCCGAAGGGGATGCTCGTCCTCGACTTCCCGGAGGAGGACTTCGACGGCCTCTCCGACGCGGCCACTCGGACGCTCGGCGACCTGAAGAAGGCCGGCGTCCTTCTTGCCCTGGACCACTACACCGGGAAGATTCTCTCCCCGGAGAAGGCCGGCCAGCTTGGGTTTGACGAGGTGAAGGTCCACCGACCCTTGGTCGAGAATGTCGACGTCGACCGCACGGCCTATAACACCATCTCTTCCATCGACGCCGCCTTTAAGAAGGTCGGGATCACGGTCGGCTTCATCGGCGTCGAGAAGCTGAGCCAGTACCAGAAGATCGCCGAGATCGACAAGGACTCCTATCTCCAGGGCTACTACTTCTCCGCCCCGCTGGCCTTGGAGGACTTCCTTTCCTACCTTCGGGACCGGAAGCCTCTTTAGCCCACGGAAAAAGGACGGTCCGCCTCCTCTTCGGGAGTGATGTGTACCCATCTAATTAGACTACGTTGAAGTCATCATATCACAAACTCAGACGCTAGATGTCTCCTGAACCGTTCAGGAGACATCTTTAGTCTGAGTTTGATGCGCTTCG
>Ga0256406_1002035_pt1 | contig 30246 bp, 24 predicted proteins | sample RumenRJG_03DNA_FD_185986 | JGI IMG/M metagenome (GOLD analysis project Ga0256406, IMG submission 185986) | Bovine rumen microbial communities from Lethbridge, Alberta, Canada - RJG_03 | ecosystem: Host-associated > Mammals > Digestive system > Stomach > Rumen | place: Canada: Alberta | collected... | reverse complement strand
GGGGTGTTATACGATCATATCTGTTAGGACATGGCAAAAAGCCAGTTTGAACAAGAGAAATCGCATTCTGGGCGGTTTTGACCGCAATGCCCTGAGACTATTAGTAAGGTTGCGGAATTGAGGATATCCGTTAACAATGGAGAAGAGAATATCAGAGACAGAATGTCTCATGGCTCAACAGAACGAAACGTTCAAAATAACGCCGAAGTATATGGACGACGACCTGCTTCTGATCGACAACGTGAGGCTGTTGGGCGTTCCCGATGCTGTTTACACGAATATGAATGTCATTGCCTGCTGTCAGAAGGGTAAATGCCGGATCATGATCAACGGTGATGTCGTGGAGGTGAATGCCAATCAGATCTTTATCTGTCCGCCCGAGATGTCGCTGGACAATATCCTCGTGTCGCCCGACTTTGAGTATCAGGCGCTCTGCATCACCAACCGCATGCTGCAGACGGCACTCAAGGCTTATATCAAGGTATGGAACCAGCTCACCTACGTGGAGAAGATACGTGTGGTGGACATGGACGCTTCCTCGATGGCCTTTTATGAGCAGACCTATAAGGCACTGAAGATCTGTACAGAGACGGAAGCGGAGGATGAAACGGACGAAGCGTACAAGAACGAAGTGTTCAGAGGCATGATCAGTGCAGCACTCATCGGCTTCTGCAATGTACTGCGCAAGCACAGCGAGGAGAGCGTCATTGCGCCCAAGCAGAATGTCTCTCTGTTCAACCGGTTCCTCGAGCTCCTGCAGACCGCCGATGCCAAGCACCGTACCGTGGAATATTATGCCACAAGGCTGAACATATCATCCAAATACCTCACCGTCATCTGCAAGAAAAACTCCGGGAAGACTGCCAACCAGTGGATACAGGAATATACGCTGTCGGCCATCACCCATTATCTCCGCACTACGGAGAAGAGCATCAAGGAGATCAGTTTCCTGCTCGGTTTCCCCAACACCAGCTTCTTTGGCAAATATGTTAAGGACCATTTGGGATGCAGCCCGTTGGAATACAGGCGCCAGACACGCGGATAAGCGTGTGACGATGGAGACTTCCTGTCGATTCCACAGATGATGGCTGAAAAATATCTTGCAATATGATTGTTTTTTGTCGTTTTTGTGTTAATTTTGTAGCTATATAATCTAAAAAGCGATGGAGACAAATAAAGAACTGCGAAAGGCTTGGGAGTTTGTGGAGCATACGGGTACCAGCATCTTCCTCACGGGCAAGGCAGGAACGGGTAAGACCACGTTTCTCAGGACCGTCAAGGAAAAGTCATCGAAGCGGATGATCGTTGTGGCCCCGACGGGTGTGGCGGCTATCAATGCCGGTGGCGTGACCATCCATTCTTTCTTTCAGTTGCCTCCCACGCCTTACATCCCCGGTGCGACGATCCGCGACCGCTACGACTTCTCCAAAGCCAAACGACGCATCATCGCCTCCCTTGACATGCTTGTTATCGATGAGATCAGTATGGTGCGTGCCGACCTCCTCGATGCCGTCGACACTGTGCTCCGTCGTTTCCGTGACCGTACGCAGCCTTTTGGCGGTGTGCAGCTGCTCATGATAGGCGACTTGCAACAGCTCACGCCCGTGGTGACACCTCAGGACGAAGAGGTGCTCGGGCGTTATTATGACACTCCTTATTTCTTCGGCAGCAAGGCGCTGCGGCAGATCAATTACGTCACCATCCAGCTCACTCACGTCTACCGTCAGCAAGATCCTGCCTTTATCAATGTCCTCAATCATGTGCGCGACGGCCATCCGACAAGCGAGGACATGAACCGGCTCAACGACCGTTATGCGCCCGCTTTTATCCCCAAGCCGGAGGATGGCTATATCCGCCTTACGACCCACAACCGGTTGGCAGACAGTTACAACGAAAATGAACTGTTGAAGCTTCCGGGCAAGCGCTACACGTTTACGGCTACGATAAAAGGCGACTTCCCGCAAGCCAACTATCCTGCCGATCTTAATCTGGTGTTGAAAGAAGGCGCGCAGGTAATGTTTATCAAAAACGATACCTCTGCCAAACACGAATATTATAATGGTAAGATCGGCCATGTCGTGGCGATCAGCGAGAAGTCGATCACCGTGAAATGTCCGGGCGACGCCTATACGATTGATGTGCAGCAAGATATCTGGGAGAATACGAAATACGCCATTAACCCCGAGAAGAAGACCATTGAGCCCCAGGTTGCCGGCACGTTCACCCAGTATCCCTTGCGTTTGGCATGGGCCATCACGATCCACAAGAGTCAGGGTCTGACCTTTGAGCATGCCATCATCGACGCTGGCTTCTCCTTCGCCTCAGGGCAGGTCTATGTGGCGTTGAGCCGCTGCAAGAGTTTGGAGGGTATGGTGCTTGCCTCGCGCATCGGCGTAAGCAGTATCTTCAACGACCCGCGTGTGACCGATTATATCTCTCATCAGCAGCAGATGGCCGAGGAGAGCATCCAGGAGCTCCCGGCGCTCAAAGACGCTTATTTCAAAGAGCAGTTGCTCGACATGTTCAATTTCAACCTTCTCTATGGCTCCGAGCAGATGCTCAACCGCACGATGGTCGAGTTTTTCCGTGCCTTCCCGCGCCTGTGTGACTATCACCGTACGGTGATGGAGAACGTGAAGAAAAAGGTCATGGATGTGGCTTATAAATGGCTCAACATCATTCGTCAGTCACCTGCTGAAGGGCTCCACGGTGAGGCGTTTCTTCAGCGTGTGCAGCGCTCTGCCGACTATTTTGCAGCGGCTCTGAAGGAACTGATTCCCGACCTCCTCGACAAGACGAAGATGGTGAACGGAAAAAACAAGATGGGCATGGAGCAGCTTGACGAACGCTTCAAGGATTTCTATCTGCAATATCTCTCCAAGGAGAAGATGCTGGATGCCATGGCGGAGATCCCGTTTACTGTAGCCGCCTATCTGCAGAACAAGCAGGAGGCGCTTGTCGATGCCATGGATACCATTGATCCGGCGGGCAGACAGACGCGCCTTCGGACGCGCCGGACATCGGATAATCCCTATGACAATCCGCGCGTGGGACAGGATAACGGTTCACAAAAGACTTCGGATGCGCGAAAGGCACAGAAGGAAAAGGCACAGAAGGAGCCTAAAAAGACGCAGAAGAAAGGTGAGTCGGCAGAGCTGTCCCTGACGATGTTCAACCAAGGACTATCGATTGAGCAGATTGCCAAAGAGCGGGAGCTGGCAGCCAGTACGATCCTGGGACACCTCGCCGTGGCCGTAAAAGCGGGTAAGCTGACGGCGGACAAGGTGATCCCCGCAGAGCATGTGCGCGCCATCCGCCATGCGCTCTCGCAGTTTGAGGAGCATGCGCCGGTAGACGATATCCTTGCCAAGTGTCCCAAAGACATCAAGAAGGAGGAGGTCTATTTCATGCTGAACAGCATGAAATAGTTAAGTGTGAACCTCTCCCTTGGGAGAGGCTCGGAAATTATTGTCTCTTTATTTCTTCCAATCCTTGTACCAATGAGTCACCTCTTGATACATAGAACTTTACGCGGATGATATGGCCGACATCCGTACTGCCGTTCCGCTTCATGTGGCGTGCCTTGCTGTAGAGGAGCGTGTCGCGCTGGGAAGGGTAGCTGATGAGCTGAATCTTCTTGTCCGTACTGCCTGGTCCTATGTAGTAAATGCCGATACTGTCCTTGGCGTTCGCCAGCCGTGCTTTCTCAGCCCGTTGCTTGCGGTGGAGCGCTGCCGTATCGACCGGTGCAAAGACAGAGGCTGCCACAGTGTCGCCCGGATCCTGCTTCGGTGCCATCTTACAGGAGGAGACCACCGAAGCTCCGACGATAATCATTATCAATAGAATAATTGACAGTTTTCTCATTATTATTATTTATTAGCTTCCGGACTTGCCACCTTTGCCAGTCCGCCTTCTCCCGTCTCCTTATAGAGTGAGGGCAGATCGTGACCGGTCTGTTTCATCACTTCCACCACGCGGTCGAAGCTCACGCGGTGCTTACCGTCAGAGAACGAGGCGTAGAGGTTACAGTCGAGGGCGCGCGTAGCCGCAAAGGCATTGCGCTCGATACACGGGATCTGAACCAGTCCGCACACGGGGTCACAGGTCATGCCGAGGTGGTGCTCCAGTCCCATCTCCGCTGCATATTCGATCTGCGAGGGCGAGCCGCCGAAGAGCTGGCAGGCGGCTGCTGAGGCCATGGCACAAGCCACACCGACCTCTCCCTGGCACCCCACGTCGGCACCCGAGATAGAGGCATTCTCCTTGACGATGTTGCCGATGAGGCCTGCCGTGGCGAGGGCGTGTAGGATCTTCTCGTCGGAGAAGCCGTGGCCTTTGGCGAGGTGATAGAGCACCCCGGGCATGACACCACAGCTGCCGCATGTCGGTGCCGTGACGATGGTTCCGCCCGAGGCGTTCTCTTCGCTCACGGCGAGGGCGTAGGCGTAGACCAGTCCGCGCGTCTGAAGGTTTGGCTTATAGCCTTTGGCTTTGACGAAATAAGTAGGAGCCTTGCGCTGGAGGTTCAGTGGGCCGGGAAGTCGTCCCTCGTGGTTGACCCCGCGCTCCACGCTCTCCTGCATGGCATGCCACACCGTGAGCAGATAGTCCCAGATGTCGGGTTGCTCGCAGCGTTTCACATACTCCCAGTAGGCACAGCCATGGTCTTCGCACCAGTTCTTGATGTCAGCGAGATAGTGGAGGTCATAGACCTCCCGGCTTACGGGAAGCAAGCCTGAGGGGTGGTTGCCTTCGGAGAGGGCGCCGCCTCCGACGGAGTAGACAATCCAGTCGTTGATCTTCAGACCATTGGGATGGAAAGGCAGAAAGACATCCGGTTTCCATTCGATATCGACGTGTCCTGCCCGTCCCAGCACTTCCTCAATGGCTACATCCGTCATGTGGCCTCTGCCTGTTGCGGCGAGACTGCCATAGAGCGTCACGTGGAAGTCGGTGACAGTCGGATGAGCCTGCAAGTATATTTGTGCCGCCTTCTGCGGGCCCATGGTATGGCTCGACGACGGTCCTTTTCCAATACGGTATATCTCTTTCAATGATTTCATGCCGCAAAGTTAAGGAAATATTTTTGCTTGTGATACACCTTTCCTGTTTTTATTTTTCTTTCGCTTGACAAATTGATGATGCATTCTGTCAAGGCATAAGTTGACGCGATAGGCATGCTTTCAACGGCATTAGTTTAATGGCAGAATCATCATTAAGGTTAGGTCATATACGCATGCGTTAGAGGCTTAATAATGCTTAATTTTTCATATTCTGAGCGTTCCGTTTCTCGAAAAAAATGACTAACTTTGCTATATCATTAAAGCAACTAAAACTATATTCTATGTCTAAGACAATTGATTTGCAAGTAGAAAAAAGTACACGTCTTATCAACGCTCTGAAGGCCCAGATTGATAAGGTGCACGATAAGGGAATATCCCTTGAGGAATTGGATGCTATGTCTAATCAACTCAATGAGTTATATAAGAATTCCGAGGATACAGAGGTACTTCGCAAGCATCTCTCCGAACAGGTTAAGCGTACCAACCGTATTCTTGCTCAGTGCAAGGAAATGTACATTAGAACGAAAAATGTGGTTCGTAATAATTATCCACAAGAAGAGTGGATTAAGTATGGAGTCATCGATAAGCGCTAAGGTTGTGTTCTGAAAGATTCAGTTGCATTATTTAATAATAGGTAACAAACAAACGGGCGACATTCACTTGCGAATGCCGCCCGTTTTATTATTGTTTTAAGTTGACATTACATTGGGTGTTGTGGAGTCGGTCATATAGTGACAGCCTCCCCGCAACTCCTATCTGTTCATCATGCTCTTCTTCCCCGCCAACTGAGCTGAAGCGTCCACGGCGAATGTACCGTTGGTGACGATCGTCTCACCTTCAGCCAAACCGTCGGTTACCACATAAGCATCGGGAAGGCTGGGGCCGAGCGTCACCTCACGCATCTGGAACGCAGGCATCGATACGCTCTCATCCTTTACATAGACCACCGAGCGCTTGCCCGTCCACAGCACGGCAGACTTAGGCACGACGATGTCGTCCTCATAGCCTTTCATACTTGCTATGGCATAGCCGGAGATGATCATCTGTGGTTTGAAGATGCCGCCGGGGTTGCTCATCACTACACGTACCCCTGCCGTGCGGCTTTTGTCGTCAAGCACAGGGTCTACGAAACTCACCCTGCCCGTGAAGGAACGGCCGGGCATGCTCTCGGTCGTGAAGCGTATCGTGGATCCCACCTTGACAAAGGGCAGATCACTCTCATAAGCCTGGAACATGGCCCAGACCGTGCTGAGGTTCGCGATCTTCAACATCGGCTGCCCTTGCTTGACGTAGTCGCCGGGTTCCACCTGCTTGTCCACAACAGTTCCGCTTGTATTTGCTTTCAGTGAGACATAAGGCGATGCTTTCTTCGTGCGTATGACGCGGTTTATCTGCGCACGGTCAATCTGCAGCAATTCGAGCTTCTCCACGGCGGCTTCTACAAGCGCTTTGCGTTGGGCAGCCATGGGGTAGGCGAGAGCCTCGACGAGCTCTTGTTCTGCGGCGTAGAGGGCAGGCGAATAGATGACGGCCAACGTCTGTCCTTTGCCTACGCGGTCGCCGACAGCATTGATGAAGAGCTTCTCCACACGGCCGTCGACATAAGCGCTCTGTACCTGCTCTAAGCGTTCGTCGGGCTGAATCTTTCCAAAGAGGCGGATCTCCTTGGCTGTGGCTCCGGTGCCCACGGTTTCAGTCTGTACATTGGCCAAGGCCATGGCCTCGTCGCTGAGCATGATGTCGTTGGGATCCATTTCCATACCCGATTCAGATGATTTACTGTCATCGGTCAGCGGAATGAGATCCATGCCGCAGATCGGGCATTTGCCCGGATGATCCTGACGTACTTGTGGATCCATGGAGCAGGTCCAGATGGTCTTTTTATTCTCAGACGAGGCGGTTGCCCCGCTACCACCTTTGTGGAATGCCACATAACCGATGCCGATGCCTAATGCCAGGCCGAAGAGGACGACTAAGGTCATCTTGTGGCGTATGATGAAATCTTTTATCTTGTTCATGATATTGTCCTTTTGTTATTTCTTTCGCGGATTCTCAGCACGTGTGGCATAATCGTATCGACTTGCCATCTTCTCATATTCCGCAACGAGCGTGTTGTAGTCAGCATAAGCCTCTGCCTTCTTCAGCGCATAGTCGATATATTGACGGTTGGTCTCAAGAATATCGGTAAGTGAGGTTGATCCTGTGGCATATTCCGTATTCATCAGGCTCAGCGTGCGGTCGAGGATCTTTACTTCCTTATCGTAGAGCTCTACCTTTCGCTTCACGTCCTCGGCGCGTTGCTCGATGCTCAGGTATTCGCTTTTCAACGCATCCTGACGGTTCTGGTAAGCGTAGTCGGTGCTGATCTTGTTGAGTTTTGCCGCTTCCTTGCTCATGTAGATCTTTCTCCGATAGATAGGCACGGAGACTGTCACCATCGGCATGACCATATCCATGCCGTTCATGTTATCCATCTTCGGGTTCATCACTTTGCCGTTGAGCATGTACTGTAGTCCTACGCTGAACGTCGGCTTACCCATGTTCGTAGCGAGCCGTTCCTGTGCCTCGAAAGCCTTGCCGTCTGCCACTGACTTTTGCAGCAGAGGGTCTTGAGCCTCGATGTCGTTCCAAGAAATGGAAGGCATCTCGCGCAGCGCAATGGTGTCGGGAACGACGAGCGGTGCATTGGCATCGCGGTGCATCACGATGTTGAACTGCTGACGCTGTAGCGCCAGTTTTGCCTCGAGACTCGCTATCTGTTCCTCGAGGTTCTGCTCTTCTGCTTCTAATCTCAGCTGATCGCTCATCTTTGCGTTGCGCATGCGGCCCTGCGTCTTGTAAGTGAGCAGCGCGAGCTTCTTGATGTCTTCGAGCAGGCTGATCTTACCCTTGACAGCTTTGATTTTCTCTTGTGTGGCGAGCATGGCGTACCATTGCTTCTGCACGTCATAAGCCAGGGCTATGCCGTCGGCACGAAACTTTTGATAGGCGCTCTCGGCCTTGTACTCCATGTTCTCACGCCCGGCCTTCAGTGTGCCGAACCAAGGGAACATCTGCATGATGGTGAACGTCGCTATCTGCTTGCCGTTGACATGCTGCATGCTCTTCGGAAAGACGCCCACCTGTATAGTGGGGTCGTTGAGTGATCCTGCGCCACACGCGCTCATTACCTGTGCCTTATAAGCGTTGTATCCGCCTATCACCGCGGGATTGTTGCGGATAGCGGCAGCGATGTAAGTCGAAAGACTGTCGGAGGACTGGGCCTGGGCACCTATTGTGATGACGAAGAACATCAGCAGCAACAGCCGGCAGCGTGTATATATAGTTTTATCTGTTCTCATATTTTATGATGGTTGTATGCGATTGTTTTCCCTGTTTTTGCGGAGCGCTCCCTCTCTCCACCAGCATTGCAGCACCGGCACGACAAACATTGTCATGGTCTGGATAAGCATACCGCCAAATGTCGGGATGCTCATCGGCACCATGATGTCGGAGCCTTTACCCGTAGACGAGAGCACGGGGAGGAGGGCGATCAGCGTTGTTGCCGTCGTCATGCAGGCGGCACGCACACGTTTCTTTCCTGCTTCGACAACCGCCTCACGGATGCCTTCTTTCGTCTGCGGATGACGTTTTTGGAATGTCTGATGGATATAGGTACCCATGAGCACACCATCGTCGGTGGCTACACCGAAGAGTGCGATGAAGCCCACCCACACGGCGACGGAGAGGTTGATCTGACCCATGCCAAACATGTCGCGAAGATTGATGCCGGCGACGGAGAAGTTGAGGAACCAAGGCTGACCATAGAGCCACATGAGGATGAAACCACCTGCAAAAGCGACGAAGACACCCGAGAAATGGATGAGCGAGGCTGTGATACTCTTGAACTGAAAATAGAGGATGAGCAAGATGAGCAGCAGAGCTATCGGGATGACGATGCTCAGTCGCTTGGCGGCATGTACCTGCTGTTCATAACTTCCGGCGAAGCGGTAGCTCACGCCTTTAGGAAGATTGATCTTGTGAGCAGCCACGAGCTCGTCGATATGCTTCTTTGCCGCGTTGACCACGTCGACCTCTGCCTCCTTGGAGTCACTCTTGTCGAAGGTGATGTAACCTACGAGGAACGTGTTCTCCGAGGAGATCATGGAAGCACCCGGCGTGAATCTGATTGAGGCCACCTGTCCCAACGGGATCTGCGTGCCGTCGGCCGCGGGCACGAGGATTGACGAAAGTGCATCGGGATTGTCGCGGAGCTCTCGTGCATAGCGCACACGGATAGGGAAGCGCTCGCGGCCTTCCACCGTCGTGCCTTCATCCATGCCGCCGACGGCCGTCTCGATGACACTCTGAACGTCACCGAGCTGGATGCCGTAACGCCCGAGCTTCTCACGGTCAGGCGTGATCTCTATATAAGGCGCGCCCTCGGCACGATCATAGTAGACCGAGGAGCGGTTGATCTGCGGAAGGTCTTTCAGAGCTTTCTCCATCTGCAGGCCGGCTTTCTCGATACTCTCCAAGTCGGGCCCATAGACCTTCAGTCCCATGGCTGCTTTCATACCTGTTGAGAGCATCACCTGGCGCGTGGCGATAGGCTGGAGCTTGGGCGAGCCCGTTAGTCCGGGAAGGTTACTGGCTTTCTCTATCTCATTCCAGATGTCGTCCTCTGTATGGATATTGTCGCGCCACTGGCGCAGGTATTCGCCGTGAGAGGAGGGAATGAGCGAGTCGCGCGGTATGATGCGGAACTCCTTCGCCGGGTCGTAGGTCTTGCCGCCTTTGAGCAGGAACCGTCCGTGAATGTCCGTCTTGAAGCGTGCGCGCTGACCGTCGTCGTCGAGCATATACTCCGGACGATAGTTGACCGTGACCTCATACATCTGTATCGGAGCGGGGTCGAGCGCCGACTCTGCGCGTCCCCATTTGCCCACCGCGCTCTCTACTTCGGGGATGGCACTCACACGCATGTCGAGCTGACGACAGAGATCAAGATTCTCTTCCACACCGGAGTGAGGCATACTCGTCGGCATGAGCATGAACGTGCCTTCGTCGAGTGTCGGCATGAACTCAGAGCCTGTATGCTTCCAGATCATGGCACCGGCAACGAGGGTCAGCATCGGGATGAGCATGAACTTCCAACGGTTGTCGAGGCACCAACGGAGGATGCGCTCATAATAGATGACCATGAGCCACAGCAGCGCCAGGACCACACCGATGATGGCAAGCACGAAGAACATGTTGAGCATCATGCCGTTCTTCGGGCCTAAGGGCATCCAGTGACCGGTAAGAATGTAGGTAGCGAAAAGCACGATGACAGCTACGGTGAGATAGTTGGTCTTGAACTGCCATCGTCCTATCTTGACGGTCTTCGGTGCGGGCTTGCCACGGAAGAGGCGCATCGCCCATTGCCGCGGCATGCGCAGCGAGAAGATCCAATAGGCGAGGGTGGGAAGGATGACCAGTCCGAGAATGAGTGCAGAGAGCAGGGCAAAGGTCTTCGTGAAGGCCAACGGATGGAACATCTTGCCTTCCTGGGCCTGCATGGCAAAGACCGGGAGGAAGGAGATGACGGTTGTCGCCATACCTGTCATTACCGCGGAGCTCACTTCGCTCACGGCGGAGAGAATCGTGTCTTCCAATGCTTTGCCGCGGGGCCATACCACCTCGCCTGTCACAGGGTCTCGGTCGTCACTCTGTACATGGCGCACGACATTCTCCATGAAGACGACACCTACGTCGACCATCACACCGATGGCGATGGCGATACCCGACAGGGCGACGATGTTCGCCTCCACGCCACATAGCTTCATCACGATGAACGTACAGAGCACAGCCAAGGGAAGCATGGTGGCGATGACGACAGAAGCCCGGAGGTTAAGCACCAGAATAAGCACCACGATGATACAGATAAGCACCTCATGGGTCAGCGAACTCTCCAGCGTGCCGATAGTCTCCTTGATGAGCTGGGTACGGTCGTAGAAAGGCACAACGGTGACCTTAGAGTGGGTACCGTCGGGCAGCACTTTCTCTGGCAGTCCGCTCTCCATCTCCTTGATCTTGTCCTTGACGTTGTTGATGACCTGCATCGGGTTGCTGCCGTTGCGTGCCACGACAACGCCACCCACGGCCTCCTGGCCTTCCTTGTCAAGACCTCCGCGGCGATCGGCTGGCCCAAAACTGACCTTGGCTACATCCTTGATGCGCACAGGCACACCGTTGCTTGAGGTGATAGGCGCGTTCTCCAGGTCGGAGAGCTTCTTTACGTATCCTAATCCACGGATGAGATATTCGGCCCGGTTGACCTCCATGGTGCCGGCTCCTACATCGATGTTGGAGTTCTTCACCGCTTTCATGATCTGAATGAGATTCAGACCATAAGCGCGCATGGCATCGGGATCGAGGTCTACCTGATACTCCTTGACGAAGCCGCCTACAGAGGCGACCTCCGACACGCCCTCAGCCGACGAAAGGCTGTAACGCACGTAGTAGTCCTGTATCGTACGGAGCTCCTGCGGATCCCATCCGCCGGTGGGCTTGCCCGTCTTAGGGTCGCGGCCTTCAAGCGTGTACCAATAAATCTGTCCGAGGGCCGTGGCATCGGGACCGAGCGTGGGGCGCACGCCGTCGGGCAGAAGGCCTGCGGGGAGGGAGTTGAGTTTCTCAAGGATGCGCGAGCGGCTCCAGTAGAACTCAACGTTGTCATTAAAAATAATGTATATGAATGACATGCCGAACATCGACGATGAGCGTATCGTCTTGACGCCCGGTATGCCGAGCAGAGCTGTTGTGAGCGGATAGGTGATCTGCTCCTGAATATCCATCGGAGAGTGACCCATCCAGTCGGTGGAGACAATCTGCTGGTTGTCTCCGATATCGGGAATGGCATCCACCGCCACCGGATCACGAGGGATGATGTCGTCCGTACCCCAGTCGAAGGGCATGGTAGCCAGGCCGCCAAGGATGACGGCGAGGAGCACGAACAGCGAGATGATGCGGTTGCGTAGGAAATAGCCAATAATTTTGTTTACCATAAATTATTGATTTGCGTAAAAATGTGAGGTTTCGCTTTAGGGAGCCTCCTGTGGCCGTCCTTGTAATGCGTGTTGTCAACCCCTCGGAGGCGCGCGCAAACCATGAGGCTCCACAAAAAGTCCGGGTGGAGCCGGAGAAATATAATAATGTGAGGACGGTTCCGTCTCACAGGTCAGAGCGCTCCAGATGAACGGCTGCCACAAGGCGGGCAGATCGCCATGGAACCAATTGGCATGGTAAAGACTTGGGGTGAGGTCTATGGTCTGACCGAGGGCGAAATGAGATTTTACTTGTACGAAGTGAGCCTTGTCATGACAGCCGCTGCATTTATCTTTGCCCCCGTGGCAACAGTCGTCAGCGGCATCGGCAAAATGGTGCACGTTGATGCCATTCAGCGCTACAAACATCTGTTCATCACCACAGTAATGAACATTGATCTGTAATCCTGAGACAGCGATCAGAAAGATCAGAATGGTGAGATATGCGCTGATACGTCTTGCCATAGGCTGTAACGAAGATATGTTCTCTATGAAGCTAATACAATCTTACAATTTGCAAAATTAGCAAAATTTATTGGGAATATTGTTGGGTCTCATCGTTTTTTTCGTAATTTTGCCGAAGAAGTAAGGATAACCTCTTTTTTCTGACTTAATTATCAATTATCAGTAATAATCAATTTAGAAAGGAAAATTTATGAAGAAGACAGTATTGATGTTTGTTGCCGCCTTGGCAATGGTTGCTTCTGCTCAGGCCAAGACCGTGAAGAAGACCTTCAAGGCTCAGGGTAAGTGTGAGATGTGCCAGGCTCGTATCCAGAAAGCAGCCAAGGCTGTTCCCGGCGTACTCACCGCAGCCTGGAACAAAGACACGAAGGTTTGCAGCGTAGTCTTCGATGACAGCAAGACAAATCTTAACAAGATAGAGAAGGCTGTAGCTGCTGCCGGTCACGATACCGACAAGGCCAAGGCTTCTGCCGCTACTTATGCAAAGCTTCCCGGCTGCTGCAAGTACAGAAAATAAGCGGAAACGTCTGAAAACAATTCAAGCGCGTTGCGACAGTGGTGTTGCAACGCGCTTGTTTGGTTTATCCTATTGGTTTATCCTATGAACATCTGTAGCAGCGCTATTGGCTGACAGCTGTTGTACGATTGGCCAACAGCTGTTGTACGATGAGCCAACGGCTGTTGTACGATGAGTAATCAGTTATAAAGGGCACTGTGTCAGAATCCTCCGAAGCCTCCGCCACGAGGAGGACGTCCTCCGCCCATAGGCGGCCGGCCGCCCCGCCCGGGACCTCTTCCACGGAAGCCGGGACCATCACCAGGACCGTCGCCTGGCCTGTTCTGCTTGCCGCCGAAGGCATTGATGCGGAAGTTGATATGCAGCATGACATAGCTGTTGATGGAGTTGTATTCTGTATCAGACCGCATTGAGGCGGTGATGGTTCGGCTGAGGTTGCTCTGCTGATGGAGCAGGTCATAGAACTGAAGCATGACGGTGAGCGGTTTGCCTTTGAGGAAGCTCTGTGAGAGCTGCACGTTCCATACAAGCTCGTTGGTGTTGAGCGAGTTGTCGGAGTAGCCGCGGCGCGAGTTCATGTTGAGATCCGTAGAGAGCGCTGTGCCCCATGGTGCCGTGAGGATGACGCTGCCACCATAGCTGTATTGCCAGATGTCGGAGTTGGACGCGGGCTGCAGTTTGTTGTTGGAGTGGCGGTAGCTGAAGGCTCCGTTGAGCTCCACTTCGAGCCAGTCGTTGCGGTAGCTGCCAGCGAGCCGGTCGCTGACGGTCATGTCGCGCGTCGTGTTCTTCAGTGAGTTGGCGTTGCGGGAGAGCGAGATGTAACCCACATTGTTGGCGTAGTTGAAGTTGGCGAACGTGTTGATGTTCCAATAGCCCGCTGAGTCGATCGGGGTATTGAACATGAAGGCCGAGTTCACATTCCAGTTGCCGTTGATGTTCTCCGGTCGTGTCAGTCTTCCGCCTGTCTTCTCATCGTAGGTCACCTTATTGCTGATGCTGTTCTGCGTGTTATTGAAGTTGATGAACGTCATGACCGCTTGCTTTCTCTTTTCAGAATAATTATTGTAGAAGAGCCGGAAGTTCTGGTTGAACGAAGGCTTCAATCCCGGGTTACCCGTAGAGATGTTGAGCGGGTCGGAGTCGTCGTAGATGTCGAGCAACTGTGTGATGGTAGGCTGCGTCGTGGTGGCGCGGTAGTTGATGCGCAGGTTGCTCACTTTGCTGAACCGGTAGCGGAAATCGAATGTCGGCGTGAAGTTGGTCACGGTACGTGTCGTATCGACGGCGATGCCGAGATAGTTCTGCTTATAATGAGAGATCTGCGGCTGGAGCATCACGCCGGCATTGAGCTGCCATTTGGTGCGGATCATGCGGAACATCAGTTCGATGTTGTGCGTGTAGTTCTTATACGAAGAGTAGCGGCTCAGGTCGCTGTCCAAATAACTCGTCCATGGATTGCTTAAGAGATTGAGGTAATTGTTCCAGTTGCGATAAGCCGGTGACACTGTAGAGAAGAAGTCCTCTCCAAGGTTGGAGAAGTCGTAGGTCGAGCGGTCGCTCTTGCTGAAGCTGTACTGGAAGCGGTAGCGCAGCTGCAGGAATGTGGCTTTCCACAAAGGCTCGCTGTAAGTAGCCTGCAAGGTGTAGCTCCAGCTGGTCGAGGGCGCGAGGTTATAGCGGTTGGTCTGGTATGTGGAGTCCTGCCCGAGGGCGTTTTGGATTTGATAAAGATGAACGTTGTTAGTAGACAGTGAGTTTGATTTGGCGTCGGTATAGCTCATGTCTCCGCGGACCGTCACATTACGTCCGCGGCTGTTGAGCTTACGGTTCAGTTGGAGCATGGCACCGAAACTGTTGCTTTTCGAATAGGTGATGCCGTTGGAGCTGCTGGAGTTGACGATGACGCTGTCTTCAGCCAGCTGTTTTATGGCTTGCTGAGTCAGCGGGTCGGTGACGAAGGCGTAAGGGTCTGTGTTGAATGAAGCCGCGGTGCTCGTCGAGAGTCCGTCGCTTGTGCTCAGGGTCATCGTGGGGCGGAACATGATGTTCGTCAGGGTGTCGGGGGTCCATTCAATACGTGCCTGCGCATTGAAACGGTTGCTGCGCGAGAAACTGCGACTCAGACTGTTGGAGAACGATCCTACGGTGCTGACATAGTTCTCAGCGCTCGTCTTGCTCTGCGTGTCGCCGTCGCTGTGGTTCCAGCGAACGCTTCCGTCGATCTTGAGCGTGTCTTTCTTTTCATAGTTGAGGTTGACCCCCGCCATCTTAGTGGCATTGAGCCCGTTGCGTCCGCGGCCAAAGACACCGCCACGTCCGCCGAAGCCCATATCGTTGACGTTGTTGGCGTTGCCCATGCCGAAGATCTTCAGGTCGCCGCGCATGTATCCTCCGAAGGCGCGGCTGCTGTAGCGGTCTTTCGTTCCTACACCCGCATCGACGTTGGCCATGAAACCTTTGTTCATGCCCGGTTTGATGCCGAAGTCGAGCACGGTCTGCTCATCCCCGTCGTCAATGCCGGTGACACGGGCCAGGTCGCTCTTTTGGTCATAAGCCTTCACCTTATTAATAATGGAAGTCGGGATGTTCTTCATGGCCGTCTTCGTGTCTCCGGTCATGAACTCTTTGCCGTCGATAAGAATCTTCTTTACCTCTTTACCGTTGATCGTGATCTTTCCGTCATCGTCGATCTGGGCACCGGGCAGTCGCTTGACGAGCTCCTCGATGGTGGAGCCTTCGGGGGTGCGGTAAGCGCTGGCGTTGTAGACGAAGGTGTCTTCTTTCAATACGACCTTCTGCGCCTGTGCCGTCACCGTAGCTTCTTTGAGCATGATGGCGTCAGCGGTAAAGAGAATGGTGCCCAGTTTTACGTCGGCATCCTCCTTAATGGTTATCGGCCGTGTGAGAGTCTTGTAGCCGATGCTGGAAATCTTCAGGATGAACTGTCCGTCGGAAGGCGCTTTGACCGTGAACTTACCGTCATCGCCGGAGGTCGCTCCCGCGATGAAGGTAGAGTCGTGCTTCAGCAGCTGCACCGTCGCGAGTGACACTGCTTCCTTCGAGTTCTTATCAGTGATCGTTCCTGATATTTCCCGACTCTGCGCCATGGCGAGGACGGTTGTCAGCGCCATGAGGGCAAGCGTTAATAATCTCTTCATTGTTTTCTCTTACCTGTAATTATTGGATGAATACTGACATATAAACGTAAATAACGTGACAAAGGTTTAATAATTGCAGAATGTTTAACGAATCGCAATATTTATTTTGTTTTGTCGTATTGCACACTGCACGCCATAAATGCGCAACAATGCATGTAACGATTCAGCGATAACAATAACGCAAAACAAATGGCATCGGGACAAGCGCAACAACAAAACTTCGGGGCATGATGCAGGAACTTAACGCGTATGGGGCGTGATCGTGACACGTATGGGGCAGGATCGTGACACAACTGAGGCAGGATCGTGACACAACTGAGGCGTGATCGTGACACAACTGAGGCAGGATCGTGACACAACTGAGGCAGGATCGTGACACGACTGAGGCAGGATCGTGACACGGGCGAAGGCGATGGCAGGACTCAGAAATTACGCTGAATCGTTGCCAATGCATGGAATATCCTTAAAAAATAATAATTTATGGTCATATTGTTAGAATAATGAGCTTCTTATGATTATATTTGCACTAAAACGTTAAGTATGCGAATCATGAAACAGAGAGTGATGATCACCCATCAGCTCGCTACCGATTTGGCGATGGCCATATCAGAATGCGAGCATGACAACATTTTTGTTCTCACCGACGACAACACGCGCAAGAACTGTTGGCCGGTGATAGAAACGTTTATCGGGTTGCGCGATGCCCGTGTGATAGCCATTGAGCCGGGTGACATCCATAAGAATGTGGAGTCGCTGGTCTACGTGTGGCGTGAGCTCGAGCGGGGCAAGGCTACGCGTCACTCGCTGCTCATCAACCTCGGTGGCGGCATGGTGACGGATCTCGGTGGCTTTGCGGCATCGACCTTCAAGCGCGGCATCGACTTCATCAATATTCCCACGACGCTCCTCGCCATGGTCGATGCCTCCGTGGGAGGAAAGACAGGTATCAACCTCGACAGTCTGAAAAATGAGGTGGGCGTGTTCAACGATGCTAAGTTCGTCTTGCTCGACACCGAGTTTCTGCGCTCGCTCGATGACCTGAACATACGCTCGGGCTACGCCGAGATGCTGAAGCACGGACTCATCTCCAACACAAAGAACTGGGTGGAGCTGCTCAACTTCGACCTCGACCAACCCGACTTGAAACACCTGGCTACGATGCTCGGCAAGTCGGTGGCTGTCAAGGAGCGTATCGTCACGAAAGATCCGAAGGAGAAGGGCATACGCAAGGCGCTGAACTTCGGCCATACCTTCGGCCATGCCTTCGAGAGTTTCTCGCTCATCCACAGTAAGGAGACCGGCAAGACCCCGATACTGCATGGCTATGCCGTGGCTTACGGACTCATCTGCGAGCTCTATCTCTCTGCGCTCAAGGCTGGGTTCCCCACGGAGAAGATGCATCAGACGGTTCAGTATATCCGTGAGAACTATGGAGCGTTCGGCATCACGTGCGATGACTACGATGAGCTCATCAACCTCATGCGCCACGACAAGAAGAATACGGCGGGCGTGATCAACTTCACGCTCCTCTCTGAGGTGGGCGACATTCATATCGACCAGACGGCAACGGACGAGGAGATCAAGCAATGTCTTGATTTCTTTCGTGAAGGATAAATCATTTTAACAAGGGCGGACGGCGCAAGCCTTCCTCTGCAACGAACAACATGAAACAGGTTAGACCGAAGAAGAACCTTGGCCAGCATTTCCTTACGGATCTCAATATCGCCAAGCGCATTGCTGACACGGTAGATGCGTGTCCCGACATTCCCGTGCTCGAGATAGGACCGGGAATGGGCGTGCTGACGCAGTATCTCGTAGAAAAGCCGCGGGAGGTGAAAGCTGTGGAGATCGACTCCGAGAGCGTGAGATACCTCTACGAGAAGTTTCCGAAGTTGCGCGACAATATCCTCGGAGAGGATTTCCTCCGTATGGATCTCACGAAAGTGTTTGATGGTAAGCCGTTTGTGCTCACGGGCAACTATCCTTACGATATCTCCTCGCAGATCTTCTTCAAGATGCTTGACAACAAAGATCTCATCCCGTGCTGCACGGGAATGATCCAGCGGGAGGTCGCCCTGCGCATCGCTTCGAAGCCAGGCTCGAAGCAGTATGGAATCCTCAGTGTGATGATACAGGCGTGGTACGATACGGAGTATCTCTTCACGGTTGATGAGAATGTCTTCAATCCGCCCCCGAAGGTCAAGAGTGCCGTCATTCGTATGACGCGTAATAAGATCACGGATCTTGGCTGTGATGAGGCTTTGTTCAAGCGGGTCGTCAAGACGGTGTTCAATCAGCGCCGTAAGATGTTGCGCGTGTCGCTCAAACCATTGTTTGGCAAGGACAACATGCCTTCCGCCGATTTCTTCGCTGATGAAATGATGACGAAGCGGCCCGAGCAATTGTCTGTCCCCGATTTTGTGGATCTGACCAATAAGGTGGCAAAAAAAATATGATTTCTTTTCTTGCTTTGCAGAAAAGTAATTAAATTTGTAACCGATATTGAAATATAAACCTATAATCATATGATTGACGTTAAAGAGACACTGAAGAGCGCTGAAGACAAGATGAAGAAAAGCGCCAGCTTCCTTGAAGGTGAACTGTCGCGTATCCGTGCAGGACGTGCTAATATAGCTGTTCTTGATTCTGTACGTGTGATGTCGTACGGACAGATGGTGCCTTTGAATCAGGTTGCTGCCTTGCAGGTGCCTGATGCCCGCACGATCACGATCCGTCCTTGGGAGCGTAAGGCTATCAAGGACATTGAGAAAGGCATCATGGATTCGGATGTCGGCATCACGCCGGAGAACAACGGCGAGATGGTCATTCTCCGTTTCCCACAGCCCACAGAGGACCGGCGTAAGGAGCTTGTGAAGCAGTGCAACAAGATTGGTGAGCAGGCTAAAGTGCAGGTGCGCAACGTGCGTGGTGAGTACAAAGACAAATTGAAGAAAGCTGTCAAGGACGGGCTCTCTGAGGATCAGGAAAAAGATGCCGAGGACAGCCTTCAGAAGCTTCACGACAAGTATATCAAGACCATTGATGCTACCTTGGCTGCGAAGCAGAAAGAGATCATGACGATCTGATTCTCCTCTCATTTGTATTTTGACCCTCATTCAATGCATGGATTAGTCATCAAGAACACAGGATTCTGGTACACCGTTTTGACCGACGACGGACAGACGGTGGAGAGCAAGGTGAAGGGAAAGTTCCGGCTTAAAGGCATCCGCTCCACCAATCCTGTGGCTGTGGGCGACGGCGTGGAGATCATCATCAACGAGGAAGGGCAAGGGCTCATCACGGCGATTGATGACCGTAAGAACTATATCATTCGCCGTGCCACGAACCTCTCCAAACAGAGCAGCATCATCGCCTGTAATCTCGATCAGGCTTTCCTTGTCGTCACTGTGGCGCATCCAGAGACCTCCACAACCTTCATCGACCGTTTCTTGGCTTCCTCGGAGGCATATTCGGTGCCGGTAGTGCTCATCTTCAACAAAACGGATCTTCTCGATGCCGATGAGCGCCATTACCAGGACATGATGGTGAACCTCTATGAGACTGTCGGCTACCCATGTTTCCAGATCTCTGCTGAGACGGGCGAGGGTATTGAGCCGCTGCGCGCGATGCTGAAAGATAAGGTGACGCTGCTCAGTGGAAATAGTGGAGTGGGGAAGTCGACGTTGCTGAATCTTTTTGTGCCTGGGACGGATGCGCGCGTGGCGGACATCAGTGACGCCCACGACACGGGTATGCATACTACGACCTTCTCTGAGATGGTAGCTCTCCCAGAGGGCGGATGGCTCATCGACACACCGGGTATCAAAGGTTTCGGCTCCTTTGATATGGAACTGGAAGAGATAGGAAGTTACTTCAAGGAGATCTTCAAATTTTCAAAAGACTGCCGTTTCTCCAATTGTACACATACGCATGAACCGGGTTGCGCCGTGCGCAAAGCCGTGGAGGAACATTATATCGCTGAGAGCCGCTACAACAGTTATCTCTCAATGCTTCAGGATAAAGACGAGAACAAGTACCGTGAAGCATACTGATATGCTGCGATTCCTGTGCGTAAGAAATGTTGCAGTGGCCGCCTCCAATGGCGGCCACTGCAACCAAGACCCAACCCCGTTTCAACCGAACAATTTTAGATTTTTTATGTTCGCTTTCTTACAGGCATGCGCCGAGCGATAGGAAAACGGTGGTGGTGTTTCCCAAACCGCGGTTGAAGACTTTGTCTCCCTTGTACATCATGTGGTTGCGGCACGAATAAATGTTATAGTCGGAGAAGCTTACGCCGAGGGAGATCATGCCGAACTCGTTGTAGAAGGAGAGGGCGTTGCGGATGCGCCAGGCGAGCCATTTGCCGCCATGGTTCTTCACCTTCACGTTGCCTTCCGGATAATAAGAAGTACTCGGAAGGGGAACGGGCGAGATCCACATCGCATCGTTCTTCGGCACCGACATGACGAGCATCGGGTCGCAGCGAAGCATCATTCCCCACGAGCGGTCGTGGGTGAACCACACCGTCGGAGTGCGGAAAGAGAGCATGGGGAGGAAGTTGAGGCGTCGGACCGCGTCTTTTTCGTAGTGATATTCGTAACCATGATTCTCATCCTTCGACTGTTGGTCGGCAACATCGTTCTTGTCATATTCCAAGCCGAAGCCAACCCCCATATATTTCAATGCATACCACTGATAATCAAACTCGAAACTAAATGTTTCATCTGCCGCCGTATTGCTGTTGAACGAGAAACTCAGCATCTGTCGCGGAATCCGGTGTGCTTCCTTTTTCTCTACATTCATCAGCGAATCGAGGTTGATAGCTGAGGCTTGCTGTGCGAACAGGCAAAAGACTGCGAAGAGGAAAAGTACTCTTTTCATTTCATTTTCAATTATTTGTAAAGGCAAAATTACATATAATCTTCAAAAAAGTTGTAACTTTGCAGTGGTTTTTTACTCATTGTATGGACGGTATCCCACTGTCAGTGCGTAATTATTGCAATAATACATATAAAGTCAAATGGATTTCATCAGGACATTGTTTGAAGGCTCGCATGCTTACTGGGGCGGCGGCGTTTCTCACTCTATCTTTATTCTCGCCTTGGTCATCACCCTTGGCTTGTTGTTGGGCAGGATAAAGGTTAAGAACATTTCTTTGGGGCTGACCTGGGTGCTCATCGTCGGCATCATCTTCGGCTATTTCAACCTCAACCTCAACGTGGAGCTGCTCCACTTCCTCCGCGAGTTTGGCCTCGTGCTCTTCGTCTATTCGTTGGGCTTGCAGGTCGGTCCGGGCTTCTTCGCCTCATTCAAGAAAGGTGGACTGCAGCTAAACATGCTCGTACTCATCACGATCTTCATCAGTATCTTTACCGCTATTGGTGTCTATTACGCCACAGGCACGCCGATCACCGCCATCGTCGGTATTCTGTCGGGTGCAGTGACCAACACGCCGGGGATGGGTGCTGCCCAGCAGGCTTTCTTCAGTATCAAGGGCGTGGAGAGCCCAGACATCGCAACAGGTTATGCCTTGGCTTACCCGATGGGTGTCATTGGTGTTATCCTCGCATTCATCCTGTTGCGCTTCATCCTTCGCATCAAACCCTCGGAGGAGGAGAAGACTGCTGAGACCGGTGAGGGCCAGCCTGAGCTCCTCGCCGTGCGCTCCATCACCTTGGAGGTTACCAACGAGCGCATCGACAATGTTGCCGTGGCCGAGGTGAAGCATATCGTAGGCCGTCATTTCATGATTTCGCGTATCGTCAGTCATGACGATACCCACCATAACGCCATCGTCAATGGTCAGACACGCCTCCATCTCCACGACAAGCTCCTCGTCGTGGTTGCACCTCAGGATATTGATGCCGTGACAGCGCTCATCGGACAGCCTGCGGAGGTCGACTGGAGCCAGTTTGAGAAGGAGCTGATCTCTCGCCGTATCATCGTCACCCGCCCGGAACTGCAGGGCAAGACCCTTGTGTCGCTCGATATCAATGGCAACTTCAATGCCACCGTGACGCGTGTCAACCGTAATGGTGTGGACCTCGTAGCCCATCCTCATTTGCGTCTGCAGCTTGGCGACCGTCTCACGGTAGTGGGTTCAGAACTCGCCCTGAGTAAGGTCGACAAGGTGCTCGGTAACCAGATGAAGCGTCTCAACTATCCGAACCTCATCCCGATCTTCTTCGGTATTGTCCTCGGCTGTCTGCTCGCCAACCTCCCGATCCCTATCCCCGGCATTCCCACGCCTGTGCGTCTGGGGCTTGCCGGTGGGCCGTTCATCGTGGCTATCCTCATGGGATACTTCGGACCACGTTATCACCTTGTGACATACAACACGATATCCGCCAATATGATGCTGCGTGAGATGGGCATCAATCTCTTCCTCGCCTGTGTGGGGTTGGGAGCCGGTCAGGACTTCTTCCGCACGCTTATCAACGAGCAGGGCTTGCAGTGGATTGGCTATGGCCTCATCATCACGATGATTCCTATCCTTCTCGGAGGTATCATCGGCCGATATGCTTTCCATATCAACTACTATACGCTCATCGGTGTGCTCTCGGGTGGCAACACGAATCCCCCGGCCCTGGCTTATGCCAACGACCGCACGGCAAGCGACACCCCGTCTGTGGGTTATGCCACGGTTTATCCGTTTGCCATGCTGCTGCGTATTATCTCCATCCAAATCTTAATGATGATATTCCTGTCATAGGGATGCTTTCTTCTCTTTGATGTTCAGATAATTTATTATCAGTATAATCTATAGTTAGAAATAATGGAAACAAAAGACATATTCGGGTTCCTGAAAGGGCACAAGACCACTCAGGACGAACATGCAGAGCGCATCACGAGTCTTGAGGAGCGTATGGTAGACCATGAGACGAAGCGTGATGAAGATGCCACGTCCGTGCAGCTCCTCCGTCGTAAGCTCGACCTCCTCGTGCGCACCGGTGCCTTGCTCATGGCGAGCAATGCCGACTGCGAGCGTATCATGCGTAACATGAAGCGTTGCGAGGCGTATCTCGGACTGCCGGAGGAGTACATCCACATCGCGCTCAACTTCGATATCATCATGGTGAATCTCTCCGATGAGACTCACTCTTTCTCCAAATATCAGCGTGTCGACTCCCACTGCGTGGAGTTTACGGTCATCTCGAAGATCAGTAAGATGCTGTGGACTGCTATCCGTGAGGACTGGGATCTCGACAGGTACGAGCAGGAGTTGGAGGCGCTGAAGCATGTCCACAAGCAGTATTCGCCGTGGATGATTGCTTTCTGTGCCGGTTTTGCTTGTGGAGGCTTCTGTGTGCAGTTCGGTTGTGACTGGCCTGCCTTCTTCTATGCTTCCATCCCCGCTATCCTTGGTTTTCGCCTGAAGATGTATCTCGGTAAGCTCCACTGGAACGGGTATGTAGGCATCGCCATCAGTGCTTTCGTCGCTACACTCATCTGCTGGCTTACGACCTTCATCAGTCTGAACCCGACGATTGCCGCGGCGCTGCCTTCCTTCCTCCACTCCGACACCCCTTATCATCCGTTGATGGCGTGCACGCTGTTCATCGTGCCGGGTGTTCCTCTTATCAACTTTGTGACTGACATGGTGTCTAACCATGTGCGTGTGGGGTTGACGCGTGCCATGATCACGCTGATGATCATCATCGCTATGTCGTTTGGTATCGTGTTTGCCATTCAGATCTGTGGCATTGACAACTTCGTCAAGGATCTCTCGATGACGCCGCACAACACGTTCCTCGACTATGCCATCGCTGCTGCCGTGTCGTCCATGGGCTTCGCCACTATTTACAACACACCGAAACGTATCATGCCGGTGCTTGCCGTGACAGGTATCATTGCGGTCTGCACGCGCAACTTTGTCAACCTCGGACCGTCCAATGGTAACATAGGTCTCGATCAGGGTATCATCATCGGTTCCTTTGTAGGCTCGTGTGTCGCCAGTCTCATCGCTACGAAGTCGCAGCATATCCATCATATTCCTCATCAGGTCATCGCTATTCCTTCTGTCATTCCGATGATTCCCGGTGTGATGATGTATCGCTCACTCTTCGGCTTCATCCAGATGGATGGTGTCATCGGTGAGCTCACCTTCGCCTTCAACTGGGCTATCAAAGCTTCGCTTGTTATCCTCTTCATTGCTCTCGGTGTGGCTATTCCGAACATCTTCGTCCGTCGTCTCATCCAGCCGAAGCGCAAGGAGAAGCTCCTCAAGCTCGTGAAAGAGCGCCACGAGAAGCACCACGACATGGTGGATCTGAAAGAGATTTAGTTGAGTTAGGAGTTAGAAGTTCGCTTTGATGTACAACTTTCCGTACATGTTCTTTGGAACTTTGAGAGAATTGTGCTATCTTTGCGGTATCTTAAATCCATCTCATTATGAACACAATGACAGTTAGCGGTTTCCGCAGAAATATGGCAGCAGCCTTCAACAAGGCTGCTGAAGGCGAGAATGTTATGGTTAGGCGTGGCACACAGGTGTTCGCTATTGTACCTGTATCGGACGATGAGCTAACGATAACGCCTGAGCTGCAAGAAAAAATAGATAAGGCAAGAGCAGAGATTAAGTCGGGTAAGTGCGTTACCCTCAAAAGTCACGAGGATATAGATAGGTACTTCGATAGCTTATGACTTATACAATTAAAGTCTCTGAAAGCGCGGATAAGATTATTTCCAAATGGAAGAAGTCTAATCCAAACTTGTTCAAGAAGTATAAAAAGATCTTCGTGGACCTTTTGGAGCATCCGAAAACGGGCGTGGGTCATCCCGAGCCGCTTATCGGTGGTGAAAGTATTACTTGGTCTCGTCGGGTAACTGCTCACGACCGTATCATTTATGATATCTATGAGGATATCGTCTCTGTTTATGTTATTGAGGTTGAAGGGCATTACAATGATAAATAGCCCCTCAACCTTACAAACCTTACAATAAGGTTTTTCTAAGGGGTAGACCGCTATCGATCATCTATTCTCACCCATCGGTCACTGACTCCCATGCCGCACCAATAACCGTAGCCGCCTTGGATATTGCTGCGGATCTTATTGGTGTAAGGCATGAGGAACTTGTCTGACATCGTATAGGTATTCATAAAGTCAGACCAGAAGTTATAAGAAGTTCTGTCAATGACAGCCAGGCGGAAGCAGACATATTGGGGCCGAGTCTTGAACAGTACTGAGTCTCGACTTTCAATAAGGTTGTTGCTGAAATAGACAGGATAGCGTACTGTTCCTGGGTCTATTGATGTGTTGTCGAAGACTCCATAAGTCGAGACTGTGAGTTGCTGAGTTTTGCGTCCGATCCTATAGAACAGAGCGTAGTTGCGCTCTGCTCCGTCGTTGTTGAAGGCCACCTGAAACTCTCTCTTAAAGGGCTGCTTGGGTGCAGGCTTGGAGAGGATACTGTCGAGCTTCACGGGTTGGGGAATGGTGGTAACAGCTGTTGCCGTATCCCCTTTGACCGTCACAGTTAGTTTGTATTTTCCTCCGACCTTGCCTTTCATATCAGTGGTAGTGTAGATATAGGGAGGCATGAACGATTTATCATATTTGCCCATGAGCACGACCTCACGTGTCCCGTCGCTGATCGTTACTTTAGCCCAGTGCTGTACATATTCATAGAGAGAATTGATCTTCTGATCTTTCTTGCTCACGGGTACCATAGAGCTTAACATCACTATGGGGTAGTCGTCGTTGGCGATCCATCCTTCAACGACAAGATCATTCGATAGAGTAGCGCTATCGGCTTCGTCATCGTTGCAGGATGATAACATGCTGACAGTCAGTAAGATGATAATGTACAAATATGCTTTCATGTTGATTTGTCAGAACTTTATGGCATAACTGACGGATGGCAACATCCGCATGAGGTTTTTCATACTGCGATAATAGTATACTCCTCCATGGGCATGAACATACCAGAAAATCTCATTCCGGTGCCTCGTTACATTGTAGATAGAGAGATTAATGCGCTGCTCTGTCCTCCGAGTTCTCTTGAGGGTGTAGTCGGCAGATAGATCGAGACGCATGTAAGGCGACAGCCTGCAGCCATTGTGCTTAGAGAAAACAGGTATCAAATGCTTTCCGAGAATCATCAGTTTCTCAGGCCGTGTATAGGGGGTGCCTGAGGCGAAGACAACTGTGCCCCCCACATTGAGCCTCTGATTTATCTTCCATGTAGCAAGGCCTTTGAACTCATGCAGTCGTTCATGGGAAGAGGGAAATGTGCCGTCAAGCTGCGGGCTGTGAAAGGTTCTGTGTGATGGGTTCCATGCATAGGACAGCCATCCCGTGAGAGGTCCTTTGTTCTTCATGACCAAGGCATTCAGACCGTAGCTCAGTCCTTTTCCGAAGAGCAGAGCCTCTGCGGGCGTGTATTCAGACGAGAGCATGTTGAGTATGGTACCATTGTATTCGACCTGGTTCCTTAACCATTTAATGAAACTTTCAGCAATGAACGTGTAGGCACCATTCAACAGATTCTTTCGGAACCTAAGATAGATATTGTGTGCATACTGCGGACGTGTGTTATAAGTGCCGCATCCTATCCAGTATTCCAAAGGACTGTCCAAGGAGGATAAGCCGGTCTTGATAAGGTATTGTATCTTGTGGGAATAGCTCAACGACAGATCCCATCCGTGGTCATTGATGTATGAGAGATTGAAAGACGGTGAGCAGCCTTCGTGCCACTTTCCATGCCCGTTATATGCAGAGAGCCGTAAGCCAACAGATGCCTTGAAGGCTTTGGAAAAGGAATGCCTCCAATCAATGTAGGTAGATCCTTCAGCAGAACGCTTGGTGTGGGCTCCGAGCCTGAGATTTTCGAATGTGGATGTTGCGAAATAGTCTTGTGGCTTGATGAAATAAGCAGACAAGTCAAGGCCCATTGTTATCTCCCGATACATGTAGCTCCCCTTATATCCTATTTCCGCAATGTGCGCATCTGCTTCAGCTTGGATGGCATCGCTTTCTACACCGGCATGGTTGTGGTATCGTGTAAAATAAGCCTGTTGTCTGATGAGAATATTGTTGTGAGTATGGCTCCATTTTGCTGAGAGCATAGCGTTGCCCCAGTTCATGTTCAGACTGCTGTAGATGTTGTCCCCGCTATACTTCGCCCTGTCTCCGCCCAAGTATGCGTCGAAAGCGATGGTGTTGTCATTATCCGGTTTCCAGATATAGCTCGCATTCGTATCATAGAATGAATACCTTAATGACACATCGTCACTGCGGAGAAATGAGGAATAGAGCAGATTGATATAGGACAGTCGGGCAGACACTCTCAGGCGCGAGTGCTTGCTGATTTTAGTGTTTATGGTACCCTCCGATTCTATGAGTCCGAAGGATGCTTCTCCATGTGTCTTTGTTGAGTCGTCAGGTTCTCCCTCCATTTCTACCGTGGCCCCCAAGCGGTTAGGTGCTGAGGCGAGGTAGGGACTCTTCTCAAGCTCTAAAATCTTGTAATGGGAAGGATTGAAAATGGAGAAGATGCCGAGCAGGTGCTCTGCTCCATAGATGGGAGCGCCATTGAGACTGATATAGTTGTGGCCGCTCTCACTGCCGAAGACATGTAAGCCTCCGTCATATTCATTGTTGACACCGATACCGGGAAGCAACTGGGCATAATGCAGCGGATCGGCCACTCCTAAGATCTTTGGCAGCCGGTCGGTTATAGCCATGTCCATTCTTAAAGAGCCATCCACTGACGACCTCAGGTCTCCACCTAAGACATGGCTTCTCACTACTACACTGTCGAGTTTTATTAACCGCAAACTGTCGCCGGGTGTTTGTCCGGCGACAGTCGTACTGTATAAAGTCAGCAGGAGTGACAGTTTAGTCACCGAGATCTTCAAAGTCCTTAATAAGTTGGTTGTACATATCAATAACCTTCTGGAAGTACTTCTCCGAGAAATATTCATCGAAGTCATAATAGGTGCCGTCGCTGAAATTGATGGTAGGTGTCAGATAATAATAGGTATTATAATAATCCTTGTCAGCAGCCGTGGATATTTTGATGGTACCCTGTTCTTTTGACCCGCCATTATTAGTGATGTAAGCCGAGAAGACGCTGTTCATCTTCTTTGCACAATCCTTCACGATATCTGCGTCTTCATCATAATCTTCAGCCCTCTCATTAGCGTCGTAGAACGTTTTAGCATCGCTGCAAGTGGCATGGAGCTGTACACGGCCAAGCACATCGACATCTGCTGTAATATTCTTGCCATTCTCGAACTCATTCTTAGAACTGTTAACACTGTTTGTTCCTTTTGCGTTGACAGTAACCAATGTCGTGTTTCCCTTCTTTACAGTAGCAGAAACAGAGTTGCCACTATTAGGAGCATAATTAAACGTGGTGTTGATGTCGTAAGCTAACATAGTGGCATGGAAGGAGCCGTTGGCAGAGCTCATCACTGTCGGCCATGTGTTTTTGCCTTGGTCTTTGATATTGAGGCTGTTGACAATGAGCTCAGCAGAGGCCTGTGTCTGACCTTGTCGCGTAAGGAGAGCAGTCACCTTGCCGGGTACCTCAAACGTGAAATCATATCTTGTCTCTTTATTTCCGCTGTAACGACGGTCTTTGCCTCCATACACTGTTCCTTTGATGCCATCGCTGGGCACTACAGTCAATGTCCACTTAGCTCCGTTCTTGTCAGTGTAGTTGATGGTCAGGTCTCCCGTTGTCTTGGTGCGCTCCCATTTGCCACTCGTATAAGAAGCCTCATACGTGCCCTTGACGTTGGAGGCCTTGATGAGTGCATCGTAATATTCATATGAAAGACTGGGCCACCAATTATTATTGTACCAGAAGCTGTCAGCGTTTTCTCCATGATGTCGTCTACCCAGTCGTTGACATCATCATCTTCAAGGTCACCGATCTGTTTGGCGGCATTGCTCATGTCTTCAAACTCGTTGGCATTGAAGTAGCTCATGAAGACACGGGATGTTTCCTCAAGGAAACTCTTCTCATCGTCTGGGCTCAATGCAGTCTTACCGTTGCCGCCATTGTTCTCAATGCCAGTGCCGTTGTCATTTGTCTTACCATTGTCTCCACCGTTATCATCACTGCCACCGCAGGCACAAAGCATGGCAACGCAAATCAAAGGGAGAACACTCCGCAATGCTTTTCTCATCTTCTTCATTCTTAAATTCTTATGATTGGTTATAATGTTTTTCGTATGGTTAACATTTATTCGTTGTTGCGAAGTTAAGTAATTCTACGTTTGTCTCCAAATATTCTGCCATGTTTTTCTTTGTCAGACACTTACTTTTCTCCTTCCACATCTTTATAATAATGACATTAACATAAGTTTTTAGAAAATATTTCGTGAAAAGTTGATTTGAATCAAAAATATTGTTTATATTTGCAAGCGAGAACCATGCTCGAAGTCCAAGGAAGGCTTAGCAGGGTGCGACCCTAGTGGCCGCCCGTCATGCAGAAGCCCGTAAAGGGTGGGAAAGAGATGCTCATGAGGAGCTTCTTGGCATTGGGGATCATATATATGATTAAGGCGTTTATCTGACGCTTTGTTCTTGACTTGTCGAAATTCTCGCAAAGTTTCACCACTGTCAGAGAACATTGCAGCGATAGATGTCCATGGGTGTGTATTCACCAAGCCGGAGGTATACCTTAAATCATTAAGGTATGCCAATGGTGTGTTATACATACAGGCGTGGGCTTCTGCGTTGCTCGTTCCGACAGTGATAGGCAATGCGAGAAGCCTCGATAAGTGGGATGAGTGACGATAAGACTCCCACGCTTTTTTTCGTGTATATAATAATCTTTACTGAACTTGTTGCTACATCGGAGTCTAGTGACACAATTCTTTCATGAACATCCTCAAATCCGCAACCACCCTCAAAAAATGAAATAGAACTGAAAGAAAAAGAGGCTACGCAGAAAAAGAGGCTCAAAGAGGTGAAAATCGCCACAAGGAGGCATAAAATCCCCTTACCCCACAA
>Ga0256406_1002034_pt1 | contig 30257 bp, 30 predicted proteins | sample RumenRJG_03DNA_FD_185986 | JGI IMG/M metagenome (GOLD analysis project Ga0256406, IMG submission 185986) | Bovine rumen microbial communities from Lethbridge, Alberta, Canada - RJG_03 | ecosystem: Host-associated > Mammals > Digestive system > Stomach > Rumen | place: Canada: Alberta | collected... | reverse complement strand
CGCTGGGTAATAGAAATTCTGATTCAAACAGAATTACACTTGTAACTCCAAAGTCTGCAAATGATGAACGATTACAAGCTACACTTGGCAATCAGAACCCCACGGGCTTGCCCGTGGGAGCAGTCAGGCTGCCAGCTCGCCCCGTGCAGATGCAGAAACTTTCAACTGTGTTCGGCAACTAGATCAGGATTCCTCCGAGGGCAGATCTCCATGGAAGCGTGTCCTCTCCTTCTCCGGCTTCCGGAACCCGAAGCTGTCCCTGTTGAAAACAAGAAAGAGCGCAGATATCCCAAGGCAGATCAGTTCTGCGAGAGCGGTTGCCCACCAGATGCCTTCTGCTCCGAAAGACAGCGGAAGCAGCACAGTGCAGAGAACCTGCAGTACGAAGGTGCGAAGGAACGAAATCAGGAATGAGATCCTGCCGTTCCCGAGGGCCGTAAAGAACGAGGAAGTATAGATGTTGAAGCCCATGAACAGGAAGGAAATGGCAAAGATCCGGAAGGCATGCGTTGTCAGGACGCACAGTGCCTCATCATACCCGGTAAAGAGCGCTGACAGAGCCGGGGACAGCGCCGAGGCATTAAGTGCCATCGAAAGCCCGAAAATCGAAAGGAGAAGTATCGATTTCTTCAGGATCCCCTTTACCTCCGCAAGATCTCCCGCTCCGCAGTGGGCAGAGACAACAGGGGCGCTGCCGATCGCATAGCCGGTAAAGACCGCCGTGAAGATGCAGTTGACGTAGCTGATGACGCCGAAGGCTGCAACGCCGTCCTCCCCGAGGTATTTCATGAGAAGGATATTGTAAAGAACGTTCACGAGGGCAAGGGAGAGCTGAGTGATCATCTCCGAGGAGCCGTTGGACAGAACCTTCAGAAGGCTTTTGCCGTCAAACGAGAACGCACGGAAATGAAGGCTGCTTTTGTTCGGCAGAAGGAAGTACAGAAACGGCAGAGCAGAACCGACGATCGCAGACAGAGTCGTCGCCAGCGCTGCGCCTGCCACCCCGCTGCCAAAAACACCCATGAAGAGGGCATCCGAAAACATGTTGGTGAAGCCCGCAAGAAGCGTGAAGGTGAGCCCGAGGCCCGGCTTTCCCGCAGTCACAAGGAACGGGGTGAAGAAGTTCTGGAAAGCAAAGGGCAGAATGCCAAGAAGCAGAAACCGCCCGTAGGCGATGCAGTCCGGCAGCATGCTCTCGTCAGCCCCTAAAAATACCACCGCGGACGGAAGCAGGACTTCCGCAAGGATTGTCAGAACAAGAGCTGCCGCAAACAGCACCAGGCTGAATTCGGTAAAGAGGGAGCAGGCCTTCTTCTGCCGGTCTGCACCAAGATACGCTGCCACAAGTGCACTGCCGCCGGTACCGAACAGAAAGCCGACGCCGGCAAAGATCATGAGAAGCGGCCAGGTTATGTTGGCTGCCGCAAATGCGGTCTTCCCGACATAGTTGGAAATGAAGAACCCGTCGACGACGCCGTAGATGCTCGTAAAGACCATGGTGATGATGGACGGCAGCACAAAGCGAAGTAGGCGCGCGATGGTAAAGTGATCCGTAAGTTGTATGGGTTGTATGTTGTCAGAGTGTGAGTGGGTATGAATTAAGCGCAAGACTGTCCTTTCGAAGCTGATGAATGCACGACAAAAGCTCCTGTATCCACTGGATGCAGGAGTATAAGCGGTACGGCTCCCGTACCGCATCAGACTTCAAAGATGAGGTTGTTGTGCTGGAAAATCCTTTCGATAGATGTAGAATTCATGTCTACCATATAATAATCCGAAATCGGACTATTTGCAAATCGCAGACAGGACGGTTTCGTCCATAGTCCCAATGCAGACGCCGCTCTGTCTCCTGTCCCGGTCTTCGATCGAAGCTTTTTCACAGCAAAAGGATTCCGGAGTGCAAACGGTAAATTGTTTTGACTCACTGCAGGTAGCCATCTTGGGTAAGCCCCCGGAAAGGAAAAAATCACCTATCCAGGAAAGCAAAATTGGCGATTCCTCAGAAGGATCATACCCACAGAGGTTATAGAATGCCTTGATCGGGCGGCTGGGAGCATCGCCGAGGGGCCCAGCCGCCTCGACGATAACTTCTGGAGACACGATCATTTTTCCTTCCAGTGCCGCGTCATTTTGCCTTCCGAAGGGGAGCTAATTCTGGGTTCCGCCTGCATCCGGAGAGCCGCCTTTTCAGGTAGTCTCCGGAATCCTCTGTTCTCGTTTCATGTCTGGTATCAGCACAGTCCCGTCTTAAAATGCGAGTCTTTGCAGTTCACCCATGATTCTTTTTCTGACGTCCGTCACAGGCGATACGTCTCCGCATTCTGCCTGACACAGTCCTTCGGCCATTCTGGCATCAAATTCTGCACGAGTCGGTTCCATTTCATGATCCACTCCTGTAATGCCAATTGCCTCTCTCCATGAGCCCTACCTCCTTTGTTCCTGATTCGAAGACTGCAGCAGTCTGCATATCGTTTTGCCTCTTGAAAGCCTCACTTGATGCTTTAAATCTGTGCGGCGTCCGCTCATCAGGTAACTTTGGAGAATCAGCCGCACGGTAGACGGGACTTTTCTAAATTCCGGCGCAGGAAGTACGCATGCAGCCGAAGCGGATCAATCAATGATCTTATCAGATTTGACCACATCAGGATTGAAGCAGTCATTAATGCCTGTCTTATTATTGGTAAAAAGAGTTATTGACTCAATATTTGAACTCCACGCGAACTGATCTATGCTCGCTCCCTTCACCGGCACATACCCGGACTCGATGAAGGCGGGCAGATCTCTTGCAAGGCTTGTCGGCTTGCAGGAGATGTAGAGGATATAGGGCACGTTGTAGTGCAGGATCTTCGGCAAAGCCTTCGGGTGCACGCCGTCCCGCGGAGGATCGAGGATGATAAGATCCGGCTTCGTCGGGATCGTATCGAGCGTTGTGAGCACATCGCCCGTCAGAAACGTGCAGTTTTCGATGTGGTTCCTCCTGGCGTTCTTTTTTGCAGCTTCCACGGCCTCCGGCACGATCTCGACACCGATGACTTCCGACGCAACACTCGATACCATCTGCGAGATGGTCCCGGTGCCGCAGTAGAGATCATAGATCACCGGTGCCTTCCGGCTGCCGTCCTCTTCCATGTGGTGCACCGCATCGGTGATGAGGTTTCTTGCATACTGATACAGAACCTCGGCGCTGTAGCTGTTTGGCTGGAAGAACGAGAACGGCGTGACCTCGAAGGTAAGCCCCAGAAGGTTCTCCTCGAAGTGGTCCGTCCCGTAAAGAATATCCGTTCCCTCGTCCTTTACGACATCGGCGATCGCATCATTTCTCGTCCGAAGGATCCCTGCGATGCTCCCCTCAAGATCAAGATCCTTCAGAGCCTTTGCAAAATCGGCAAGGACCTCCTCTTCACTTCCGTATTCGTCCTTCCACTGTGTCGTCGTCACAAGATCCACAAGGATCTGTCCCGTGTGGGCGCCCTTCCGGACGATGAGATGACGAAGGTATCCCTCATTCCCCGCGCGGTGATAGAACGGGATATTCCTCCTGGCAAAGAAATCCCGCGCCGTCTGAACAATCTTACGGTAGTCCGCATCGACGATCACGCAGTTCCCCGCGTCCGCGATGTCATAGAAGCTCCCTCTCTGGTGCATGCCAAGCTGCAGAGGACCGCCCTTCACGGCATCGCCGAAGGAGAACTCCATTTTGTTGCGAAAGCCGTAGATCTTCGGGCTCGAAAAGATCCCCTCATACCAGGAAAACACCTTCCGGTGCGGGTCGTCCTCCGGGAGGAACGCGGCCGCCTCATCAAGTCCCTGCTGCAGGAGCTTCATCACCTGCACCTGCTTGATGGAGAGCTGTTTGTCGTAGGGAAGGGACAGATACGTGCACCCGCCGCAGACACCGGATGCAGGGCACGGGGGCTCCATCTCATCCGGAGCCTTTGCCGTCACCTCGACAAGGGCTGCCTGTGCCGAGCCGTTTCTCTTCTTCTGCACCCTTGCCTTTACCTTCTGCCCCGGCAGGGTGTTCTTCACCTCAACCCTCACGCCGTCCAGGGACATCACCCCTTTGTTCGGGAACTTCACCTCTTCGATCACGCCCTCGACGATTTCGCCTTTTTTCATCTTGTCCTCTCACACGAAAAGCCCGGAGAGATCTTCTCTCTCCGGGCAGAATAAACCCACAAAGGTTCTCATGCAGCCGCTTAAGCGTCCTTCTCGGAATCCTCGTCCTCATCGTCATACTCGTCATCGTAGACGTTGTCATCGTAGTCCTCGAAGTAACTGGGTCTGACGAACCGGTAGACAATGTAGATGCCAAGCACGCACAGTGCAATGATGCCGATCACGGCAAAGACAACCAGCGCCGTGTTGGGCTTTTCACGTTCCTTTTTGACAAGGTCACGAACCTCTTTGACCAGTTCTTCCATCTTGATGTCCATACGCTCCTCCGTTCCGTAAAACCTGTCCTCATCTTACCACGAACCATGCCGGTCTGTCTCCGGTTTTCCGGATCTGTCAGGAGATTTTCACTAGTTTTGCGAACGCCGCATACATGATCCGCTGCTTCTCTTCCGTATCGAACTTGACCGTGACCTTGTAGTCCCTCGGTCCCTTCTCGATCGCAAGCACCGTGCCGTCCCCGTACTTCACATGCTGCACGCGGTCTCCGACCTCATAGCCTGGCTTTCCGATGACCGGTGCTCCCTTTGACAGGGAATCGAGCCCTGCGGGACGGGCAATGAACGGCTTCTTTGCAAGATCCGGCTTTCGAAGCACCGCCTTAGGCCTCGTGTCCTTCCGGACAGAGGAGGGAGCGGGCTTCTGAACAGGCTTTGGAGCCGGGGCAGGCTTTGGCTTCTGCCAGGAAGTCACATGCCGGACCGGGGCAAAGGGCAGGTCGTCGTCATCGTCCTCATCAAACCCGCCGCCAAGGCCGTACGTGTCATCTCTCCACTCGATAAGATTCTTCGGGATCTCCCCGATAAACCGGCTCACCGGATTGTAATGCACATCGCCTCGCACCATGCGGCTTGCGGCGGAGACGAGCGTCAGGTCATCCTTTGCCCTCGTGATGCCGACATAGGCAAGACGCCTCTCCTCCTCGATCGCCTCGGGATCCTCTTCCCCGTAGGGGCCGCCCAGTGCCATGAAGCTCGGGAAGATATTTTCCTCCATGCCCGTGATGTACACGTGCGGGAACTCGAGACCCTTTGCGGAGTGCAGCGTCATGAGAAGGACCTTGCCGTTCTCATCGTTGTCCACCTGATCGATGTCGGCGATGAGGGAGACGTCCTGCAGGAATGCAGAGAGCTCCGTTCCCGCATCATCGATCTCACCGCTCTCGAGCTTCTCCGTGTAATCCTTATGGAAATCCGTCGCCTTGGAGATCAGCTCGTCGACGTTTCCGATGCGGTCATCTGCGCCCTCCGGATCGAAGTCGCGAAGGTACCGGTTGTAGTCGGTCACGTCCACCACCTGCTTGACCAGGGCATCGACGCTGTTCACCCCGGCAAAGTCCTGAAGGCCGTGGACCAGCTCGGTGAACTTTTCGATCTTTCCCTTCGTCGCCTTGCTGATCTCCTCGATCTCACCGACTCTCTCGCAGGCCTCAAAGAAACTGATGCCGAACTGCGCTGCAAAGGCATCGATGCGGGAGACGGTTGTTGCCCCGATGCCGCGCTTTGGCACGTTGATGATACGCTTGCTGTTCACATCGTCGCGCCCGTTGTCGATCGTCCGAAGGTAGCTCAGGATATCCTTGACCTCGGCGCGGTCATAGAAGTTGTGACCGCCGACGATCTGGTAGGGAATCGATGCCTTGAACAGCGCATCCTCGAGAAGACGCGACTGCGCGTTCGTCCGGTACAGCACCGCAAAGTCCGACCAGGTAAGGGCGGAATCGCGCTTCATGCAGGCCTTGATGTCTCCTGCGACAAAGGACGCCTCGCTTATCCCCGAGGATGTCCGAACCACATGGACCCTGTCCCCGGGTCCCCGATCGCTCCAGAGCTTCTTTTCCTTTCGTTCCGTGTTGTTTGCGATCACCGCATTTGCCGCGGAGAGGATATTCTGGGTGGAGCGGTAGTTCTGCTCGAGCTTTACCACCAACGCATCCGGGAAGACCTTCTCGAAGTCGAGAATATTGCGGATATCCGCTCCCCGGAACTTGTAGATGCTCTGATCGTCATCACCGACGACGCACAGGTTCCGGTACTTCCCCGATAGCTGCCGGACAAGTTCGAACTGAACCCTGTTCGTGTCCTGGTACTCATCGACCATGGTGTAGCGGAACCGCTCCTGATAGTTCTGCAGGACATCGTCCCTTGCCTCAAAAAGCTCCACGGTCTTTAAGAGGAGATCATCAAAGTCGAGGGCATTGTTCTTCTTGAGGCGCTTCTCGTACTCCTCATAGACTTTCCCGATGATCTCGTCCTGATAGGTGCCCTGGTGATGCTCCTCAAAGTACCTGGCATCCTCCATGTTGTTCTTTGCCTGGGAAATCCTCGAGAGCACCTGCCTATCCTTCAGATCCCCGGTGTCTCTCATGTCCTGGAGGATCTGCCTGATGACGCTTCTTGCATCGTCCTGATCGTAGATCGTAAAGTTCGTGTCATATCCGATGCCGTCGATGAACCTTCGAAGGATCCTGACGCACATCGAGTGGAACGTCGAGATCCAGACGCTCTCCGCGCCGAACCCGATGAGGGAATCGACACGGCTTCGCATCTCTCCCGCGGCCTTGTTCGTGAACGTGATCGCGAGGATGTTCCAGGGGTTCACGTCGCACTCCTCCATGAGATAGGCGATGCGGTGGGTGATGACTCTTGTCTTGCCGCTTCCTGCTCCCGCAAGGATCAGCACGGGTCCTTCGGTCTGAAAGCAGGCCTTCTTCTGTTCCTCGTTCAGCGTGTCGTAAATACTCAACTTTTTTCTATTTCTCCTTCGTCAGCAGATGTTCCACAAACCGCTTCTTGAGGTACGCATCGAGGGAGAGCCGCATCAGCGCCTCAAAGGTCTGAAGCTCTTCTCTCTGCTCCTCCGTGCAGTCAAGATCCCGGAACGATGCGGACGCCTTCTCAAAGGCTTCCTCTGCGCTTTTTGTCGTGCTCTCAACCTGCTCTTTCAGATCCTCATTTAAGAGGTCAAAGATCTCCGGCAGAGAAAGAAGGGGTGTCTGCTTTGCCCCTTCTTTCTTTCCATCCTCTGGTATCTTTCCCTTCTCCGGTGTCTTCGTTTCCTCCGTCAGCTCCCGCACCATGGAGAGGAGCTTTCCGGAGTCGTCGATCGAGTAGAGACTCTTCAGACAGTAGAGAAGAAGCAGATAGATCATGTGCTCCTTCGTGTATTTCTTCTTCTCGGGAGCGGGCAGGACGTTTGCCTTCACGTAGTTGTTGATCATCGTCTTCGTGACCGGTTTGTCGCTTGGCTCCCCGCTGATCGGGGCGAGCTTTCTCTCGAGAAAGGTCAGCACCTGATCCATGTACAGGTCGATATCCGGGATGTCCTCGCTCTTTACAAAGGGAAGGGCAGAGGCCATCTCGTCAAATTCGCGGGTCCAGTTTTCTTCCATCAGCTATCCTTCTTTGTGCTGTTCCTTGGCAGCCTTTGCCATACGCTTCATCTCCCGCGCATTCGTAAGGGTCGCCTCCGTGATCTTGGCTCCCCCTAAAAGCCGTCCGAGCTCCTTCAGAGATGCGTCCTCGTCAAGGCGGGTAATGCCTGTCACAGTTCTCTCCCCTTCCACGTGCTTTTCGATCCGGTAGTGGGAGTCCTCCATCGCCGCGATCTGCGGCAGGTGCGTGATGCACAGGATCTGGTGATCCTTTGCGAGGTTCCCGAGCTTTTCCGATACCTTCCAGGCGGTCTGTCCGCTGATGCCGGCATCGATCTCATCGAAGATGAAGCTGTGGATGTCATCCTGCCCTGCAAAGACGGTCTTTAATGCCAGCATGATGCGCGAGAGCTCGCCGCCGGATGCGATCTTCTCCAGGGGGCGAGGTGCTTCGCCGGGGTTCATGGAGATGAGGAACGTCACCTCATCTTCGCCGTCCGACGAGAGATACTCCTCCCCGGACTTCATGTCCACCTGGAACGAGACCTGGTTGAAGTTGAGGTCGAGGAGCTGCCTCGTGAGGTCCTTCGTGAAGGCATCGGCCGCCTTCTTTCGAAGCGCGGTGAGCCTGTGGCAAAGATCGGAGAGAGCTTCCTTTTCCCTTGCAAGGTCCTTTTTCATCTTCTCCCGTGCGGCATCATAGTCCGAGAGCTCAAGAAGCCGCTCCTTCCTCTTTGCAAGGGAGTTCTGGATCTTCTCAAAGGTGTTCCCGTACTTTTCCTTCAGGTGATTGATGAGGTTGAGGCGCGATTCGATCTCGGAGAACTCCTGCGGATCAAAGGAGAGGGAATCCATGTAGTCGGAGAGGGATCTCTGGAAATCAGAAAGAAGCGAATCAATGTCGGAGAGCTGTCCCGTGATCGCATCAAGATCCGCGTCCAGCCCCTGCACGCTGTTCAGCTCCCGGAGGGCCCGCTCGATCTGACTTGAGGCCGAGCCGTCCTCATCGGAGGTAAGGCTCCCCGCCTCCCCTGCTGCCGCGGTGATCCTCTGGAAGTTCGAGAGCTTTTTGTACTTCTCCTCAAGCTCTGCGTCCTCTCCCTTTTTGAGGTCCGCATCCTCGATCTCCTGCACCTCATAGGTCAGAAGATCGATCTCCCGAAGACGGGCCGCGGCATCGATGTCCTCGCTCATCTTCTTTTTAAGGCTCATGTAGGCCCTGTAGTGCTCCCGAATCCCGGCACGGAGCGCGGCGTCCTCGTCCCCCGCGTAGTCGTCGAGGGTCTTCAGCTGTGCCCCGTGGGCAAGAAGCCTCTGATTCTCCCGCTGTCCGTAGACATCGATGAGCGTGCTGCCAAAGTCACGCAGCTGGGAGACTGTCACACTCTCCCCTTCAATCTGGCAGGTCGTGCGATTCGGGTAGACCTTCCGCTTGATGAGAAGGATCCCGTCCTCCGGGACCTCGATGTCCATCTCCTCAAGTTTTTTCCTCTGCCTGTCATTGTCGAGAGAAAACGTCATCTCGATCAGGCAGAAGTCGCACCCGGTCCGGATCATGCTGCGGTCAGCCTTTGCCCCGAGGGCAAGACCGATCGAACCGATGATGATCGATTTGCCGGCACCGGTCTCACCGGTCAGGATGTTCAGTCCGTCGGTGAAGGTCACCTCCTCCTCTTCAATCAGTGCCAGATTCCTCACGTGTAAGCCTGTGATCATTGTATAAGCTCCTGTCTTCCGGGCCTCTCCCGTGCGTCAGGTGTGTTTCAGTCCTGGTAGTCCTTCAGGCGGCGGACGAGGATCCCCGTCTCCTCCACCGAATGGGTCGCGACAAACACCGTGTCGTCGCCCGCAATGCAGCCCGCAACCTCCGGGCAGTGCAGCGCGTCGATCGCCGCGGCGACCGGCATCGCCATGCCGGATACCGTGTGAATCACCAGGATATTCACAGCGGGATCCATGGAGAGCACGCCCTCCTTCATCACCCTTAAGTATTTCTCGGAGAGCATCGTATCGTCCGCACGCGCAGGGCTCACATACTTCTGCCGGCCGTCTGCGGTGTGGGCCTTCGTGATGCGAAGCTCCCGGATATCCCTCGACACCGTCGCCTGCGTCACGGCAATGCCCTCGTCGGTAAGGCGTTTGATCAGATCGTCCTGCGTCTCCACCTCGTACCGGTCGATGATCTCCAGGATTTTCTCCTGCCGCTCTTTCTTTGTCACTTCAGATCCTCCATCTTCCGGTGCAGGGTCTCCAAAAAGCTCAGGTCCGAGATCCGGACGAGCTTTGTCGTCTTCGAGCTCTTGTGCACCTCAATCACATCTCCCCCGTGCAGGAGGATGTCCCCCCGCCCGTCAAAGGATGCCGTGGCGCCGGGATCATCGCTTCCCTGGGAGAAACCGATCTCAATCCGGATCACCTCGCTCCCGCCAAAGACGATGGAGCGGATATTCAGGGTCTGGGGACAGATCGGGGTCAGGACGATCATCGAGGATCCCGGTGTGCAGATGGGGCCTCCGGCGGAGAGGTTGTAGGCCGTGCTCCCGGTCGGGGTCGACAAGATGATCCCGTCCGCATGGAAGGTGTGAACGAACTGCTCCCCGACATAGACTCCGTAGCGGATGGTCCGGAGCGGGCCGTTGCGGGAAATCACGACATCGTTCAGGGCGTGCATCTTCCTGCCTCCCGTCACGGCGCTCAGCATCATGCGCTCCTCGATGTCGTAGTGTCCCTCAATGACCTTTAACAGGTCCTCCTCCCAGGACGAGGCCTCGATCTGGGCGAGGTACCCGAGGTGCCCGAGGTTGATGCCAAGAAGCGGCACGCCGCTGCCAAAGGACTTACCCGCGGTCCGAAGCACCGTTCCGTCGCCTCCGAGAACGAGGATGCAGTCCGCATCCTCATAGGTCGGGACGACCCTGCAGCCGTGGGATGTCAAAAAGGCGGCAACCTTTGCCGTCATCTCCCTCTTCGGATCCTTGAGCGTATTGGTTTCCAGGTAGAAGTTTTTCAAGTCTCTTCTCCAAAGCACTGGTGTGAGGTTTCCACAAGGTCCCTGATGTCCTGCCCGGTGGGGGCAAGGTCAGAGACGGCGGTATCTTCTGTCTTTGTGAGGAACATGAGGTACTCGATGTTCCCCTCGGGTCCCCGAATCGGCGAGAAGTCAAGGCCGGTAAGGACAAAGCCGTTGTCCCTCGCGTACCCGATTGCCTGTTCAATCACCTCGGCGTGGACCTTTCTGTCCCGGACAACGCCCTTCTTTCCAACCTTGTCCCGCCCCGCCTCGAACTGGGGCTTGATGAGGCACACCATCTGCGCCTCTTTTGTGAGAATCGGATACGCCGCGGGCAGGATCTTCGAGAGGGAGATGAACGAGACGTCGCAGGATGCAAACGACGGGGCATCGCCCGTAAGGTCCTCCGGCTTCATGTAGCGGAAGTTTACCTTCTCCATGCACACGACTCTTGCATTATTTCGAAGTTTCCAGTCGAGCTGCCCGTAGCCCACATCGACGGAGTAGACCTTTGCCGCCCCGTTCTGCAGCATGCAGTCCGTAAAGCCGCCGGTCGAGGCGCCGATGTCAAGGCAGGTGCGGCCCGAAAGGTCGATCGGGAAGACCTTTAATGCCTTCTCGAGTTTCAGGCCGCCGCGGGAGACATAGCGAAGGGTTTCTCCTTTTACTTCGATCCTGACCTTCTCCGGGTCGAACGTGGTGCCCGGCTTATCCTCCTTGTCGCCGTTGACAAAGACCTTTCCCTCCATGAGAAGGACCTTCGCCTTCTCCCTCGAGGGAGCAAGGCCCTGTTCGACAAGGAGCACATCGAGTCGTTTCTTCATGCGCGCTCCTTCCATGCGGCAAGGATCTTCTCCGTCACGGAGTCCGCATCGATATGAAGACTCTTCTTCAACAGGTCCGGGGATCCGTGGGGAACGAAGGTGTCCGGGATGGCAGCCTTCACCACCTTTTCCTCCGGGAAGTTCTCCTGCACCCATGCCTGCACGTGCTCCCCGAAGCCGCCGCTTGCAACGTTCTCCTCCATCGTGACAAGAAGAGGGTGCGTCGGGAGCTTTTCCTTCAGCATTTCCGTATCAAAGGGACGGACAAACCGTGCATTGACAAGGGTCGGATTGAGGCCTTCCCTCAAAAGGTTCTCGCGCACCTTCACCGCGGTCTCCACCATGGATCCCACGGCAAAGAGGAGAATGTCCTTCCCCTCATAGATCGTCTCGCTCTTTCCGAGCGACACGCTCTTCCGGTACTCCTTCAGACCGTCATAGGCCGCGCCTCTCGGGTACCGGATCGCGATCGGGTGGCCGTAGCGCAGCGCGAACTTGATAAGATCCGAGAGGCCCCACTTGTTCTTCGGGGCGCAGATCACGAGGTTCGGGATGGTGGAGAGGAAGGACAGGTCATAGATGCCCTGATGGGTCTCTCCGTCCGCGCCGACAAGGCCTGCCCGGTCTATTGCAAAGACCACCGGCAGATCCTGGAGACAGACATCCTCTGCGATCTCGTCGTAGGCCCTCTGCAGGAACGTCGAGTAGACCGCAACCACCGGCTTCATGCCGCCTGCCGCAAGCCCTGCGGCAAAGGTCACCGCGTGCTCCTCGGCGATGCCGACATCGAAGAACCGATCCGGAAAGATGTTGTGGAAGCGCTTCAGCCCCACGCCGTCTCCCATCGCCGCCGTGATCGCGACGACCTTCGGGTCCCTCGTTGCCATCTTGATCATGACGGTCGAGAAGATGTCCGTGTAGCCGACCTGCGAGAGGGATTTCGGAAGTCCCGTTTCGATCTCGAAGGGGCTGGTCCCGTGGAACCTTGCCGGGTGGCGCTCCGCCGGGGCATAGCCGTCGCCCTTCTTGGTGATCACATGGACGATGACGGCCTTGCGGATGCGCTTGGCATCCTCGATCGCATGCTGTACCGCGAGGGTATCGTTCCCGTCGATGGGCCCTAAATACGTGATCCCGAGCTCCTCAAAGAGCATGCCGGGGACGAAGAAGCTCTTGACGATGTTTTTGGCCTTCCGAACCCGGTCCACTGCCTGCGGGCTTCTGCTCTGCAGGGAGTTGTAGACCTTCTCTCGGAAGTCCAGGTACTTGTCCGAGGTGCGGATGTCATTGAGATAGCTCGACATCCCGCCGACGTTCTCGGAGATCGAGCGGTTGTTGTCGTTTAATACGATGATGAAGTTGGTCTTTAGCTGTGAGGCGTTGTTTAACGCCTCATAGGAGAGTCCTCCCGTCAGGGCGCCGTCCCCGATGACGGAGACGATCGTATTCGTCCCGCCGGTCAAATCCCTTGCCTTTACATAGCCAAGACCCACCGAGATCGAATTGGACGCATGGCCCGTGTCAAACGCGTCGGTGTCGGACTCGTGGCGCTTTGGAAAGCCGCTCATGCCCCCGAACTGCCGAAGACTGTCAAACCCGTCCTTTCGCCCGGTGAGGATCTTGTGGGTGTAGGACTGATGTCCCACGTCCCAGATGATCTTGTCCTCGGGCAGGTTCAGGGCGCGGTGGAGCCCCATCGTCAGCTCGACGGCGCCGAGATTGCTCGCAAGGTGTCCTCCGGTGACCGAGACCTTCCGGATGAGGAAGGCACGGATCTCGGAAGCAAGCTCCGGCATCGCATCCGGCGGGAGCTTCCGGATGTCCCCGGTCTCATTTATCTGATCCAACCAATTTCCCATGATGTATGTCCCGCTGCTCTACTTCTCTCTCCCGACAAGACTTGCTGCAAGCTGTGCAAGAAAGGACCCGTCAATCGACAGGTGCGAAAGAAGATCTGCCGCCTCATCGGTAAGATCCTGCACTTCCTTCTTTGCTGCGTCGAGCCCGTGGAGAGAGACATAGGTTGCCTTCCCCTCGGCCGCATCCTTGCCGATGCTCTTTCCGAGCACCGCCGCATCTCCGGTGACATCGAGGATGTCGTCCTGTACCTGGAAGGCAAGACCGACGTTCCGCGCAGCCTTGTGCAGCGCCTGAATATCTTCCTTTGGTGCACCGCCCAGAATCGCACCGATCACAAACCCGCTGTCGATAAGGCACGCGGTCTTCTTCTCCTGAATGAAGGTGAGAAGCTTTTCGTCCACAAGCTCCTGGTGCTTGTCGCTCTCAAGATCCGCGACCTGTCCTCCGACCATGCCATAGATCCCGGCATTGGACGCCAGGAGCTGCAGAGCTTTGACCACCCGGTCCGTCTCCTCCTTCGTTTCCGCAAAGGAGAAGGCCGTAAGGGCGGTCTCATAGGCAAAGTTTAAGAGGGCATCTCCTGCAACCACCGCCTGATCATCTCCGTACACCGCCCAGGTGCTTTTTCTTCCCCGGCGGTACGAATCGTTGTCGAGGGCCGGGAGATCATCGTGCACGAGGGAGTAGGTGTGGATCATCTCGAGGGCTGCCATGAAGGGCTCATAGAGGGCGGGCTTTGCCCCGTACATCGTCGCGGTGACATACAGAAGGACCGGGCGAAGGCGCTTTCCGCCGGCAAGAACCGAGTAGTTCATCGCCGAAAGTCCCGTCTTCTGATAGCCCTCCTCCTTCGGAAGGAAGGAACGCACGATGCTCTCCGCGTGCTCCTGTGCTGCCTTCAGCCTCTCGTCAAACGTCTTCTCGTCCATCACTTGTCCTCTTCCACCGTAAAGTCCGAAACGGACCCGTCCGCTGCAATCTTTTTAACCTGTTTCTCGACGCGGTCGATCCTGTCATTGCAGGTTTTCAGAAGCGACATGCCTCTCTCATAGTCCCTGAAGGACTGCTCCAGGGTGCTGTCGGGGCTCTGCATGCGCTCCACGATGGCATTCAGCTCCTGCAGCATCTCCTCAAGGCTCTTTTCGTTTTCCGGCTCCGCCGCTGTCTTTGTATTCTCACTCATTCGAAAGTTCCCGTTTCTGTACGAGGGACGTGATTTTTCCATCCCGCATCTGCGTGATGAGGGTCTGTCCCTCTTCGATGTCCTTTGCCGACCGGATGCTCCTGCCGTCTGCAGCCTCCAGATACCCGTAGGGACCGGAAAGACGCCTTACCGGGGACAGGGCATCCAGTCTTGCCGCAAGAAGCTGCAGGTTCTGCCTGCGGTCCCTCAGCTTCCTCTCCATGGCATCCTCAAGATCCCGCTCGATCTCAAGCTGCTGGCGGCAGAAAAACAGTTTGTCCTCCATCGCGCGCTGCAGCTTTTCGCCGGCTGTCTGGATCTCATGCCTCTGGGACTTCAGCTTCTCTTTGGGGTTTAAGGCCTGGAGCTGCCTTCCATAGCTCTCGCACCGGCGTCTTGCGTCAAGAATCCGGTGCTGCATCAGGTCTTCGAGACGCTCCCTGTCCCTCTCCAGCGTATCGTCCACGGTCTTCATCTCGAACACCGCAAGCTCCGCCGCCTGGGACGGGGTTGCGGCACGAAGGTCCGCGACGTAGTCCGTGATCACGACATCGCCCTGGTGCCCGACCGCCGAGATGATCGGCGTATTGCAGTCAAACACCGCCTGCGCAACCATCTCCTCGTTGAAGGCCCAGAGGTCCTCCATGGAGCCGCCGCCGCGCCCGACGATGATGGTGTCGATCTTCTTTTCGGGGTCGTTATCGCCCAGATGATCCAGAGTCTCAATCGCTCTCACGATGGACTCTTTCGCCCCGTCTCCCTGGACGAGGCACGGGCAGAGGATGATCTCGATGTAGGGGTTCCGGCGCTTCGAGACGTGGATGATATCCCGGACAGCCTCGCCGGTCGAGGCCGTGACGACGCCGAGGCGCCGTATGTACTTCGGGATCGGCTTCTTGTAGACCTCGGAGAAAAGGCCCATCTCCGAAAGCTTTTCCTTTAGCTCCTCGTACTTCTGGTACAGGGCGCCGGCTCCCGCCGGGGTCACCCCGTCGGCGTAGAGCTCGTACTTGCTGCCCCTTGTATAAGCGCCGATCGTCCCGTGGACGATCACATCGGAGCCGTCCTGAAATCCAAAAGAAACGCCTCCTTTCGCTTTTCCCACACGCATCATGCAGTCAAGCGTTCCAGAGGCATCTTTCAGGGTAAAATATAGATTTCCGCTCGGGACGTGGTATTTGAAGTTGCTGACCTCTCCGCGGACATAAACCGAGTGCAGAAGGTAGTCCGACCGGAACATGCGCTGCAGGTAGACAGAGATCTGTCCCACGCTGTAGACGTTCCCGTCCGTTCTCACTTTTTCCTGCTCTCCGTATTCTTTGCGGACACCACCCTGATGACGGCGCCGGAGGCCTCTTCCTTCTTCCTTGCGGCAACGCTCGTCTTCCTGTTCTCCGGTTTCTTTCTCATCTCGGAGCCCGGGACGATCTTTGCCAGAACGCCGTTCACAAAGGACGCGGCATTGTCGGAGCCGAAGCGCTTGGCAAGCTCCACGGCCTCGGAGATCGCGACCTTGTCGGGGATGTCCTCATCAAAGAGGATCTCGTAGGCACCAAGGCGAAGAATCGTAAGCTCCGCCCGCCCGATGCGGTCGAGCGTCCAGCCAGTCATGTGCTCCGAGAGGACTTTGTCCAGCTCCGGGATCTTTTTGATGATCCGGTTGGTCTTGTCCGTGATGTAGGTCCTGTCCTCATCGGTGACCTCGATGTCGCCCGCGTCGAAGAAAAGCTCCTCCTGCGCTGGCATCTCATCGGGGGTATTGAATTCCACCCGGAACAGGATCTTGAAGATCTGTTCCCTAAGACTCGTTCGTTTCAATGGGCGTCACTCCTTGCTCTTGTCGGTTCCCTGCGGCATGTCGATTCCCGCAATGCGCACGTTGACATCGAGGACCTTCAGCCCTGTCATGTTTTCGATGGCCTGCTTCACGCGCTGCTGAATCTTTGCGCTCGTCGTCGGGATATTGTAGCTGTAGCTTAACACCACGTCGAGATCGACGCGAACGCCCGACTCCGAGACATCCACGCGGACACCCCGGTTCCTGTTGTTTCTGTTTCTCTGCTGTCTGCCAAAGAGCGGCTGGCTCGTATATCCGACGCCTGCCATCTCTGCAACACCGTCCACTTCACGGGCGGCGTATCCTGCGATCATCGCCACCACATCGTCGGCGATCTTCACCGTTCCGATGTCCTCTTCCCGAATGGTTCTTGCACCGGCTGTATTTTCTTTCTCTGCCATGATGAAACCCTCCTGACAAAAGAATTCTCGTCTGTATGACATCGAGACCATTTTAGCAAAGTTCCCGTGGATTGACCACAGAAATGCTTATATGTTCTCGAACGTGTTATTCTTCGAAAACTCGGTAAGCTCAAGGCCCTTGTTCCGATCCAGCACCATCTGCGGGCTCCAGGGGTTGATGAAAAGAAGGAGCGGCCGATCCTTCATGTCCTTGACAAGCTTCATGTCCGTCGTCCCGACGATGTGCTCCACATCGACCTCTTCCGGATTTGCGATCCAGCGGATGTGCTCGTAGGGGAGCATCTCGAGTTTGATCTCGACGTTGTACTCGCTCTTTAACCGGAACTGGAGCACATCGAACTGCAGGACGCCGACAACGCCCGCAATGATCTCCTCCATGCCGGTGTTGTACTCCTGGAAGACCTGAATCGCGCCTTCCTGGGCGATCTGGCGAATGCCCTTGACGAACTGGTCTCTCTTCATGGTATCGACCTGCCTGACCCTTGCGAAGTGCTCCGGAGCGAAGGTCGGGATGCCCTCATAGCGGAAGTTCTCCTTCGGCATGCACAGGGTGTCGCCGATGGAGTAGATCCCGGGGTCGAACACGCCGATGATATCGCCGGCATAAGCCTCGGTCAGGATCTTCCTATCATCTGCCATGAGCTGCTGGGGCTGGGAGAGGCGCTGGACGCGTCCGGACTGGACGTGGCGCACCTCCATGCCGGCCTCGTACTTGCCCGAGCAGATGCGCATGAAGGCCACACGGTCGCGGTGGGCCTTGTTCATGTTCGCCTGGATCTTGAAGACAAAGGCCGAGAAGTCGTGCTCCACGGGATCGATGAGTCCCTGATCCGAGCGGCGGGCCGTCGGGGGAAGGGCCATGCGAAGGAACGCCTGAAGGAAGATCTCGACGCCGAAGTTCTGGAGGGCGGATCCGAAGAATACGGGCGTCAGCTCTCCCTTCTGCACCTTCCCGAGGTCAAAGGCCTCGGATGCGCCGTCAAGGAGCTCGATCTCTCCCATCAGCTTGTCATAGGCGTCCTGTCCGATCTCCCCGATGATCTTCTCGGTATCCGCGATCGGGACACGGGTTTCCGTACCCTCCTTCGTGCCCTTCTGGGTGTCGAAGTACTGAATGACCTCTTTCGAATCTCGGTCATAGATGCCCTTAAAGTCCTTGCCGGAGCCGATGGGCCAGTTGACGGGGCAGGTAAAGACGCCGAGGTTCTGCTCGATGTCGTCGAGAAGATCGAAGGTGTCCTTCGCATCGCGGTCCATCTTGTTGATGAAGGTAAAGATCGGGATGTGCCGCATCGCGCAGACCTTGAAGAGCTTTCTCGTCTGCGCCTCGACGCCCTTGGATCCGTCGATGACCATGACCGCGGAGTCCGCCGCCATGAGGGTGCGGTAGGTATCCTCGGAGAAGTCCTGGTGTCCGGGGGTGTCGAGAATGTTCACGCAGCACCCGCCATAGGTAAACTGCAAAACGGAGCTCGTCACCGAGATACCACGCTGCTTCTCGATCTCCATCCAGTCGGAGACAGCGTGCTTTGCCGTCGCCTTGCCCTTGACCGAGCCCGCGGAATTGATCGCCCCGCCGTAGAGCAGGAACTTCTCCGTCAGGGTGGTCTTGCCGGCGTCGGGGTGCGAGATGATCGCAAACGTCCGCCGCCTCTCAATTTCCTCTCTGATTGTCATAAAAAATCTCCTCTAAAATGTCAAAAGAAGCTTTGCAATCCGCTCCGCCCCGTGGCCGTCCACCACAGTGCGCATCTTTTCCGATGCCGCAGATGCAAGCGCCGGATTCTTCCGGTACTCTTCCAGGTGATTCAGGGCTTTCTCCATGCTGCCCTCCATGTCGGTCCGGATATCCCCGGCATAGGGGATGATGCCCTGGCGGTCAAATTCCTTCGCCGCCATCATCTGGTTGTCCGCGATGGTAACCAGGACCGAGGGCACGCCGCCGGCGCACAGCTCGTACACCGTCGTCCCGCCGGCCGTAAGAGCAAGATCGCAGGAGGCGATAAGCTCCGTAAGATCCGGCTGCGGGGGCAGGAGGTGGATCCGGGAATCCTTCCCGTACGCGGATACCAGATCGTCCCTGTGATGGTTGAAGCGCCCGATCACCGCATAGATGGAAGGCGCTGACAAATCCTTTCCATAGCGCTTCTCATACGCTGCAAGAAAAGAGCCGAGAACGTTCTTTGCATCGGTCGCCCCGGTGGTCACGAGGATCCGGAAATCCTCATGCGGAATCCGCTCGAGATCCATGTAGATGGGATCGAGGGGCATGTAGGAGGTGCCGAGCGCAAAGCGGGTGGAAAGCCCTGCTTCTTTGTACCGCTCCTCATAGCGAAGGAGCGGGGAATAGATGTTGTAGTCGATCAGAAGATCGCAGGGATAGATGAAACGGTTCACGTCGTCGATGTAGGCAAGGCGTGCCACGTCCCGGATCTTCTTCAGGTAACTGCCGGTCACGAAGTAGGAGTCGACAAGAAGCCGCTCGACGTTCCGCTCCCGCATGTGCTGCAGGAGACGGTCCGCCTCCTGGTCGAGGTGGTCATAGTCCGTGTGCAGGCAGACATACCCGTATCCCGCGCCTGCGGCAAGGGATGCGCTCTCCTCGTCGGCGACAAAGAACGTCGCCTCCTCTCCCATTCTTCGGAGGGCCTTTGCAATCGCAAAGCAGCGCATCATGTGGCCGAGGCCGATGTTGTCGTTGCAGTCTGTTCTGATATAGATCATCTCATGCCTCCGGATGCCGAACGCGGTACTTGACCTCGGCGATCTTCCAGTCCTCCTCGTTGTCGATATCCTGCACGAGGGACTCCTCCCGCTCGAGCGGCTGTGTCCCCGCAGGTACCATGGACTTTGTGGAAAGGAACGCTGCGGTCTTCAGGAAATAGAACTGCCCCGCGTCGTGATAGAGAGGGGTGAGGTCCTGCGAGCGCATCGAGGCGCACTCGGGGTGGCGGTAGGAAAGAAAACCCCTGTCATTTATCTCAAAGGCGCGCTGCGGCGGGAACGAGAAGCGGACCACCGGAACGACTGCGGAGACACCTGGAAGAGAGAGCTTTTCTGCAGCTTCCCGAAGGACCGCCGCGTCCACAAAGGGCGCTGTCGGATAGATGCAGCAGAATGAGTCGAACTCCTGTCCCTGTTTCCTGTAGGCATCGATCACCTCAAGGCAGACGTCCGCGGTGGTTGCAAAGTCGCCGGCAGTCTCTTTGCTCCGGAAGAACGGGACCTTTGCCCCCGCCTTCTCTGCGATCTTAGCAATCCTCTCCGAGTCGGTCGAGACCATGACCTCGGAAAAAAGTCCGGAGGAAAGCGCCGCCTCAATGGAGTAGCAAAGGATCGGCTTTCCAAGGAACGGCCGTATGTTCTTGTCCTTGATGCGCCGGCTTCCGCCGCGCGCCGTGATGAGTGCAAGTGATGCCATGTGAAATCTCCTCTGCACAAGAAGACTGCCCCGGACGCCAAAGCGCTCAGGGCAGCACGAAAAGCCCGGCAGACCGTCTCCGGTCCCGGGCCCTAACCTATCCTACTGTTCGCCGTCAGAGGCGTTGTCGTTCCGGCTCTGTCTGCGGTCACGGCGATCCCCATGGCGATCTCCGCGGTCACGGCGTTCTCCGCGATCCGGCCTCTCGGGTCTTTCCGGTCTGTCGTCCGGTGCCGGGCGGCGTCCCTCTTCATAGGCCTTCACGTCCTTGATGGAGAAGCTCACGCGGCCAAGTCTGTCCTTGCCGATGCAGACCACGCGGACCTTGTCGCCGAGGGTCAGGACATCCTCCACGTGCTCGACACGGTGGTCGGCGATGCGGGAGATGTGAACCAGTCCCTCCTTGCCCGGTGCGAACTCGAGGAAGGCACCGAAGTCCTTGATGGAGACGACGACACCCTCGAGGATCTGTCCCTCGTAGAAGTCGGTCACAATGGTCTCGATCATGCGCTTTGCATCTGCCATGCCCTGTGCATCGGTGCCGCAGATGGAGACGCGGCCGTCCTCCTCGATGTCGATCTGGCAGCCGGTTCTCTTGATGATCTCGTTGATCGTCTTTCCTCTCTGGCCGACGACATCGCCGATCTTCTCGGGATCGATGGTCATCATCTCGATCTTCGGCGCATACTTGCCGACCTCCGGGCGAGGCGCAGCGATTGCGTTGTGCATGACGCCGTTCATGATGAACTCTCTTGCGTCCTTGCATCTCTGGAAGGCGCCCTCGATGATGGCGCGTGTCAGGCCGTGGATCTTGATATCCATCTGGATGGCCGTGATGCCGTCATGGGTTCCGGTCACCTTGAAGTCCATGTCGCCGAAGAAGTCCTCAAGGCCCTGAATATCGGTCAGGAGAACGAAGTCATCATCGGTCTTGCCGGTGACAAGGCCGCAGGAAATGCCGGCCACCTGCTTCTTGATCGGAACGCCGGCGTCCATGAGCGCCATGCAGGAGGCGCAGGTCGATGCCATGGACGTGGAGCCGTTGGACTCCATCGTCTCGGAGACGCAGCGGATGGAATACGGGAACTCCTCGACGGAGGGCAGAACCGGCATCAGCGCGCGCTCTGCGAGTGCGCCGTGGCCGATCTCACGCCGTCCCGGTCCTCTGGAGACCTTCGTCTCGCCGACGGAGTACGCCGGGAAATTGTACTGGTGGACGTAGCGCTTGGAGGTGATGTTGGGATCGAGTCCTTCGACGCGCTGTGCCTCGGAGAGCGGTGCGAGCGTGCAGACATCCACGATCTGGGTCTGGCCTCTCGTGAACATGGCGCTGCCGTGAACTCTCGGGATGAGACCCACCTCCGCATGCAGCGGACGGATCTGGGTGAGGAGTCTTCCGTCGGGGCGCTTGTGGTCCTGGAGGATCATCTTGCGGACGGTGAGCTTCTCATACTTGTAGACCGCATCGCCAAGCTGCGCGAGATACTCCTCGTTGTCCGCAAAGGCCTCGGCAAGGCGCTCTGTGATGTCGGCGACGTTCTTCTCTCTGGTCTGCTTGTCATCGGTGAAGACCGCAACCTCCATCTCCTCCGGAGGAACGATCTTCTTGATGTCTTCCATCATCTCGTCCGGCACGTGGACGGAGACGTAATCCTGCTTCTGCTTTCCGCACTCGTTGCGGATCATGTCGTAGAAGGCAAGGACCTCCTTGTTCACCGCATCTGCCTGATAGATGTAGTCGATCATGTCGCCTTCCGGCACCTCATTGGCACCGGCCTCGATCATCATGATCTTGTCTCTTGTCGAAGCAACGGTCAGGCGCAGGTCTCCGTTGTCCCACTCCTCCTGAGAGGGGTTGATGATGACACGGCCGTCGACAAGGCCAACCTGGGTCGAGACGCAGGGGCCCGCAAACGGGATATCGGAGATGTAGGTTGCAAGGGGTGCACCCATCATCGCGACGAGCTCCGGACGGCAGGCCGGATCCACGGACATGACCATGCACTCGAGGGTGACATCATTGCGCATGTCCTTCGGAAACAGCGGGCGCATCGGGCGGTCGATGACACGGCTCGTCAGAACCGCGTTCTCGGATGCCTTGCCCTCGCGCTTGTTGAAGCCGCCGGGCATCTTGCCGATCGAATAGTACTTCTCGGAATATTCCACGGAGAGCGGGAAGAAGTCCACGCCGTCTCTGGGCTGAGCTGCCTCGGTTGCCGTGCACAGAACGGTCGTATCCCCGTAGTGCATGAACGCGCAGCCGTTTGCCTGCTTGCCGACGCGTCCGATATCAACGGAGAGCGGTCTGCCCGCCAGTTCCATCGAGTAGGTCACGTACCCGTCTTTTTCTTCCCTTTTGAAGTCTGCCATATCCATTCTCCTTTGTTCGTCTGTGAGGGTCCTTCGTCCTCATTCCCCAATACATTGATACCAAAATAAAAAAACAGCGAATAAGGGAAAGGCAGATGCCGTTCCCCTGATTCGCCGTTTCGTGCCGGATAATTACTTACGGATGCCCAGCTTCGCAATCAGTGCACGATAGCCCTCCAGGTCAGTCCTGGCGAGATAGTCGAGCATTGCGCGTCTCTTACCAACCATCTTCAGAAGACCGCGGTTGCTGTGGAAGTCCTTCGGATTCTTCTTCATGTGCTCGGTGAGCTCGGTGATGCGCTCGGTCAGAAGTGCGATCTGAACCTCAGAGGATCCGGTATCGCCTTCCTTGAGGCCATACTCCTTGATAATTTCCTGTTTTCTTTCTGCTGTCATTGTTTTTCTCCTTGACATGAAATTCACCGCTGACAAAGCACCCGGCGGAGACCCGCAGCACTGTGTCAGGGTAACTGCACAACGAAGGTATTCTAACATAGGGTGCAAGATCATTTCAAGGAGTTTCCGCGGGAATGCGCCATAAATGCACAAAGACGAAGGACGCAGTCTCCGCTCAGTCTGAGACAGAAACCTTTTCCTCTTTCAACAGCCGATCGTGAACGACCACCCGAAAATCCGGAGGGACTTCCAGCAGGTCTGCCGTCTGATCAAACGACATTTCCAGCTTCTTCATGACAATCGAAATGTTTTTAGCGTATGCTTCGGCAATGCCTTCGTTTTCTCCGTCCTGAAACACCATCGAGACCATTGCCTGCCTCCTTTTCCGATATCTCCTGACATCTCATGCCCCGTCCGGAAGTGAGATTGTGATTGTGATCCGCTCAGACAGAGGCAGGCTGCTTTTCTTTTTCTTTTTCCTCTACCACTGGACGACAGTTCTCCCGGTCTAATTTTTTTATCCCGAGAAAGTCGGCTGCCTCATCAAATGTCATACCATGGACATCCATGAGATGCATGATATTCTTGGCGTTTGTTCTTATCGTTGCTCTGATTTCAGCATCCTGGATTATCATTGGTTTCATTCGCCTTATCTCCTTTCACTTGGTATCTCTGCAATTCGATCAGTTTGATGGCTGTTGCTCCTCTTTCTCAATCACCGTGCGGCAATTTTCCCGGTCCAATTTCTTCAGTCCGAGAAAGTCGGCTGCCTCATCAAATGTCATGCCATGTGCGTGCATAAGATGCATGATGCTTTGTGTGTTTATTCGTATAGTTGTTCTGTTTTCCGCGTCCACGATTGGCATTGAGACCCCTCGGTAAATCTCCTTTCCCCTGGTGTCCTGCCTCTCGAACTGCACAGCATCCTCGATATCACGGATCAGCTCATCTTCTTCCGGTACGAGTCCGTCGCGAAGATAGTCAAGAAACCGTCTCATTTCCTCTGTTTCCTGATCCGCGTTACCGTTTGCATACAGAAAGATCTTTCTGGTTCCGATTTTCGGGTCCAGGTCCTGTGCTTCCTCACATCTTTCCCGAAACGTATATCTCGAAATTCCTCTCTGAAAGGGATCCTCCAGGCAGATGAAAATGACAATTCCTTCCTTCAGCTGCTGATAGTCCTCGCCCGATTTCAGGGAATCCATGTCCATCGAGCTCTGGTAATACCGTGCGTGCCTTCCGATCGCAAGCTCAGCCTTTGTCTGCATCTCGATATCGTAAGCCGTTGTATCGTTCCAGAGATACACGTCGAGTCTCACGCCCTTACCGGGAAGAGAGTTTTTCACGGACTTTTCCGCCTCGTGGAACTTAATTTCCCGAACACGCTCTCCGAGGATACGCTCCAGCACTCTCCTGCAGATATTTTCCCGAATCATGACGCTTTTAAACATGTAGTCGTCCGAGAACTTCAGTTGCTCATAGGGAGTGTATTTATTTGCCATCCGCCGCTCCTTATCTTAATTGTATCCAACGATTCCTGTTACGGCAATCGCCATGATATTGCTGCTGATTTTAAGTGGGTGTGTTCACGGAATGACCGGCAGGAAGTCTGCCCGGTCAATGAGAATCTCTGAGATAACTTCTATAAGATATGCTTCGTACTTCAGTTCGTTAATATATTAATACCATCTTAATATATAATAAGCAATATGAAATTTGAAATTCTTTCCCCGGCAGCAAAAATCCCGGCATCGCGGCCGGGACTTCTGTAGGTTATCATCATGCAGTTATCCAAATTCAATGGAACAGATCCGAATGGTCCCTTGTCCGAAACAAAAGCCGTGATCAGTTCCGTCTGATTTTCCTTCCGGATGATCATCAGGCCCTCCCGGCCCAAAGTGTGTTAACATACGAATACCACAACATTCGGAGGAAACCCATGTTTGAACGAAAGAAGAAAAGTGCTCCCGTCCTTCTGCACGAGGGCGAGGATTTTGCCGAGGCATTCCGCACAGAGCCGGATCCGAAAACACGCCGCCTGCTCCTTGAGGAATACGGCGATGAAAAGGCAGAGCTTCGAAGGCAGCTTCTCGGTCATCGCTACAGCCGCGTGAAGGGGCAGGAGGTCGACAACTTCCTTCGCGCCTATCTCATGCTCCGCACCCTCGATGCGAGAAGCTCCCATATGCAGAAAGCCGAAGCACAGGAAGCTCTCACCGCGTTCTGCCTCGATCAGGTGGATACCTTCGGGGAGGATGTTCTCTTTGACGAGCTCTATAACGCCTTCTGGCGCTACTACTGCCTCTGCGACAATGACCGCACCTACAATGCGGTGGCGTTCGGGCTGGGACAGATCAATGAGAACGCAAGGGCGCAGAAGGTCGCAAAGGAGATCCGGACCGCGGTCTTCGACACTCCGAAACGGCTCGGTCTCTCCGATGCCTTCGCCCTTCTTCAGGACGCCGCCGAGGCGGCCTTTCAGGATCACTACCCGGGAGCTGTCACGGATTAGTCCTCGAGCGGGATCAGCTTGAACACCGCGGTGTCCGCATAGGTGAGGGGATTGGAGTGCTGGAAAAACACGATTCCGTCCGCCGGGGAGGTGAGCTTTTCGATGATCTCTCCGGTCAGCGGGTCGATGATGCGGCCGAGGTTCTTTCCCTTCTTCACCTCAAACCCGACGCGGACATGACTGTCAAAAAAGCCCGCGCACTTCGGGCGGATCTGGATCATGTCGCGGTCATTGATCACGCGGGAGACATATCCCCCGTGGCCGTGGTAGGTGAGGATTCCCTGCGCGGACAGAAACCGCAGGATTGCCCGCACCGCCTGCTGGGCGCTGTCCTTGTCGATCGTGGTGGTCGTTGTCGTATAGAGACTCACCGCATGGCACCCCCAGATCTGCCAGTTGTAGTTGAGGGTCGTGGTGTCATAGGGCCTCGTGTTCCGAAGGACCACGTAGGGCATGCCGAACTGCTTTGCGTACTCGAGGTTGACGGGATATCCCGCGTCCATGACCCTCGTGTGGGGCACATAGGTGCCCGGCATGTAGAAGCTTGCAAGCTGCACGCCGAAGGGATAGTCCTCGATCTCACGGAATACCCCCGCCGCAATCCGCTGCGTCGTCTCCCCGAGGTCATACCCCGGGTACATGCGGTTGATGTCGGTGTTGTCGGTGGGCCAGAAGCGCTTCGAGATGTTGAGGGAATACGGGTTCACCGCCGGGATGACAAGGATCTTCCCGGAAAGGAGCCGTCCCTCGCTCTCCTCCTCGGCAAGGCGCTTCACAAGCTGCGAGGCAGCATAGAGCTGCTGCACCTCATTTCCCCGCATCGCGCCGACAATGCAGCAGGCTTTCTTTCCCTGTCCGAAGGAAAATCCCCGGACCCGGAGAGCGTCCCGGTAAAGTCCCGGAAGCTCATAGATGATCTCTTCTGTCATGACTGTTCACCCCCGCGCTTCAGGATCCGTCCCATCAAAGACCCCTGGGATACCACCGGATATTCGCGGATGGTAAAGAGGAGCCCGTCCACCGGGGACGTCACGTTTTCAAGGAGTGTTCCGGAGAGCGGATCGACGAGGCGCCCGACGACATCGCCCTTTCGTACCGGATCCCCGGCCTTCTTATCGCGGATAAAGATTCCGCCGGTGCTTGCATTCAGGAACACCACCTCGTTTGGATCCTCCGAGAGGATCGGAGTTTTCGGGGTGATCACATCCCCGGACCAGGCACCCTCCTCCTTCATCGCGCAGAAGATCCCGTCCACCAGCTGATTGCCGATGGACTTCGTGATCCGCATGCCGACCCCCATCTCGACAACAAGGGTCTTTGTCCCCCGGCTGTTGAGGGCCCAGGCAAAGGTCGACTCGAGGACCGTGCTTGCGCTGTGGACCCAGAGGAAATCGACGTTGCAGTGCATCGCGATGGGAACAAGAGCGTCCCTTGTCTTCTCGTTGATCCGGATCTGCGGGATCTCGGTGAGGTAGATGTTGCTTGCGTGGATGTCAAAGACAAGATCCGAGCCCGAAACCGCCTCGATGATCCCGGCGGCCAGGACATCGGTCATGTCCCCGTCCCCGGACCCTGGGAAGAGGCGGTTGAGGTCAAGGTCAAAGTCCGGAATTCCCCTCGTGATCGAATCGATGCCGAGGGGGTTCATGGCAGGATAGATGTCCACGATCCCGGTCAGGCACTTTTGGTTCTCTTTGATTCTTCTTTGCAGCTCGTAGCAGACATACTGCCCTTCCAGCTCATCGCCGTGAATGCCGGTGACGATGCTGATCCTGGGGATCCCGGTGCTTTGTGCATCGCCTTCCCTTACGCCCTCCGGCAGCAGCCGGTTCCTTTTGATCGAGAGCGTCTCGTCCACCGGCAGCTGAACGCTCGTTACGGTTTGAATCATCGATCTGCCTCCATCATCACTCAGATCTCTTTCTCCTTTACGTCCACATGGACGCTCATCTCCTGTCCCGCTTTCCCGAAGTGAATGCCCCGGTTCATCGGGCAGTCGGACGCATCGCGCCCGACGCCGACCCGCACCGCCTGCGTCGTGATCCTGCAGTCGTTCGTGGGGTCCAGGGGAACCCAGAGATCCCTGTCTTTCACTTCCACCCAGGCGTGGCTCTCGCCCTCCCCGACAAGATATCCCGTGACATACCGCGCGGTCAGGTGAAAGGCCCGGCAGAGCGCAATCAGCACGTGGCTGTAGTCCTCACAGACCCCCGCATGGTAGGACAAAGCTTCCTCCGCGCTCGTGTGAATCCCGGTCCGCCCCTTCTCGTAGGTCATGGCTTCGTGCACCAGATGGCACAGGACCATCGCCCTTCTTGTCACCGAGGAATCCGGGTTCTGGAAATCCGCCCTTTTCTGTGCCTCCTCAGCAAGATGGCTGATCCCTTCCCCGGGCTGTGTGAGGGGGCTCTTCGAGAAGGTATAGCAGAATGCGTCCGCATCGCTCCCCGCCTTCTCGCCTTCCGAGAGCCCCACCATCGCCTCGCCATGCACATGGCTTGTCAGATGGTCCGCTCCGACGGGGAGGTTTCCGCAGGTCAGGACGTTCCCGAACGCGTCCTTACCATGCCAGATGCCGCAGTCCGGGGAAATCTCCTCCTTCACAAAGAGAACCTTCTGAGGCCCCGTATCCTGCGGCAAAAGCCGCAGTGTAAAGGCACCTCCGAAGGTTTTCTCCAGGTACCGGATCTGCATTTCATAGTCAAAACACAGAGTGGTTGTGCGCATTGGACTTAAACGTGTGCTCCTATCTGTTCCGTAAGTGTGATCACCTTCCGGTAGTCGATGGGGTTCTCCTCGATGCACGCATCGATCTCCTCGAGAAGCTGCCGGTCAAAGGAAAGGCCGCTCCTCTCGAGGCGGTTTGCGAGCCTCTTCTGCTCCCGGCAAAGCGCCTCCCTGTCCTTTCTCATGCGGGCATAGAGATCGAGCCTCTCCAGGCGCTTTCCCGCCTTGAAGATGCTCCTGATCTTCTCATCGTCCACTTCGTCATCGATGCTTCCCCAGAACGCCAGGATGTGATCCGTCAGATCCTGCATCGCGATGAACGGTGCATGCGAAACGCTTGCCCTCTCGAGATCATAGACCGCAAGCTGAATATAGGCAAAGCACCCCGTTCCGATCTGTCCCCGAAGAAGAATCGCATTGTCGAAGGCGCGGTTTAAGTTCGCGGCGATCGAGTCCGGATTCTCCGGATCAAAGGGATAGCGTTTCAGGAAGTCTTCTCTGGTAGTATACACGTTCGGGATATCCATGCGCACACAATATTCCCCGAAGGAGTCCATCTGCTCATCGATCATCGCATCGAACTCGGGAAAAAAGTTGCGGACGGTCGTGTACACCCGCTCCGTATAGCGTCCGAGCCAGAAGAGGTCATCGGACTGATCCTGTGTCAGCACTGTTCCACCCATGTATCCTTGAAACCTCCTCCCTGCGAAGAATTGACGACAAACGAATCGGGATTGCGCGAGAACCTCGTGAGGCCCGACTTCCACACCACCGGCTTTTCCGAGAGCAGCACAAACGCCCGAAGATCCGCCTTCCGCGGCACTTCCTGTCCGTCCTCGAGGATGTCGAGATCCTCGAAGTCGATGACGTTCTGGGCGATGAAGCGCCGGGGCTCGGAGAACACGAGGTTCCGGAACTTCTCCTTCTCCTTGGCAGATAGCCTGTCGGCAAAGACAACGCCGTACCCGCCGGCCTCCGCGACGTCCTTGAAGACAAGCGTATCAAAGTTGGCCTCGCAGTACTTCCTGTCCTCCTCGTAGAAGGGAAGATACGTCGGGGCATTGGAGAGCACCGGCTCCTCGTTCAGGTAGTAGCGGATCATCTTCGGGACGAAGTAGTAGATGCCCTTGTCATCGGCAACGCCGTTTCCCGGGGCATTGAGCAGTGCCACGTTCCCGGCGCGGACGGCATCGAACAGATGCGGCACGCCGATCACCGACTCCGGACGGAAGGTCATGGGATCGAGGTAGTCATCGGAGATCCGGCGGTAGATCGCGCCGACTCTCTGTTTCCTGTTGTCATAGGTCTTGAGGTAACATACGTTGTCCTCGACGACAAGGTCGGAACCGGTCACAAGCTCCGCTCCCGTGCGCTCTGCGAGGTAGCTGTGCTCGAAGTAGGCCGCGTTGTACCGGCCGGGGGTGAGGACCACGTTGATGCCGCCGCAGTTTACGTAGTCCATCGTGTGCTTCAGGATTTCCCCGTAGTCCCGGTTGTCCTCGATCCTTGTCTGGTGAAACACGTCCGGGCAGCAGATCCTGCTGATGCTTCGCGCAATCAGAGGATAGGAGGCACCCGATGGCACCCTAAGGTTGTCCTCTAAGATGATCCACTTCCCGTCCCTTGCCTTTACGAGGTCAATCCCCGAGATGTGGTTCCAGATCCCCTTTGAAGGCTTGAATCCCTCACAGGGGACCAGATATCCGCTCGATGCCGCCACAAAGTCCGCCGGGACCACGTTGTCGGAGACGATCTGCTTCTTTCCGTAGATGTCGTTTAAAAAGCAGTTCAGCGCCGCCGCGCGCTGGGACAGTCCCTTCGTAAGAAGGGCAAATTCCGGGGCGGTGATGACACGGGGTATGGGATCAAAGGGGAACAGCTGCTCGTGGAACGTGCCCTTCCGGTAGAGACCGAACCGCACCCCGTAGCGGGCAAGGAGACGGTTGATGTCCTCGGCGGCACGCACAAGTTCCAGATCAAGGCCATTGTTCAAGTTGCATACCTTCCTTTCTCTCCTGTAATCGAGTAGGAGGGGGTGGTTAACCCCCGTTCTCTCACACCGCGCGTACGTACCGTTCGGTATACGGCGGTTTCAATAGTTAACTGTGCATTGACTGGTATGCGGCGGGTAGATCGTACAGCCCCC
>Ga0256406_1002033_pt1 | contig 30264 bp, 10 predicted proteins | sample RumenRJG_03DNA_FD_185986 | JGI IMG/M metagenome (GOLD analysis project Ga0256406, IMG submission 185986) | Bovine rumen microbial communities from Lethbridge, Alberta, Canada - RJG_03 | ecosystem: Host-associated > Mammals > Digestive system > Stomach > Rumen | place: Canada: Alberta | collected... | reverse complement strand
AATATCGCCGAAAGGCCAACGGCATTTCGGCGATATGATAATTGGCAACGAAAAATCTCAATATAACAATTGAAACTATCCCTCCCCCAGATGGGGAGGGTCCGCGCGAAGCGCGGGGGTGGGGCTTAAAACTCGAACGAAACTACAAACCGATCTTGCCCTTGAACGACAGATACCAGTTGTTAGGATTGGTGAGATCCTTACGGATGGTAGCCTTTTCGGTAGCTACATTGGCACTGCCCTGACGCGCATAGACACGTTTGGCAAGGTAAGACGGATCGTTGCGGCGAAGGGCCACACGCATCAAGTCATAGAAGCGGGTGCCCTGGAAGCAGCACTCCAGCGCATTCTCGTTCATGATGAGGTCCTCGACCTTCTCAATCTGATAGCTCAGCGTGTCGCTGACCAGCGAGTCGGTGGGGAACTGATAATAAGGATTGTACTCCGTCCATCCGCTGCCAATGCTGTGAATGCCCATGGTGTTGTAGCCGCGGTTGCTCGTGATGTCACGTACGATATAGCCCGTATTCGACGTCGACGGGAAGCTGAACTGTCCCACGAAGGCTGAGTCGGCAGCCGTATGGCAATAAGGCAGCACATATTCCTTGAGAACATCGTTGTTTACGCCACGGGCGAGGATCTGGAAAGCGAACCGGGGATAGCCGGCACGGTTGAGGGCCTCAGCCAGACGCAGATATACCATCGTGCGTGTGTAGATGTGGATGTTGCGCGAGTTATACTTATTGATGCTCTGACGGCTGTAGTGCTTGCCATTGACGTAGCCATTGCCGGTAGACCAGGTAAACATCAGACGAAGGTCGCCCGATTTATTTTCAGGCAGGTCGCTCGGGGCAATGATGGGAGAAGCCTTGGCACCCAGCGAAGCGTCCATATAGCAGTACTTCTGGCTCCGTGAGAGTGCGATGAGACCCTCGGACGGCGTGATGCTGACCTTGTAGTTATTGGCTTCAGAGGTGTTGAAGTAGTTGCGCAGCTGACTGTAGTTGCCCTGTGAGGGGATGGAGTCACCGGCAATCATCGTCACGACCTTACGCGAGTCACTGTAGCTCTCGTTGTTAAACATTGACGCGATTTCGAACGAGTTCCAGTTGGCGCTGTAGAAAGCCACATACTGGGCGCCAACGGGGAAGTAGGTGTTGGCACCGTTGGCCGTAGCGATGAAGTGGTAGTAGTCGAGCGCGGCCTGCTTGTAGTTGCCAGCCCACAGGTTGAGGTCGCCGAGGAGCCAGCTGATGGGGAAGTAGAGCAGACGGGAGTCGACCGATCCGATGACACCCAGTCCCGGGCGCTCCACATCGACGAGCGGTGAGAGGTCGTTGATGAAGTACTGGCAGATGCCCTGCAGGTCCTTGGTCTCATATTGGGCATTGGCCTGTTCCTCGGTAGTGATAGGCGTGGTGACGAAGGGCACCTTGCCATAGTTGAGGGCCAGCTGCAGATAGGTCCAGGCACGATAGGCCTTGACGGCTGCATACTCTTTCTTGAAGAGATATTCCCGGCGGTTGTTCTTGACGGCCGTGTCGCAGCGAGCGATGTAGAGGTTGCAGTTGTTGATGACAGCGTAGTAGTCCTTGGGGCTGTTGAAGGCGTTGTCGTCGGTGATGTCGAAGTTGGCAATGCCGCGCAGGTCAGCGCTGGCATTAGCGGTGACGTCGACGAGGTCGCCGCGGAGTTCACCCAGGAGAATGGTGCGGTCGCCAAGGGCCTGCAACTTGTTCATGATGCCGGTGAGGGCATAGATGGTGTCGCCAGGCTCGGTCAGCTTATAGTCGTCGGTGTACTGCACGTGGTCGGAGTCCTGTTCGAAGAAGTCGGTGCACGAGCTGAAGAGCAGGACTGCAGGAGTGATGAGCAAGTACAATAAATATTTAGCTTTCATATCTATATAGTATGTAAGAATGATTAAAGATTGATTTTCACGCCTGCGACGATGGAACGGCTCTGAGGCAGCTCGCCGAGGTCGATGCCCTGTCCGATAACCGACGAGGTAGCGGAGAACTCAGGATCGGAGCCCAGGTACTTGGTGATGGTGAAGACGTTGTTGGCCTGAATCCAGAACTGGAAGCCCTGGAAGAAGGTAGAGTTGACGGGGAGGTCGTAGCTCAGGGTGATGGTCTTCAGACGCAGGTAGCTGCCATCCTCAATCCAGCGGTCGGAGAAGCGGCTGTTGCCCATGGGATCCTGGAAGGTGGCGCGAGGGATGGAGGTCAGCTGGCCCTCAGCCTGCCAGCGCGAGTTGAGCGCCGTGGTCTGGTTGAAGAAGCGGCTGCCGCCCTCGAGCTGTGAGCGCATGTAGTTGTAGACATCGTTGCCCACGCTGTAGTTGAAGCGAGCGTCAAGACGGAAGCGCTTGTAGCTGACAGAAGTGAAGATATTACCATAGATATCGGGATTGGGATCGCCGATAACGGTCATATCCTTCTCGTTGATCTCGTGGTCGCCATTGAGGTCGACGAAATGCATGTCACCGGCCTTGAAGTAGTTTTTGGTGACACCATTGTCGGCGAGGATGTAGAGTCCGGCAGCCTGTGCCTCGTCGGTCGTGGCGAACACGCCGGAGGTCTTATAGCCATAGAAGAGGTTGGCGGCCTTACCCACCTCGGAGCGGATGGTGGCGCCATAGAGTGTGGACTGCATGTAGTTGGCGCCGTCGGCCAGGGCGGTCACCTTGTTCTTATAGTGTCCGAGTGTGGCACCTGCCTCCCACTGGAAGTCTTTCATCACGAGGAGCTTGCCGCTGAGGCTGACGTCGAAGCCGGTGTTTTCGAGCTTACCGTCATTGCTCCAGTTGCTGTCGAGACCAGAGAGGAAGTTGAGTTGCTTGAGCATGAGCAGATTGCTTGTGCGGCTCTTGTAAGCGTTGAAGCCTACGCTCACGCGGTTGTTGAACAGACGGGCGTCGAGGCCGATGTTGGCACGTCCGGTAGTCTCCCACTGCATTTTCGTGTTACCGATACCGGCGATGGTCTTACCGGCGATGGCGTTGATGAAGAGCTTGGAGCTGAGATAGCTGTGGGCTGCGTAGTAGCCGATGTTGTCGTTGCCGCTCACGTCGTAGCCGGCGGTCAGACGCAGGTAGTTGACGATGTTGTTGTTGGCAAACCATGGTTCGTTGGTCATCACCCATGCAGCCTGGACGGAGGGGAAGATGCCCCAGACGACGCCGGCCACCTTCAGGCCGCTGTCAGCATGACGGCCGAAGAGCGAGGAGCTCTCGGCAGAGAGGTCGGCAGTAAGGAAGTAACGGTGCAGGTAGTCGTACTGTGCCTGGGCATACCAGTTGATGCTGCGCCACTTCTCGTTGGTACCGTAGCTGGTGGCGTTCATCAGGCTGGAGCTCATGAACGGGGTCTTATCGGAACCGGTGTTGTAGCCTAACTGATAGTTGGGTCGATACTCCTCCCAGTTGATGCGCACGCCGCCGAAGGCGCTCACGCTGTGGGCGTTGTAGCGGTTGTGCCAGGCCAGGCGTGTGTCGCTCATCATAGAGTTCTGCTTGGCGAAGAGCGAGCGCACCTCATTGGTGCGATAGCCGTTGACCGAGGAGACATAATACTCTGGCACACCATTGATAGGCACGTAGTACTTCTCGTTGGCATTGACCAGCGTATAGCTGAAATGCTCGGAGAGCTGCAGGTGACGGTTGATGTCGTACACCGGCATGATGGTGAGGTTGAGCATGGAGTTCTCGAAGCGGTTCTTGTTCTTACCGTCGCCATAGGTGTTGAGTGCCCATGGGTTGGCGAGCTTCCAGTTGTAGTTGTTGTAGTCGGCCAGTGCCTCAGTGAGGTAATCCTCGGCCGTTATGTCGAGATGTGAGGAAGACAACTCGCCGTGGCCATAAGAGTAAGGACTCAGGAACGGTGACTTGACATAAGCCAGGAACGACGGCGAGGTGGGTGTACCCTCTTCGTAGCCTGAAGGCGCACCGTCGTCGCGGATGCTTCGGGTGGTATTGGAGTAGGAAGCATCGAAGCGTACGGAGAACTTGTCAACGAGCTTGATGTCGGTGTTGAAGCGGATGTTGAAGCGGTTCATGTCGTTGTACTTCAGCGTGCTCTGTGCGGAAGTATAACCAACGGAGAGGTTGTAGCTGGCCACCTTGTCGCCGCCCTCTACCTGAATGCCGTAGTTCTGGGTCAGAGCGGTACGGTAGACCTCATCCTTCCAGTCGGTATCGTTGTGATACTGCTTGTAATAGTAGTAGTCAGGGTCGGGGTTGAGCCACTTGAAGTCGCGGATGGTGGTACCGGTTGACTTGAGCAGCTCAGAGGCATAGCCACGGTACTGGCTGGCGTTCATCATGTCGATGAACTTCGGCTCGAAGGAGACACCGGCCGAGAGCGATGCCGTGATGCGTGTGGCCATGCTCTTGGAGCGGCGTGTGTTGATGAGTATGACGCCGTTGGCACCCTTGGCTCCGTAGAGAGCGGTACCATTGCGCAGCACGGTGACGTTCTCAATGTCGGCGGGATTGATGGCCGTGAGGATGTCGTTGGTGAAACCGCTGTGCAGCATGCTGTGGCCGTACTGCTGGTCGAAGATCACGCCGTCGACGACGATCAGGGGCTGGGCATTGGCATAGATACTGTTGAGACCCTGCACATACATGTTGGCCCCGATGCCGGGCGTGTTGTTGCGCGTGATGGTGTGGGCGTAGGCGCCAAGCTGCTTCTCGATTTCCTCCTTGACGTTCGTGGCACTGGAATACTGCATGTCGGTGGCCGTACGGTCGTTGCGCAGATCGGTGTTGGCATCGTAGTCGGCAGAGAACGTGGTGGGATAGAGCATCAGGTCGCCCTGCTTCTCGCCCTTGGCAAGTCCGGCCGAGAGCAGGTTATGAGAAGGGAAGGTTACGGAGATGGACGAGACGAAGACCGGCACGTCGAGCGCAAAAGCGCCGTTGTCGTCGGTCAGGGCCGTGTAGCCCTCTACGCCCACAGCACCGACGATGGCACCGGACAGGGGCTTGTGGCTGACGGCACTGATGACACGGCCGGTGATATGACGTGTGGTATAGTGCTTCCTTACCACAACGGTCTTCTTCACGGGCTCAGCATCCTCCTCGTCCTGGGCATGAACGGCCACAGGCAGGGCCAGCAAACCAGCAGCAAGGCAAAACATCGGTAACCGGCGGCTGATCGTATGATAGGATATGATAGTGTTGAATTCCATGTTTCTTGTGTTTAGAGATGGGTTGATGGTTGACAGTTACTCCTCCTCATGAGGTTTGAGCACGATGGCATCGATACGCAGGTAGCGGTTGTACTTTCCCCCACGTATCTGCGTGTTGCTCACACGGGTGTCGATAATAAGCTGTGCAGTTGCCTTTTGGGTATAACCGCAGTAATCGAACTTGTAGTCCTTGGCAACTAAGAACGTATCCACCTTGTCGGCCGTGGTGGTGTACTTAGAGCCGAGGGTCTCCCATGTGCTGGGGTTGGATGATATCTTACCGGACTTGTCGCACTGTGCGATGCGTGCGCGGAAGACAGTGGGCAGGCGCTGCATGTCGCTGGCCAGGCTGTCACCGGCCAAGGCGGGAGCAGTGATGACATAGATGTCGTAAGGCACGTTAGAGAGCACATCGGAGAGATTGAAATAAACCATCGGGTTGCTTGAGGTACCTGAGGGGGCAAGCGTACTGAAGGCATGGCGATGCACTTGGTTATAGAAGACGTTGTCGGTCGACACCTTGGTCACCTCCAACGGGTACACCGTTGACTGATTATCGACAGAGTCGATATTGGTCGATCTCTCTCCCTCGATATAGTAGTTTTTCATGAAGGTCTCGCGAGCCTTGATGCGCCAGTTGGACTGACCGAGCAGCATGCCGTTACTGCATGCCAGGCGGCTGGCGCCCTGGAAGATACCCTCGGGTCCAAAAGGCTTGTCAAAGATACAGTAGCGCTCGCGGGCATCGCCATAAATGGCCTCACGATACAGAGGATTGGAGGCCGTCGTGGCATAGGCTGAATCCTGGAAGGAGACATCCGTGTTGCGGGAGTTGAGCGAGCGGTTGAACACAGAGCCAATAATCAGGCCCTGACGTGCAAAGGTCCAGGTCAGCGAGTCACGCAGATGGGGATCGCTGCTGAAGACGCCATTGCTAAAATGGAAGTACTTCTCATATTTGGGAACCAGCCGGTTCCACACCTCATTGGTGGGTGCCAGCATCCAGTAGGTACTGTCCTCGGCATCGAGATAGCCCAGATTGTCAAGCATTTCGTTTTCCAACGTGGACACGGAGTCGAGATAGATGGTCTTGCCATCAACGATGTCGCCGGCCACACTCTTCGAGGGGTCGAACTTATAGACATTGTAGGCATAGAGGAAGTTGGCCACGGAGTCGAGTCCGGCCACCTTCTTCAGGCCCTCAAAGATATTGGGCACATAGGAAGCGGGCTTGGACAAGGTGTAGAGCACGCCGTTGCCATAGACCTGGTTGCCCTTCTCGATGGGGTCGCCCCCAAAGGACGAGGCGGTGAGCTGCTTGTACTTGCCGTTGAGCATGACGATGGAGTCGCTTGAGGTCGATGCCACGGAATAGTTGTAGAGGGCAATATGGTTCTGCACGAACTCCTTGATGGTGGAGTTCTCCTTGTCGCGCACGCCCTTTGCCTTCTCGGAGGTATAGGCGCTGATGAGCTCCTGTGCGCGCTCGGCAGAGAAGTTGTCGTTGACAGGTGCGAAGACGGTAAACATCTGGCTGCTGGCCAGGGCACGGTCATAGCCCACGGCCTTGACCACTGAGGCGAAATTGCTCAAGTCGGGATTGGCCTTGATGGCCTCCCAGAGGTTGCCGTCGGCGTTAAGGGGACCATTGTAGTGGTCATCCCACTCATCGGAGCAACCGGCCAAGGCCAGCGATGTCGCCAACATGATGGCAATGTTCTTAAATATTTTTTTCATAATCATTGATTCTTCGAAAGTAACGGTTTGATTGCCGTCCGGCAGTGTCGCTGCATGCAAGGACATGAGCCGGACGGGCGGCATCGGTTGTTAGAGGTCGGTTTCCATCTGTCCGGCACCCACGGAGTAGATGCTCTTTGGCACAATCTCCAGGTAGTCGAGCATGAACTCGTTGTTGTTGCCGAGTTTGCTGGTCGACGTACAGCGGATGCGCAGGTAGTGGTCGGACTTGGGATCGATGTGTACGGTGCAGAGCACGATGCGGTGGGTACGTGGATTGTTGACAAACTCGTTGATCGCGTTGCCGTCGGTGTGGTAGCCACCGTAAGCGCCACGATAGCGTCCGAGGTTGCGCAGCATCTTCTGGTCCTCAGCCTTTTCCTCGGAAGAGAGCTTAGCCCAGTCGGTGGTGAACTTACTGCCGAGGATGGAAGCATCGTCGAGGAACTTACGCATGTCCAGAGGGATGCCCTGCGGACGGTTGTCGAAGTAGACTTGTGCCACACCACGCGTCTTCAGCGCGCAGAATCCAAGACGAATCTGATACTCGCCCTCGTAAGGCACAGGCGGCAGACGGAACGAGATGTCGTAGTCGCCGAAGAGGTTCCACTCGTCACCCTCGTAGCTCCAGAAGTTGCGGTGAGGACGGCGGTAGACGAGGTAGCCGCCACGCATGGTGACGTGGTCGAGATAGCCGGCCGGGAACCAGTAGTTCTTACCGTTGGCGAAGGTCTGGTCGGCCTTGGCACTGTTGTCGTCCTTGGCAGGGTCGCCGTTTAGACGGATGTTCTCTGTCATGACCTGCGGGAAGATGGTGGAGAAGTCCATGCGGATGCGGTCGTTGAAGACCTTCATCTGTGTGGTCTCGTCGAAGGCGATGATGTCGTCGATGTAGAAGTAACGGCCGTTGGGGGCGTCCTGTGTATACTGGTCCTCAACGGTGGGCAGCACCTTGGCACCGCGTATGAGGTCGTTGTCCTTGTAGCGGCTGTAGCTGTCCTGACGGCGGTTGATGAAGCGCTGTCCGTAGTCGGCTCCCTGCTTGGTCTTACCGCCGATGGTGGCCTGGTCGAGCTTCATCATGGTGTGAGGCAGCATGGTCTCGTACCAGTCGGTAGGGTCCATGAGGTCGACCTTGATGCCGATGGCGGTGTTGGCCGTGGGCTTGGTCCATGAATACTCCAGCGGGGTGAGCTTGTTCCAGCCAATGACGTCGCGGGTGAGGATGTGGTAGGCGATGAACATGTTGAGCGGGTTCATGCGCTTGGTGATCTTGTCCATGCCCTTGTCGGCCTGGTAGTCGGCGTCGTTGCCATATACCGGGTCGTAGAGCTTGCAGGCCAGGTCGTAGAGGGCCTGGAGGTTGCCGTTGGCCGTAGAGATGCCGTAGGCTGATAGTTTGGCCTTAAGCAGCGAGTCTTTCTCCACGAACACGGTGAAGCCATACTTCTTGTCAGCCGGCGGGCAAGCGATCTCGTGCCAGAAGTCGGACGTATAGGAGTAATAGTCGTAGTTGTTGGCGTCGTAGCTGGGATCCTTGACCTTATAGAGCGAATCCTGAAGGCCGGTAGCCTTGAGGGCCTCGGTGAACATGCTGATCTTGTCGTTGGCCGTGAGAATGTCGGCGATGGAGCTGTTGGAGTTCTCAAGCACGGCACTGATGGGCTGCACGATACCATTCTGCACGGAGTCGTCCTTGGTGGCGTAGTAGATGTAGGACATACGGTTGAGCTCGACCACAGTATTGCTGTCCTTGTCGAGTCCGTGGGTAATCTGGATGAAACGCTTGTTGAGGTTCTCGGTGTTGAGCGTACCGTCGTTCATGTCGATGGTGGCGTACATATTGTTCACCAGGTGGGAGCGTGCGATGGTGTCGCACTGTCCCTTGGTGAGCTGTTCCACCGAAGAGAGTCCATGCTTCTTGAGGTAGGTGTCCATCACGGTGTTGGACGGCAGGAAGCAGGTGTAGTGGCCGTAGGCAGAGAGAACGTCCATCAGTCCGGCCTGCTTGATGATGTATGCGAAGTCGCTGTACTCCGGCCGGTTGTTGATGTAGTCGCTCATCATCTCACCCTTGAAGGTATAATAATTGGAGGTGTCTGGCTCATCGGAGCAGGAGACAAGCCCCAAGCCGCCTGCAAGGCAGCAGACAGAGAGGATGATGCTGAATATTTTTTTCATTTTCATTATCATTGTCATCATTGTCAATGTGTGTCTAATTATATAGTTGCAATGAGTTGTTGTATCTGCCCTGACTATTTGGTCTTGGAGATGTTGCTGTCCTCACCACTGCCAAAGGCCGGGTTCTGGATGAGGTTCTTGTTAACCTTCAACTCGTCGATGTTGTAGGGCCAGTAGATGTAGTCCATCTTCGCCAGCTTGCCGCTGATGGCGCTGGTGTTGGTCGTGAACTTCATGAGTGTTTGCTCGCGCAGGTATTGTGTGTTTCCGTCACGGCGTGAGCGGCACACGAGGTCGTACCATCTCTTTCCCTCGAACATCAGTTCGCGCTGGCGCTCTGACATGACGAGGTTTTCGATTTTTTCCTTCGTGGTGTAGTCGGTAGCCTTGAGCGTATCCTTGAGCACGTTCTCGCACATGGAGCGCTTGTTGACGGCATTGACGAGGCTGAAGGCCTGGTTCATGTAGCTCTTATCCTGGTCGCTCATCTCGGCGGCGTTACTCATCAGGGCAGTGAGCGCCTCAGCCTTCATGAGCATGACATCGGACAGACGGTAGATAATCCAGTTGCATTTCACCTTGCCCTCAGCATAGAAGCCGGATTGGGAAACGTCTACATCTTTGACGCCCTTTGAATAGTCGACACTGACCGACGAGTAGCAACCTTTGGCGATGGCCTTGCCGTCTCTCATGTTCTCGTAGTAACGTCCGTCGTACTTGGAGAACAACTGGTTGTCCTGTCCCTCGGTACCGCCCACATAGGTAGACGGAGCGGCGAAGCCTGTGACCACGCTACCTTTGGAGCGCATATAGAAATCGTTGGCGGCGCCATTGCTGGGCATATTGTCATCTCGCATGTAAGTGAGTTCGAAGATGCTCTCCATGCTGTTGCCATCGCCAAAGATGGTGTTGTAGGCATTGCCGTAGGTTGTGTTGGAAAGCTGGTCGCTCACCAGCGGGAAGCCGCTGACACGCTCCAGGTCGTCGGTGGAGGAATTGTTGTAGAAGCCTTTGTCCTTGGCACGCTGCTTCATGGAGCTGATGACGAGGTCGGCATACTCGATGCACTTGGCATAGTCCTTCTTCCAGAGATACATGTCGCAGAGCATGGCATGGATGGCGTCCTGGGTGATACGGCCCGTCTGATACTTGGCCTTGGTGGCAGAATAGGAAGGATAAGCCTTCACGGCGTTATTCTTGACGCTCTCCAGGTCGAGGATCAGTGAGTCGAGCACGTCATCAAACTTGGTGGCCGGCAGGTCCATGACCTGGTCGTCATCGGCATAGGCGGTCGTGGTGTAAGGCACATCACGGAACGTGCGGATGAGGTAGAAGTAGCACAGGTCGCGGATGGCGCTGGCCTCGGCGATGTCGGCGTTGAGCTCCGACTCTGAGAAGGCGGGATCGGTAGCTGCCACGGCGGGGGCATGGTCGATGATCGTGTTGCAGCTGTTGATGATATAATAGAAAGGTGTCCACGTGGTGTAACCGTTTGAGGCATCGATGTCTTCCTTGAAGACCTTCTGCAAGGAGTTGTCCTTGTCGATGTCGTTACCCGCAGTGACATTGTCGCTGCGGAACTCGCCCCATACCATCATGCGCTTCACGACATCCGTTGACTGAAGCTGGGTATAGAGTCCGCCAATCATCTGGTCCACGTCGGCCTTCTCGTTCCAGAAGTCGTCCTCGATGGTAACGTCCTGGGGCTTGACATCGAAGAAGTCGTTGCATCCGGTGAGGGTGAGCACCAGAACTGCGGTGGCGATCAGGTTGTATATAGTGATTCTTTTTTTCATGACATTGCTTAATGCTTAATGAAATAGTGTTTAGAAGTCTACAGTGATACCCAGTGTTACCGAGCGTGAGCGCGGTGTCTGAGAGTTGTCGACGGCAGGTGCATAGCCACCCTGCACGATATCAGGGTCAACGCCCGAGTACTTGGTGATGACGAACGGGTTGTTGATACTGGCGTAGAAGGCAATGCGGTTGAGCCCAATATCCTTGAGCTGCTTGCGCGACAGGGAGTAGGACAGCTGGGCGTAGCTCATACGCAGGTAGGAGCCATCCTCCACAAAGCGGTCGCTGACCAGTGAGTTGTAGTTGGAGTCGGTACCGTACATGGCACGGGGGATGGTGGTCACGTCACCTTCCTTACGCCAGCGGTAGTTCACGGCCTGGCTCTGGTTGTAGTTGCCGGTCATGGCCTCGGCGTTGAGACGGGCCATATTGAGAATCTTGTTGCCATAGCGATAGGTGAACTGCGTAGTCAGGCGCCATGCGTCGTAAGAGAAGGTGAAGCCGAAGCCACCGGTAAGCTTAGGCAGCGACGAACCGAGGTAGACGATATCGAGGGCATCGATGTTGCCATCGTGGTTGATATCCTCGTAGATGGCGTCACCACCGACGAACGGATAGTTCTTGCCAGTGCCTTCGTTGTTGTAGTTGTAGCGCATCTGAATAGGATTGCCGTCAGCGTCGAGGATGAGCTTACCGGCAGCATTGAAGGCCACAGGAGCCGTCTTGCCGGCGGCCAGGAAGGCCGCGCGCTCGTCATCGGACATATTCTTGAACGTATCGTAGTTGTACTGGTACACGCCCTTGTAACGGAAGCCGTAGATGGCGCCGAACGGGTTGTGGAGCTGCACACGCTGCAGGTACTGACCGTTGTTGTAGTTGAACGTGGAGTTGAGCGAGTTGAGCATGTAGTCGTCCATCTCGAGCAGCTCGTTGCGGTTGTTACCGAAGTTGGCGTTCATATCGAAGGTGAACTTACCGGCCTTGAAGAGCTTGTTGGTGTTGATGTGGAACTCCCAACCGGTGTTGCGCATCTTACCGTTGTTGCGGTAGGCGAGTGTGGCAAAACCTGTGCTCGAGGGGATGCGGTAGTTGCTGAGCAGCATGTCGGTGATGGTGGTGCGGTAAGCCTCGAAGGTGACGGTGAAGCGGTCATCCCACAGACCCACGTCGACACCGAGGTTGTAGCTGGTGTTGTTCTGCATGCGCAGGTCGGTGAGCCGGATGTTCTGCGGGAGCATGGAGCTCATGTCGAGGTAGCGGCTTCCCGTTCCGAACTTACGCACGTAGAGGTAGTCCTGGTTGGGCTGCACACCCACGCGGCCCCAGCTCGGGCGCAGTGACAGCATGGAGAGGCCGTGGTCGCGGAAAACCTTCATGAACGGCTCATCGACGATGTTCCAACGCAGGGAGACGGCGGGGAAGTAAGCCCAGCGCTTGCTCGGACCGAACTTGGAGGTACCGTCGGCACGCAGAGAGAAGTCAAACATGTAACGGCTCTTGTAAGCATAGTGGGCGGAGTAGGTGAAGAACATCGAGCGCCACTCGTTGTACCAGGAGCTCAGACCGGTGTTGATACCGCCTGCATCAGGACTGGTGAAACTGCCGCCCGGCAGGAGCTTGGAGCCGTTGCTCTGTCCGTTGGACGAGCCGGTATTGAGCTCGAAGCGACCCATCATCATCAAGGAGTGGTCCTTGTTGTTGAAATGGGGGATGAAGGTGAAGGTATGCTTGGTGTTCAGGCCAAAGCTCTTGCTGCTGCCCGAAGAAGCGATGTTGACACCGTTGTTCCAAGCCACGGTGGTCAGCTCAGAGGGATAGAAGGAGTTGTCGTACTGGTTGAAGGCGCTGATATAGACACTACCCATGTAGTTGAGCTGTGTGTGGTCATCGTCCATGCCAAGGAGGTGATAGTTGATGATGAGCTCAGGGTTGAGGTCGTAGGTGCTGCGTCCTTTCTTGGCGAGGTGAGCGCTGGCCACCGGGTTGACGAGCTTCTTCTGGTCGTTGTCGAAGACCGACGAGGCGCTCTGCAGCATCTCATAGTAGCGGTCGGTGTTTTGACCGGTGACAGGGTCCTGCTCGTAGATGGACATGTTAGGCATCTTCTTCATGGCGATGTCGAGCAGGTTGTTGTAGTTCATGTCGTTCTTGGTGTAGGTCATCGAGAAGTTGGTAGAGATCTTGATGCGCTCACTGACATAGTAGTCAAGTGCCACACGAGTGGAGAAACGGTTGAGTTTCTGCATGATCATGGTACCGGTCTCATGGTCGTAACCCAAGCCAATACGGAAGGAGGCCTTCTCACCACCACCGGTCACGGAGACGTAGTGGTTCTGACGCAGACCGTTCTGTGTGACGGCGTCGCGCCAGTCGGTGTTGTTGTTGTATTGCTCGTATTCGGAGAACGACGGATCGTAGTTGATCTCACGGATGTTCTGACTGCGTGAATCGCTCTGTGTGGGGTTGAAGTAGCTCTCCTTAAGCATCATGGTGTAGTCGTCACCATTGAGCAGTGCGTAGCCCTTTGGCTGGTGGGTTCCGGTGAGCTTGAGTGAGTAGCTCACGCGGGGCTTACCCATGGCACCACGCTTGGTGGTGATCTCGATGACACCGTTACCACCTTGTGAACCATACACAGCGGTGGCGGCGGCATCCTTCAGCACGTTGATGGAGGCGATATCCTCAGGGTTGATGTTGAGCAGCTCGGCGAACTTCTCGTTGTTGGCACCGGCGAGGTCGAAGTCGGACATATCGACGTTGCGGATATTGCCGTTGATGACGATCAGCGGGTTGGAGTCGGTGAGCGATGACAGTGAGGAGGCACCACGCAGACGGAGGTTGGAGCCTGAACCCAGGTCACCGGAGTTGGCGATGATATCCAGACCGGCGATACGTCCCTGGAGGGCTTCGTCGATGGAGGTGACACCCAGACCGGCGAGGTCTTTCATGTTGAGGCTCTGCGAAGCGTAGGAGATCTCTCGGTCGGGGATGGCGAGGTTGTTGCCCGAGGTGCGGCGGCGTGCCGTGACGGTGACCTCCTTGATCTCGTTCTCGGTCTTGAGCATGATCTTATACTCCGTACGGTCGATGGGCATGGTCTGCTTCTTCATACCGACGAAGGAGAACTGTATCTTGTTCTTCTGGCTCTTCACCTGCATGGAGAAGTTACCGTTGATATCGGATACAGCAGAGTTGATGATACGGCCGCTGGCATCCAGCTCAACGACGGTGGCCCCGGTCAAGGGACCCATATCGTCGGAGATGGTACCATGGACGTTACTGATCTGGGCCATCATGGTGGCGCAGCAGAGCAAGGCACCCACGAGCACCGTCAGACGGCGATGCGACATCGTCTTACGCAGCAATGCCTGTATGTCAATGATATAATGATTAAGATTCCGCATGGCTTACTTTCTTCTGTGTTGGATATATTTCTTTGCAAGGCTCTTCCAAGGCGTCATGGCCGATTTACTGTAGAAGAGGGGGCCGTCAATGAGATGGACGACTGCGTCAGAACTGCTGTAGATGTTCTTGGTCAAGCCTGCGCCGCTGAACCAGTACTCGCGGCAGATATTGTTGTACAGACCGGCCGTCTTCTCAACGTGGCGCACGTTGCCAGCCTTGTCAGTGATGGTGATCTGGTTGTTCTTGTTGGTGACGTTGAGAGGATAGTACACGTCGTTGTCTGCGTCGAGCTGCATGGTCTCGTAGCTGCTGGTGGTGACGGGCACGTGGCTCACAGCGCCGTGTGCGTCGGTGACTTCCTCGTAGTTGGTGGGATTGCCGCCGATGATGAGCGAGTTGTCCTGGATGTGGTAGCGCACGAAGCCCAGGATACGGTCTTTGATGGCCTGGGCAGTAGCAGCTGCATTCTTGTCGCCGTCCTCACCTTTCTTATAGTATTCATCGTACTCGGCCCAAGTAGGCAGGATGCCCTCGGCCGTAAGCTTCTCAATGGAAGCGTTGCTCGGCACGTAGACGGTGTAGTTGAAGTTGTTGAACAGATTGATGTTGAAGTTGCCGTTGCTCTGTCCGGCGCAAGTGTAGTTGGTACCGCTCATCTTCATCGTGTTGGCCAGAATAGCGTCGTTGCCGAGCGATTCGTCAGGACCCTGGAGAAGCTTGAGGAACTCTGAGTATTGCTCATGTCTGGACAGTGTCTGATAAACGGATGAGGCGGCAGTGAGCGGCGACATGGAATTGACGGCATAGCTCTTACCGTTGCCTCGCTGTGACAGGTCGTAGATGCTGGTCACAGGGATGGAGGCGTGGTGCTCCAGCTGCCAGCCGCCGGCCACGGTCATGTTGTCCTTGTCGGCGTTGGTGACCTTGATCAGGGAACCGCCCTTGGTCTTGTAATAGCTGTAAGAAGAGCTGATAGGACCGACGATGATGAGGTTGTTGACCAGGTCGGTCAGACGGTTCTTGATGACGGCATCGGGCACGTTGGCCTGCACCTTGTCACCGAGGACAATCTGTCCGTCGTCGTCGATCTCGCAATTGTAGCGCATGGCCTTCACCGTTTTGCTCAATGTATCCCATTCGAAGAGAATTATCGTCTCCTGACGCTCACCATAGGTGGCGGGGTCAACGTAGTACAGCAGAGCGTTGTTCTCGGGAAGGATGAGCGAGTAGTGGAGGTACTCATTTTCCTTGCCCTTGGCGGCCATGGAGTTGAGGTATGGCTTGAAGTCGTACTCGTTGATGGCATAGTTGATGACGCTCATCGTCTCGGAGTTGTTCTTGGCAGGGAAGCCGACACTGTAATACTCCATAGGCGTGAACACCTTATTGGTAAGGTATACGACACCGTTGCAGCCGATGAAGGCGCTGTCGACATCGGCAGTGGTCACACCCATCTCTTCCTTGGCATCGTTGACGATGGACGAGAACTTCGACGGGATGGCATCGACGAAGCTGCCAACGAGGTTGACGTTGATGAGCGAAGCCAGGATGTTGTCGGGCACCTTATCCCAGGTGCCATAACGCTCCTTGAGCATCTTGCCCTCACCATTGTTCCACCATTCGGAAAGCACCTTGTCGGTCGGCACGAACATCACGCCGGCATCGTAGTGCAGATCCTTGCCACTGGTGTTGGTGTACATATACTGGTTCCATCCCGGGTCGAAGTTAAGGGTGGCATCACTGGCCACATTGCCCGGACTGGTGTTGCCGGAGGTGACAGGCAGCTGGCGTGCGTCGGGGGTGAAGTAACGAAGGGTGAACACGGAGTCGACGCTGGCGTTGTAGAGCCGGTTGTACTCCCGGGTCTTGGCCTTGTCGTAGTAAGGAGCTGAGAAGCGGTCGAGCAGATAGGCCCACAGTCTGGTGTTGGCATGTTCGTGCACGATCTGCGCCATGTTCTCAAAAGGCTCCACAACACCGTCCATCTTCTGGATGTATCCGTTCTTGCAAGTGATATCGCGATCCACCACCTGATGGTTGCCGATGAGTGCCGCATCGGTGGACGAGGTGATGCCATTGCTCAGGATGCGCACGTCCTCGCTGGTGAAGTTGTTCTTCTTCATGAACTCAGGCAGGAAGTGGATCATCGGAGCCGTGATGCCGCTGGTACCCATGGCACCGTCACGGAAGAGGATGATATTCTTATTGTTGGCACGGTACCAGTCCCAGGCCTTCTGGTCGGCGCTCATCTTCGTATATGGCATGACGTAGACGGAGTCGAAGGCACTGGCCGAGGTAGGACGGCGCATGGCGAGTCCTTTCTCAGGTGGCGTGGCAGCCACGTTGCTCATCAGCTCAATGAGGTAAGCGTTGCTGATCATCTGATTGTTGAGCAGCAGCTTCTTCTGTGCTGTCGTCAGCTTGTCGTACGACCGCACGCCCCATTTGTTAGTCTTGAACCATTGATCATAAGTCGCGTCATCGGCGACAAAAATAGTCAATGAACCGGTGTGGCTCATTTGCTCGGTCAATCCGAGATCATCGATCAGCCTTAACGTGTAGGTGTAGTTGCCTTGGTTCTGCAGTTCCTCATAGATGGAATTGCCCAGCCATGACGGCTGACCAGTCAACAGATCATCACTGCATGACTGGAACGAGAAGGCGCCTATCAACAGGCCGACAGCAAAAGCAGACCTCGTGATTCCGCCAGTTAAGAATTTACATTTCATGTAGTACTTGCTCTATTTATTGTTTTCTGTTTTCAGGTGTTATGCTTATCCGACGGCTGTTTGGCCAGCCGCCGGGAAGCTTGTTACTTGACGATCTTCCTTCCACCCTGAATGAAGACGCCGTGGCAGTCATCGCTGCGGAACGTGCGCTCGGGCACTCTCACGCCTGACAGCGTGTAGACGCTCTGGTCGCCGGCCTTACGGTCGGTTTCCACACTGCGGATGCCGGTCGACGACCCGAGGTATCTCAGCGTGAAATTGTCGAAGCAGCACCAGTCGGCATCGGTCCAGTTGTCCTTGCGTATGCCGAGCGTGATATCCCCAGCCTCTTGCAGCGTGAGCTTCAACGTGTTGGTGTAGAAGCCGTAGGTGTTGAACGCCGTATTGGCCGTCGTCACGTTGTCGGGATAGGTATAGGGGATGTAGGTGTAGCGGGTGATGGAGTCGTCGTAGAGGCTCATCACGGGTGTCTCCTCGCCGTTGGCATAGAAGAAGGCATCGAGGCTCTCGGTGCCTGCCAGATGGGCTGCGGAGGCAGCCTGCAAACTGCCGTTGCGGAAGAAGCTCTGCACCGTAGCGACGTAGTTGCCTTCGGGCAGCGAGGTGATGGTCTGATGGAAGTCGAAGTTCTTGTTAAAGAACTCGGCCACCTCGCCATTGGCCTGTGTGAACGATGTCGATGTCGTCCACGCTGCCGTACCCTCGGAGAAGTCGGCATTGGCAATGAGCGGAGTGAGGTCGGCGGCATGACCCTTGGCGATCTCGTCGCGCAGCACCTGCTGGATGTTGCCGGCGACCTGCCGGAGTGCCTTGACGGCAGCGGCCATGCGGGCGGCATTCTCCTCGAAGGTAGTGGTCAGCGTGAGGGCTTCCTCAGCCTTGTAGATGGCGGCCTTGATATCGTCGCTGGCCAGGGTCTTGTACAGTGCCTGTACGGTGGGCAGCAGGGTCTTGACGCTGTCCCAGTCGACGAGGTAGTCGTACTCGGCCTGTGTCAGCTTGAGGATGCTGCCGTGCTGGGCGTTGTTGCTGCCAGCAATGCGGACAGGCGATGAGGGATTGAGACCATGCTCGTCGAGGCCTACGGTCTTGTAGCCGTAGCCGCCTCCGTAGTTGATGAAGCTCAGGCGCCACTTGGTCTCGCCCATCTCGCGCCATTGTGTCGGTGCCTCGATGGCCTGGTTATTGTCTGACACGTGGAAGCCGTCGGTGACGGTCCACACGGTGGTGCCGGTCGTGGCGTCGCCGTCGGCGGGCACGAGGTGGCTGGCAGTGGCACGGTTGAAGCCGTTGGCCTTCTCACATTTATACACCATCTGATAGTCATCGTCAACAGCATTGTAGACGATGTCGGCATCGATGATGTCGTAGCCGGGGTCGAAGTAGAGCTTCGGCTCGCTGAGGATATTGAGATCCTTGTCAATGAGCTGATAGTAGATGCGGTGCCTGTCGGGGAAGCCCACGGAGTAGTACAGCACGTACTGCTTGGTCTGCGGGTCATAGATGACCTGCGGAGCCCAGGCTGCCGTCATCTGGTCGGCCGTGATGCCGCCGAGAGCCTTGAGGTTGGCGGCACTCTCGAGGTCGATCTTCACGTTCTTGGTCCAGTGCACGAGGTCGGGCGACAGCATGAGGTCCATGATGTGGTTGCTGGTCCATCCGAGGCGTGAGGTCATATCGGTGCCCACGAGCATGAAGCCGCCTTCTTCGAGGCGTGCGACGTAGGCGTCGCGCATGCCGCCGGTGACGGTGTTGTCCTTGGTGGAGAACACCTCGCCGCCGTTGAGCAGGTCGGTCCAGTACTGGCCGGTACGGCTCAGGGAGTAGCTGGTGAACTCTCCCTTGGAGCTCATATGGGCGAAGAGGTAAGCGGCCTTGCCCTCATCCTCCTTCTCATAAGCGGGATAGGTGGTGGTGGCAGCGTCAGCGACGTTGCTGACATTGATGCGATAGATACTGAGCGAATAAGCGGGTGCGCTGAGCGTGAGCGCCTTGCCCTGCCCCACGTTGGCCGTCTCCACCCCGGTGGGTTTCACGTTGTCGGGGTCGTCCATGGTGTTCTCGTCAGCACCCGAGGCAGCCACGAGACGCTGCACGGTAGCCGTGCCGGCCTCCATGTTCTTGAGCTTGAGCGCCACGGTACGGTCAGTGGCCGAGGGGTTGACAACCTTCACGACGAGCTGGTTGTTGACGCTGTCGAGCTGCACGCTCTGGTAGAGGCTGCGCTCCACAGGCAGGGAGAAGGTATGAACGGTGTTGCCGTCGAGCTTGCAGGTCACCTGGCCGTCCTTGACATCCACCTCGATGTTGTACCACTGGCCGGTGGTCACGCTGAACGACTTAGGATCGATGGTGGTCTTGTTGCCGTTGACACAACGCTCCACAGCATCCTGGGTGTTGCCCCATCCGCCGCAGTTCCACCAGATGAAGTTGTTGGCGTCCTGATAGTTGAAGATGATGAGGAAACCCTCGCTGCCGCTGTTCTTGCGTGCTTTCACCTTATATATATAGTCACCGGTGACGGGCACGTTGAGCACGGCCGTGCAGTTGGTGGCATTGCCGGTCTGTACGAGGGCGCCGTCGTCGTTGCTCCAGCTGCCCGTGCCGGTGGTCCACTGTGAGAGACCATTGGAGAAGTCGTCGGTGGCAATCGATGTGCCGTCGGCGCTGAGCAGCTGTGCATCGTCGTAGCTCACCTGTGTCGACCACGTACCGACGCCGACCTTCTGTCCGGCAACGGCCGTGGCAGAGGTGTTGCCCGTCTCGGTCCACTTCAGGTTCTGCGTGCCGAGGTTGTCGGACATGAGCTGCTGCACATAGTACGATGGTGTGACGAAGTGGTGGCCGGCATTGAAGTGAATCATGTCGTAAGCCCATGTGGGATTGTTCTCATGGGTGAAGATGGGCGCGAAAGAGGCCATGCGGCATACGTCGCTGTTGCGCTCCATGCCGAGCATGTAGACAGCCTCGCCGAGGGCGGCGTTCAGATTGCCGTACCTGCCCCAGTTGCCACTGTTGGCCGCATACTCGCCATTGTACACACCGATGGCGCGCGACACGTTGTCGTATTTGTTATAGTTGTCGAGCATCCAGGCAGCCGTGCGGTAATAGTGCTCGTCGACCAGGTCGACGGGATAGTTGTTGCGCCACGACGGATTGTCGGTGCCCCATGCTTCGACATTGCCAATGCAGACAATGTCGGGATATTTGGCTTTGATGGCATCGTAGAACATCTTGTAACGCTCTTCGTAGACGCTGGCGCTGCCGTCAGCCTGATAGTTCTCGTTGCCTATCTCAATAAATTTCAAGTTGTAAGGAGCGGCATGACCGTTGGCCACGCGCTTGGCACCCCATGTGGTAGAGGCGTCGCCATTGGCATATTCAATGGCGTCGAGGCAGTCCTGCACCAGTGTCTTCGTCTCGTCGAGGGAGAAGGTGAAGCCATGCCCCATGCCGACATTGACCACAAACAACGGTGCGGCGCCAATGTCCTCACAGAGCTGGAGGTATTCGTCAAAGCCCAGACCGTCGGACGACCAGTAGCCCCAGTTCTTGTTCCAGTGACCGGGACGTGTCTCGATGGGACCGATGGTCTTCTTCCATTGGAAGGCGTTGGCGTAAGCTTCCTGGCCTTCTACATAGCAACCGCCGGGGAACCGCATGAAACGGGGATGGGTGTCGGCCAGCAGCTGGGCCAGATCGGGGCGCAGGCCATTGGCGCGTCCCTTGTAGGTAGCAGGGAACAGCGAGACCACGTCTACATACATGGTTCCGCTGGCATTAGTGAGCAGTTGCAGACTGCCCTTGTCTGTGTTTTCCGTGGCACGGATGGTAGCGGTGAGCTTGTTCCATTGAGTGGACGACATCTCGCCCGTGATATCAGCCTGTCCGATGACTGTTCCGTCCTCGCTGACCAGACGTGCGAGCAGGTGCCCGCCGAGTGTGCGCTGTCCTCTTGCCCAGAAAGTAAGGGTGTAAGTAGAGTCCTTGCGGAAAGCCATGCCCCAATAACCGGCATTGGCAATGCCCTTGGGACTCGCGGCCGAAGCATTCTTGGCAGATACTACGAGTGCGTTGGCCTGTGCGTCATTCAACAGGTTGGTGGTGGAAAGGTTCATAGTGGCTCCATTGACAGCCGACCATCCATTGGTGCCGTCCTCAAAGGAGCGGTTCTTCACCAATTCGGCATAAAGTCCGCCTTCACCGGCATGGTTGATCTCCTCGAAGAACAAGCCATATTGATAAGGACTGGTCAAGGGTCCACGCTGGGAAGCGTCAACTGTCATCGTCACCTGCGCGGCGACGGAACATGAAGAAGCCATAAAAGCGAGCAAAAGAGCTCCGTTAATAAATCTCATTCACCTAAGGTTTGTGATATGTGTAAGAGTTTGTTTGTAAGCAATCTGTAAAAAAGAAAGCAAGTAAGCAAAGGCGACGGTCTCGCAACCGTGTGGTTCGGGACCGCCGCCCTATGCTTTATGTATTCCTGAGAGGAACGCTATCGATTAGCGTACCATCATCTTTCTGAAGCTAATCTTACCGTTGGCGTCCTTCACCTTGACGATGTTCAGACCCTTCTGCAGACGGTTGACACGACGTCCGTCGATGGTGTACACCTCGGTCACCGTGAAGGCACGGCTGTTGTCGGCGATGTTGTCGATACCGGTTGTCGGAGTCTTCGTGCTGTTGGCACCGTAGTAAGTCAGCGTCCAGTTGTCGCAGATAAACCAGTCAGAACCGTAGTTGGTACCGGTCTTCTTCAGACCGATGGTCAGCGGCTGGCCTTCCTCGACCTTGACAATCAGGCTATTGATGTACTCGTTGCCGTTTCCGCCGTTCTCGTTCTCAGTGAAGAAGGCGTTGGCGGTCACCATGTCGTTAGGCACGTAGTAGACAGTGCCATCCTCGCCGGTCACGCTTGTCGTACCGGAGATGCCACGGCTCTCGTCGGTAGAGGCATCGGAAGCCAGCAGAGCGACAGGCTTGCTGACGCTGTCGGTACCCATCACGGCGTACATGATGGCGTTGGGGTTGTTCTCGCCAGCCTTGAAGTGCTTGAGGTCCTCTGCAGTGGTGCCATAGCGATAGAAGGCGTGCACCTTCACCTCGTAAGTACCGGCGGGCAGACCGTTGATGGTCTGAGCCAGGTCGAAGTTCTTGTTGTAGTACTCGAGCAGCAGGGCACCCTTCTGTGTATCGTCGTTACCGAAGTTGTAGCCGGAGGTAGTCCAGCCGTCCACGGAGTTGGCACCATCCTTCTCGAAGCTCGGGGTCTTGATGCAAGACGTCAGGTCAACAGGGTTGGTATCGGAAGCGTTGTCGGCCTCAGCGGGGATGCCGAGCTTCACGATCAGGGCAGCGATCTGCTTCTCGTATTCAGCCACCTCGTCGTCGTTGATAGAACCATTGTTGATGGCCTCGTCGATCTCAGCGAACAGCTCCGAAGCCTCGTCGAGCACTGACTGCTTGGCAGTAGAAGTAGCGCGGACGCTGCTGAGGTTGTCGTTCTGGGTCTTCAACTCAGCGAAGAGGGCGCGAGACTTAGCCAGCGTGTCGCTGGCGGCAATAGCACCACAGAGGGCAGAGAACATGGTCTTACCGTCAGTGCCGCTCACGGCAGACTGTGCAGTAGCCAGAGCCTCGTTGGCCAGCGCCTTTGTAGACTTACCTGTAGGCTCAGTGCTCTCAAGAGCAGTCTGCAGCTTCGTAATCTCAGATTCCAGCAGCGGCTTCACGACATCGACATTGGTGCCCTGGAAGGTCATCTTGAAGTTATCCCAGATAGCCCAGCTGTCATTTCCCTGGCTAGAGTTACCCTTCACGCCGAGACGGAGCACGTCGCCCTTCTTGGCCACAACACCGAACGAAGTAGCGGTATACATGCCCTTGCTGAAGGCCAATCCAGCATTCACCATGTCGTTAGGATACCAATAAGTACCGTCGGGATCAGCGTAAGGCGCAGGACTTGCATCGGCCTTATACAGTTCTCCATTGGCAACCTTCTCATCGAAGACGCTGGGGAAGCTGCCGGTATTGTCGTTGACATACACCTTGACAACGTCCTTATATTTAGCAGCAGTACCGTCGTTATAAGCTTGATAAGCGTTGTTGTCTCTCAGATAACGGTAGAAGCCCTGCACGGTGATGGTGTACACACCCACAGGAGCGTCCTTCACCTCCTGGTAGACATCGAAGTTGGAGTTGTTCCAAGCCTCGAAGCAACGGTTCTCAGTAGGACCGCCGTAAGCCACATTACCTCCGTTGGCCTTCTTAACAATCCAGCCGGTGTTGGCACCGGTGGTTGTCTCGAAGTTGGCGTTGGTGATGAACTTGTCAGTGACATCCGTGCCGGCAGAGAGGCCGTTCTTGATGGCGTCATCGTTCATCTTGGTCAGCTTCTCGGTCTCAGCCTTCACTTCCTCAGTGGTAGCGGTCAGGTTGGCGAGGAACTCTTCCTCATCCATCATCTGGTCGCCAAGGGCATCCTTGTCCTCACCGCTGATCTCGTCGTCGTTGACGGTAGCGTTGCACTTGTCGTAGATGATCTTGTAAGCCTCCCAAGCAGCCATGTTCTCCTTGATGGCAGCCTCGCCGTCCTTAATCTTCTGGATGGCCTCGAGCACGCCAGCCTTGTCGGTAGCGCTCAGACCAGCCACGAGGGTCTTGAAGTCCTCAGCCATACCCTTAGTAAGGAGTGTGCCCTCGGGCAGAGTGGTGTAGTCGTTCACCTGGCTCTTGACGTCCTCGAGCCACTTGGTGTAAGCGTCAGCGCCGTTGCCATAGTACTTCAGACCGAAGTTGTCAAACAGCGTCCAGTCACCGTTGAGAGTCTTGTCTTTCTTCAGACCCACCCGCATGGTACCGTCGTCTGTAGCGAAGAACAAGGTGTTGAGGTAAGCGTCGCCATCTTTGAAGTAAGCCTCAGCCGTCTCCATGTTGTTAGGAATGTAAAGCGTGTTGCCGTCAGCATCGGTGACAGACGACTCGTTCATGCCCTTGGCAGTGGTAATAGCACCTGCGAAGGCATTCTTGACATTGCTCTGCACGGTGTCGGTGCCGGCGATGGCATACAGCTTGGCGTTCTGCTCAGCGTTGTTCAGGTAGTTGTTATAGGAGGCATCTGAGAAGCCGGCACGGTAGAAGGCCTTCACGGTCAGGGCATACACACCCTTAGGACCGCCGGAGAGCTTCTGGTAGAAGTCGTAGGTCTTCTCATAGAACTCGGCATCGGTATAGCTCTGGAAGGCAGGATCCGTACCGCTCCAACCATCCTTCTTATTATTGTCGAAGCTCGGGTTGGTGATAAGAGAGGTCATCTCCTTAGGAGCGTCGGCCTTGGTGTTCTGCTCCACAAAAACAGAGTATTCAGCCTTCAGCTCGGCATAAGCTGCCTCGAGCTCGGCCTTGGTCTTGGTGAGGTCATTATAGATAGCGACATACTTGTCAACGTTCATGCCGTCGGCAGTGACGGTCGTCATCAGCGCACGCAGGTTCTCAGCGGCGTTGTAGATGCTGTCCTCGGCGAGGTACTTGGCATAGTCGTCCTCAGAGACGAAGTACCAGTCCACGTAACCGTCGTCAGTGGTGAGGTTCCAGTAAAGCTTGGTGTCGGAACCGTCAGTCTTGGCACCCACGAACTGTGTGCCCTCGCTGTCGGGCTTGTTGGCGGGATTGAGCTGGCTGGAGCCCAGACGGTATACCTCATCTCCCTGGTTGGTGATGGTGAAGAGGGTGTCTGCCTGACTGCCAAGGTCCACCCACATGGCACCATTAGCATCAAAAAAGGTGTTGAGCCATTTCTTCTTCGACTCCACAGAGTCTTTCAGTGCGACCACTCCGTCAACAGCAGCACCGTTCTCATCGAGGTGCTGCGTGATGCGTACCTTGTAACCGTTGTCAGCAAAGCTGGCACGGGTGCCCCAGTCATTGGCACCAAGGAAGAAGCCCTTGGCTCCGCTGTTATAAAGATACATGGTCTTGCCCATCTCCAGGGGAGACTTTGCGGGTACGGGTTTCACACGTGGTGTAATCTCAGCGTAAACCTGAGAAGCTGCCATAAGCAGTGCACCAGAAAGTAGTAAATTAGAAAACTTCATAAGCTAATGTTTAACTTGAGTTAGAATTTATTCTATTAGTAAGACTATTTTAGGAGTCAACGATGCAAAATTGATAAAAATCAAGCATATATAAGGGAACTAATCGTGATTTAACGGGAACTAATCGTGAATAAGTGTAATTTCCCCACTTTAGACTACTTAACAACGAACTTTCGGCCGTTGGTCACGTAGAGTCCCTTGGGCAGACGTCCAGTTTTCAGCAGGCTGTCGCTCACCTTGCGGCCGTCGATGGTATAGACGGCTCCCGGCATGTTCTGTCCGGCTGTCCTGACGATGGTGATGCCGGTGGCTTCCTTACCCTGTGCCAGGAGTGCAATGTCGTCGGCGGTCAGCGCCTCATTATAGACACGGAAGTCGTCGTAGACATGGCTGCAATAGGCCTCGCTGTCAGAGCGTGGATAACCGAGATAGTTGCGGCGGGTCTTGCCGAGGTCAGACGGAGTCATGGCCACGTCGAGGGTATACTGTCCGGCGGTCTTGCCGTTGACATAGAGCAGCACGTTGGTACCCTGCTGCGAGAGGGCGATATGGTTCCACGCATCGTTGTCGAGGCTGATGCCGTCGAAGGTGTGCCGTGCCGTGCCCTTGGAGGTCTTGAACGTATAGCTCATGCTGCCATCGCCCAGTACGAGGGTGAGGTAGTTGGTCGTTGTTCCGAAGCTGAAGAGCGTACCGTGGTCGGCACCGGGCATCACCCAGGTGGCGATGGTGTAATCAGTCAGGTCGGACATGGCGCCATTGGCGATCTTCACGTACGAGCCGTTGTCCTTCGACAGGGCGATGGCGCCACCCATGCTGCCCGTCACCCATGTGGTGTCGTTGTAGACGGAGGCATTGTAGCCGCCCCATACATCGTAGACGGTGCCGCCTTCCATCTCGTCGAACGTCAGATGGAGGTAGTGTCCCTTCACCGGCTGAGCCATGTAGGCGTCACTCATCTGACCCAGTTCAGTACCTTTGCTCATCTGCACCTTATAATAATAGGTGTTGCCGTTGGTCACGGTAGCATCCTCGTACGAACCGGAGTAAGCCGTGGCGAGCTTGGTGTAGGTGCCGTCGGCAGCGTCGGAGCGGTACACATTGTAGTTGAAGCTTGCCTTGTAGGTCCACGACAGCGTCACCTTTCCGTCAGCAGCAGCCACGTGAATGTCCTGCACGGGTTCTGGGCTGTCACGCTTGAGCGTGGTGACGGAGAGCGTCGACGGCGTGCCGTCGGTGGCAGCGGTCGTCACGGAGTATGCCTTATAATAATAGGTGGTATTGTCGTTCAGGCCGTTGTCAGTAAACGTGGTACCGATGAGGTTGTCGCCCACCACCTGGTAGTCGCCGTTCTTGGTGTCGGCGCGCTCGATGCGGTAGCCACGAGCGCCACTGACGGCGGTCCAGGAGAGCTTGACGCTCGACGTGCCCACCTCTGCTGCTTTCAGCATCGGTCCGTTGACGGCTTTGTCCCTGGTCAGTGTCACCTGACGGGAGTAGATGGACTTCGTATCCTTATAGCTGACGGCAAAGACGCGGTAGATCACCTTCGTCTTGCCGGGGATGTCCTCTGAGTAAGTCACCGTGCCACCGGGCTGGTAGTCGATGCCGCAGTAGAGCGTGTCGCAGGTGTCATAGGCCACACGGCTGTCGACGAGACGCTGCACCACATAGTACTTACCGGTCTCACCGTTGTGGTCGTACCACGAGAGGTTGGCCTTCTTGGAGAAGGCGGAGACGCTGAGCGACGGCAGTGGCGGCGCAATCTTCCATTGGAAATCGTAGGCGTTGGCCTTGCGGTAGGCAAGGGCGGCCTTATGGGCGGCATACACCTTACCGGCGGGTGTCAGGGTATCACCTAAGATGAGGGCGCGTGCGTCCTGCACCCAGTCGTATTCATAGTAGCGCTCGAGGTTGTCCATCTTGTCGAGAGCCGGCAGGCAGTCGGCCATGAACTTGCGCTGGCGCTCGCCGTTGGCGGCGGTGTAGGGTCGGCCGTTGTTGTCGGGCCAAGTCTCATTGGTCCAGTTGGCACCGTTGTTCCACTCGGTGATCCAGACGGGGCGTCCGTGGCTGATGGAGTTGAGGTGGTCGACACGGTCCTTGAGCGACGAGCCGTTTAGGTTGGGCTCATAGATATGTACCACCACGAAGTCGACGCGGTAGTTGAGGGAGTCGGCAAGGTTGAAGAACGTTGAGTTCCATCCGCTCCAGGCCGATGTCGGCGCGGGTGATCCGGCGCGCATGCCCGACTGCATGAAGGTGGGCCACATCTTGATGACGTCAACGGGCGAGGCGGGGTGCTCCTTGCTGTCGTTGGTATTGTCGGGTTCGTTGAATCCCAGCACGTGGGTGGTGTTCTGCAGGGCGTTGATTGTGCCGGCCGACGGCCATCCGGCGTGGTGGAACTGCGGGGAGAACTCCACGTCGGTCTGTGGGTCGCCACTCATGCGGTCAGCGCTCCAGTTATAATAAGAGGTGACGTTGAGCAGGTTGGACGAGCCCACACCGGGATTACCGGCCTTGCCCTTCTTCGACACCCACTCCCACTGGAAGGCCCTGACGAAGCTCACGAAGGAGGAGTCGCCGGCGTTCATGCCGTCGGGCAGCTGGGCCACATTGAGATCGGCATCGTCGGCGATATACACCTTGCTGAAGCCAGTGCCGTTGGCGTTGTTGGCCAGCGTAGCCATGAAGCCGCGGCGCAGCTTGAACGAGCGTATGCGGTTGTCCCACGCACCGAGGTTGTTGTGGTAGGTATTGATATCCATCGACAGCGAGTCGCCGGTGAAGTTCTCACCCTTGAACACGGTGATGGCTTTCTTGGTGGCTGCCTGACCGTAGGGGATGACGACGGTGCCATTGTCGTAGATGGCTACGCGTACATTATTATTATTACGGTTGCCGCTGTTGAAGACCACGGCCTGACCGTCGACGGTGACCTGAGAGAGGTAATTGGCAATGACGAGGCTGGGCTTGACATTGTCAAAGAACAGCCACGCGTTCTCGCCCTGCAGGTCGACAGTGGACCCGCCCGCCAGGGGTGCGCTTCCGCTCGTCAGGTGCAGGTCGGTCTTGCCCTTCACGGTCACGGCATAGCCGTTGTACGACGACACGGTCTTCTTGCCGGCATTGTTGATCGTGGTACTGATGAGCGAATTGGTCATCAGCACATGTTCACATTCTGGAATACTCGCTGAAGCCTGTAATGATCCAAATGACCATGCGGCTGCAGCCAACAGGATGGTGTATAATCTGCGCATGTAGTTAGTTTTATATAAGGGGAAATTTGTCCCCTCTGTTTTCAACTGGTAATTAGGACTAATATACTAAAATTGTTATATGTTACAAAATTGCCACTTTTTTATCAAATTTTAGGGCATAAAATGAGAAATTAAGGGAACAATCCATTAAATAGTGTGTTTTCACGTTTTTGTCGCCACATTCTTTTTTAACAGACAAAAGGAGGATGGATTAGTGGAATTTTGCTAAATTTGCAGCAGACATCGAAATTAAGGACTAATATACATGCGCAGACACCTTATTTATATATTGCTTTTCTGGATTTTGGGAGTGGCGGCCGAGCCATTGCCATTCCGCTTGTTGCCATCCATCAACATGCTGCCCACCGACGAGGTGCATTGTCTGTACCGCGACCGTCAGGGGTTGTTGTGGATAGGTACCTCGACGGGTCTGAAAAGCTACAACGGTTACGACGTCCACACCTACAAGTCTGACGCCATCACACCCAGCCTTCTTCCCAACAACAACATTCTCTGCATCACCGAGGACCGTCTCAACCATCTGTGGCTGGGCACGGGCAACGGTCTGGTGCGCATGGACCAGCGTACGGGCGAGTTCCGCACGTATAACCTTCCCCTCAACAACCAGCGCACCATCTACACGCTGACCACCGGTCACGACGGCATCATCTGGATAGGTACCGACGGTGGTCTGACGCGCCTCGACCCGAACACCGACCAGATGATCACCTTCAACAAGAAGAACACACGGATGACCGACAGCCACGGCAAGCGCATCGCCATGCACGACTACAGCGTGAAGAGCATCCTCGACGACGGCCACGGCCATCTCTTCGTCGGCACGTGGTACGACGGTCTGCTGCGCCTCGACCTGCAGCGCCACACCTTCGTCAAATATCCCTGGTCATCGGCCACCACGGCAGCCTACAGCCTCTTCATGGACTCGCAGAAGCATCTGTGGATAGGCACCTGGGGCGGAGGCATGATACGGCTCGACCATCCCTATGATGCCGCCAACCCGGGCGTGACGCACTATCCGTACATCCCCCGCTATTTCGACACCTATTATAAGATTAAGGAGGACCCGACCACGCACACGCTGCTGGCCTGCTCGCGCGACGGCATCTCCCTGCTCCGCCTCGACAAGCCCATGGCCCAATGGCAACACTATACCACAGCCGACGACAAAACACTGAATTTCTGCAACGACATCCTCGTGACACCGCACGGCGACGTGTGGATCGCCACCGCCTCTGACGGCATCGTACATGCCACCACGCAGCCGTCGCTGTTCCGCAGCCACGTGCTCAGCAACTACAGCCGCCAGTCGGTCGACGCCGTGCTGTCGCTCACCACCAACGACGGCCGCCTCTTCTGGATGGGCCTGCGCCCCTACGGACTGGCCTACTACGACCAGCAGACGGGCAACACGTCGTACGGCTCGGCCATCCCCGGCTTCGGCTCACTGCCGCCTAAGGTGATGGGAGCCAAGATAGCGGCCACGCTCCGGCGCGCCAACGGCGAACTGTGGTTTGCCAGCGCCAGCTACGGCATCATCATCCGCTATCCCAACGGCACGACCCGACTGCTCAACTCGGACAACACGCCGTTTCTGCGCGACGACTATGTATGTACGCTCTTCGAGGACCACCGCCACCGCGTGTGGATTGGCGAGCGCTCCGGTCTTGCCGTGGCCGTCAATGCCCGTCAGGGCCAGCACCTCTCGCTGTCGGCCGACGGTCAGCCCATCACGCGGTGCGACGTGCGCGGCATCACCGAGGACCATAAGGGCACCATCTGGGTGAGCACCGACGACGAGGGCATCATTGCCATCGACGGCAACGTGAGCCCCGCCATGGC
>Ga0256406_1002031_pt1 | contig 30278 bp, 32 predicted proteins | sample RumenRJG_03DNA_FD_185986 | JGI IMG/M metagenome (GOLD analysis project Ga0256406, IMG submission 185986) | Bovine rumen microbial communities from Lethbridge, Alberta, Canada - RJG_03 | ecosystem: Host-associated > Mammals > Digestive system > Stomach > Rumen | place: Canada: Alberta | collected... | reverse complement strand
GATTTCGCTATTGCTTCTTTTCACGCTCCGTCACCGGTTTACGCTTTGCAAGTCGCTATGAAGTTCGCAGACAGCAACGCCTTCGGGGACTTTCACCCCAGAACAATTACATGCCCAACATACAAATGTGGCCTCCCGGTTAGGCGGGAGGCCAAAAAGGAACGGATTATTTGGGAATGGAATTTAATATCGATGTTAAGCGATGCTGATCTCGTTACTCTCTTCTTCTTTCGGAGTAGGTTTCGCGATTGTAACGGTAAAAAGACCATCGTTGTAGCTAGCGGCCAAATCTTTCTTCTCTACCTGATTACCGACATAGTAGGAGCGGGAGAAAGATCCGAAGTATCTTTCCGTATGAAGATACTTTCCAGAGCCTTCATGGCTGTTACGCTGTGTCTTAGCAGAAATCGTAAGATAGCCGTTCTTCAGAGCAACATGGATATCTTTCTTGTCGACACCCGGCACTTCGACTTCAAGCTTGTAATTCTTGCCTTCATCGGAGATATCGGTTCTCATGACATCTTCATCGGTACCATCATCGAAGAAATCATTGAAGATCGACCAGAACGGATGAGCATAAGAAGCAGGGACATTTTCCTTCTTCGGCGCAACTTCTTTCTTCTCTTCGACTTCGACATTCTTCTTTTCGTTTTCCATACTTCATATCCTCCTTGTATCCGCTGTTTTAGCAATCTATTATCTCGATTGCTAATATGATTATAAGACCATGTTTAGCAATTTCAAGTGCAAACTGCTAATTTTTTTAAAATCTTTTAAAAAGGCCGAAAGTATCGAAAAATTTAAGAAACATATTTTATAGATTTGGTCATTCTTGGACGTGAAAATAGAATTTGTATAAGGCTAAAAACAAATCGTTTTATAAGTACGGATTCGAAGAAAAGCGTGTTTTGTCAATGATTAAGAAGACATAAGAAAACCCCTCACCTGGGAATTTCCAGATAAGGGGTTAAGCGATCAGAAAGAGAAGTTACGCGATGGTGATCTCGTTATTCTCATCTGCCTTCGGAGCCGGTTTTGCAACACGGACCGTCAGAAGGCCATTCTCATAGCCAGCGGAGACATCTTTCTTGCTGACCTGAGAGCCGACATAGTAAGAACGGGAGAAGTTACCGAAGTATCTCTCCGTGCGAAGATACTTACCGGAGCCTTCACGAGTCGAACGATCGGCCTTAGCAGAAACGGTGAGATAGCCATTCTTCAAAGCGACATGGATGTCCTTCTTATCGACACCAGGGACTTCGACTTCTAACTTATAGTCCTTGCCTTCATCCGAGATATCGGTTCTCATCACATCTTCGCTCGTGCAATCATCTCCGAAGAAATCATTGAGCATACTCCAGAACGGATGATATCCGTAGGTGAGGTTCTCATTCTCCTCTTTCGGGGCAACTTCCTTCTTCTCTTCCTCGGCAGCGACATTCTTCTTTTCGTTTTCCATAGGTTTTCATCCTCCTTGTTTTCTTTTATTTAGCAGTCTCTTATCTCGATTGCTAATTTAATTATACAATCAAAATTAGCAAATTCAAGTGTTGAGTGCTAAATATTTTTAATTGTTTCTAAAAACAGCGATACCTATGGGCTTTTTTGATAAAAATATTTTTGAATTTCTTTTTCTGCCATCGAAAAAGGCTGCCTCCCAGCAAAGGAAACAGCCTTTATTCAATAAGGTAAAAGATTACTTCAGCGTCTGATAATAGTCATTTAAGCCCTTAAGACCGGCTTCATCGATCTTGAAGCTATAGCGATAGCCGGGGATAACCTTAAACTTGCGGAGCGTTAAGAACTGCGAAAGGTTATTGACCGCTTCTCCACTCCAGCCATAGTCTCCGAAAACGGAAGCTTTCTTATTCTGAATAACAGGAATTGGAAGAGCCGCAGCTAAATCATAGAATAAGGAGATAGCATCCTGAAGAAGAGTAGGAGTTCCGAAGAGAACCAATCCAGAAGTGCGGATAGAAGCTAAGATCTGAGGTTTCACTTCCGCATAGTTCAGAGCATCGATCTTATAGAAAGAGACTTCTCTACCATCGGCTTCAAGTTTCTCTTTCAAGGCTTTGGCTAAGACTTCGGTGTAGCCATAGCAGGTGGCATAAACCAAAGTGACATGTTTCTCATCATTGGAAGGAAGATATTTCTTTCCTAACTCGCGGAAAGCAGCGATGGTCTCTTTGACGTTGGTATCGATAACCGGGCCATGACCGGTAAGGATGAAGTCGACATCGAGTTTATCGACTCTATCGGCTCCCTGGATAGCAAAAGAAGCAAACGGAGACATGATGGAAGCAAAGTAATATTCGAACGCTTCTTTATAAGCAGGGAGATTCTTTTCCTTACTTAATAAGATATCGTCGCTGGCATAATGGGCACCGAAAGCATCGCAGGTGACAATCGCTTTCTCCTCCTTAATATAGGTGAACATCACATCCGGCCAATGGAGGAAGAGACCGGAGACGAACTGAAGCGTGTATTCTCCGATTTTCAGTTCCTTACCCGCGGTAACCACCATCGATTTGAAAGGATGACGGAGAATATTCTTTAAATTGTTGGTACCTGCCGGAGAAGCGATGACCGTAATCTCCGGATTCTTAGCTAAGAGAGCTTCAATCGCACCGGAATGATCCGGTTCGGTATGGGCGACAACGACGTATTTGATCTCTTTGAAATCGACTAAAGCAGAGATGTGTTCGAGATACTCGTCTTCGAATCCATGTTTGGATCCTTCAAAGACAACGGCTCCTTCGCTCGTCTTGAGAAGATAAGAATTATAGGAAGAACCGTATTTGGTCGGCATAGCGACATCGAAGACTTTCAAGGAGTGATCAATAACACCGACATAGTAGAGGTTCTTCGTCAGTTGTAATGTTTTCATTAGGAACAGTTCCTTTCTTAGGTGCCTTTATTATAGAGAATAAAAAAGAGAAAGAAGTAAACAAAGCAACGAAAGAAAGGTTTCTTAAACACATGTTCTTTTCCTTAGAAAGCAGAAGGACAAAGCTATCGGTGCCTTCTTTCAAAGAGAGAAAGGACGTACAAAATTCCTCTTTGCTTTTCCTCTTTTCCTCTATATAATAAGGACGGTCCCAAAGGTGGGATTTTTTATTTGAACGAGATGAGGAGAAAGCTGCATGAGAGAAAAAGTTGTTCTGGTCTGTACGGAATGTGAATCCCGCAACTACAACGCCACCAAAAAGAAAGGAGATCCCGTCCGTCTGGAAGTAAGAAAGTACTGTCCGAAATGCGGCAAGTACACCATCCATCGGGAGGGAAAATAACACATGAGTAAATTCACCCGTTATTTCAAAGGAGTCGGCGAAGAAGCAAAACGTGTCCGTTGGCCTAACCAGAAAACCTTATGGAAAGCCGTCGGTATCGTCTTAGTCATCTCCATTGTCACAGCCTTATTCATCGCTTTATTCGATTATCTGACGGTTCAGATCATGAGAGCTTTCGATAGCGCAATGCCTACTTCGAGCTCTGGTTCTTCCAGTTCCTCGAGCGGAGCAGCCGCGATGTTAGTTGATTTACTCAAAGGAGGTAGATTCTAATGACAGAAGAAGAAAAGAAAGAGGTCGTCAATACCCCTGTCGAAGAAGAGCAGCCGGTCAAGAAAGCTAACTATAACCCTCTCATCGGTGAAGTCAATCCCGATGAAGACGAGAACGATAAGGATAAAGACGATACCTTACCGGAAAAGGCTTGGTACGTCATCAACACCTTCGCAATGCGTGAACGTCAGGTCAAGGAATCTCTCGAAAAGAGAGCAAAATCCTTCAACATGGAAGACAAGATCTTCCGCGTCATCTGCGCCGAATACGAAGAGCCTGTTCTCGATGAAAACGGCAAACAGAAGTACACCAAAGATAAGAAGACCGGCCAGATGGTTCCTAAGGTCAAGGTCAAGAACTGGTATCCGGGTTACATCTTCGTCGAAATGATTATGACCGATGAAACCTGGTTCGTCGTCCGTAACACTCCCGGTGTCTCCGGTATCACCGGTTCTTCCGGTAAAGGTGCAAAGCCGTTCCCGATTCCGCACGAAGAGATTGAACCGGTTCTCAAGAGAATGCATATCGAAGATCCGGATATCTACTCCGATTACAAGGTCGGCGATCTTGTCCGTATCATCTCCGGCACTTTCCAGGATGCCGAAGGTACGATCGAATCCATCGATCCCGATAGAAGCGAAGTCACGGTTCAGATCACCCTCTTCGGACGTTACAACACGATTCCGGAGAAGTTCTCCGATATCGAGAAGATCCGCGAACCTGGCGATCTTGCCGACAATAAGTAATAACCACAGAGCGCGTTCCTAAAAAGGGCGCGCTTTTTTAACGCCAAAGAAAAAACGAACCGACCTAGAAGAAAACTTCCAAGTCGATTCGTTCTTCTTGTTTTTAGTTGTTACTTTTCTAATCTCTTGAGAAGATAAGGAATTGCTCTTTCAAACTCTAAGCCGTAGAGGATACCATCTTCTTTATCCTGAAGCGTGTAATGCATACTCCGATGGACGTAGTCATGAGCTAATTCAACGGCTTCGACAAAAGGAAGACCGCGGACATAAGCACCTGCCAAGCAGGCAGCAAAGACATCACCAGCACCATGATAACGACCCGGATAACAAGGAGTGTAATAGAGGTCGATTTCATTTTCTTCCGCATCGTAGATAGCTTCTCCGACTCTTTTACCATGAGCAAGAGTGACACCAGTAAGAACCACTTTCTTCGGTCCTAAAGCGGCTAAAGAATGAAGAATATCCGTAATCTGATCTTTGGTAAGTTCATCCCCAGGGAACTCTTTTCCTAAGAGAGCACAGGCTTCGGTGACATTGGGAACAATCAAAGAAGCTTTCTTCACCAGTTCTCTCATCTCTGCGGTATGGTTTTCATCAAAGCCCGAATAAAGCTTGCCATTATCGGCAAACGCGGGATCGACCATCAGAACCGTATCTTTACTCTGAAGTTTTTGACAGATATCTTCGACGATCTTCGACTGTCCGTTTCCTAAATAACCGGTCAGGATCAAGTCGAAATGATGTTCGTAAGGAAGCCATTTCTCAACGGAAGGTAACATATCCTTCGAAAGATCGGTATAAGTCCAAGAAGCATAAGCGGTGTGATTCGATAAAACCGCTGTCGGTAAACCGACGCATTCCTGTCCGAAAGCGGAGAGAATCGGTAAAGCGACTGCCAAAGAACAACGGCCTAAGCAGCTATAATCCTGAATCGTCAGAATTCTTTTCTGTTTCATGCATTTTCCCCTCTTGGATAGCTTCGTCCAGTGTCTTCAGAGGCACAGCAAACATCGCCGAAAGTTTCTTCGTCTGTTCTTCGTTCGGAAAAGCTTTTCCCTCTTCCCAGGAAACAACGGTTTCATCGGGAAGATGAAGATGGTCTGCGATAAAGCAGGCATCGATATGATAGGTGCGATAAAGAGAAAGAAGGATGGTCGAAAGGGTCATCTCTTCTTCCGTTTCGACTTTTTATCGTCACTGGCATCGACAATGGTGACGGCAGTTGCCGTTGAAGCCGGAGTTTCCTCGGCTTTCGGTTCTTCTGCGGTAGTATCCTGCTCTTCTTCCTCTTTCTTCGCATCCTCATCGTCCTTATCGTCTTCTTCGACAACGATCTTATCGGAATCCGGAATCTCCGCCGAATTCTTTCTTAAATCGGAGATATCGATAACTTTGACTTCTTTATTTTCTTTTTCGGAAGCAGCCGAAGCTTTCGCCTGCTTTTCTCTTTCAATCTGCTTCTGTTTCATCACGACTTTGGTGTTATGGGCTTTGACTAAAGTATTGATCAAGGCAAAGAGACCGGCAAGAGCCAAAAGACCACCGACAATCATCAACATATAACGTTCGACTTCGGTTCTCTTGTTGAGATAGAAGTAAGTGTAAACACCTGCACCGACAGCTAATAAAGCGGCACCGATAAAAGCGAAGACACCTTTCGTAACACCATGCTTGATGGTTTTACGGTTCACACAGCAATCCACACCGAAGAGAATCAGCATCAGAGCAAAGACGAAGAAATAAACGATGACGAAGTAGGAAAGAATCTCATTGAGAATCTCATGCTTGATGAAGAAGACGATACCGGTCGTAACCGCTAATTCTCCGATGAGAACATCGTGGTTGAACGGCTGACGATAAAGAAGATAACCGGAGAGGATGTTCATAACGCCATAGACCACTGCAACGATACCGGCGGAGATAGAAAGCATCAGGGAGATGTCTCCTCCGTTTCCGCTGAAGATCGCCATCACGACAAAGAGAATACCTAAGACGATCAGGATGATCGCCTGAAGGATCTTGATCCACTTATAGACATTGATACGTCCGTCTTCTTCGGCCTGCGCCCAGAGTTCTTCTTCGGTGATACCGGAATTCTTCTCTTTCTTATTCTCTTGTTCCATACTAATCATTATTCCTCTTTAAACAAAAATCATATCCATTATAATTTTCAAAGTGAGAGAAGCAATCAAAATGTCACGCGAAAGTCCAATCAGTAAGATTTATGAAGCCTATTCAGCACTAGCCGACAAGAGAATTGAGAAGATCAACGATTCTCTTTTCCTTGTGGAATCCTCGGATCACAGCAAAAGATATACCGTCATAATCGATGAAAAAGGAATCTGTTCCTCCAACGATAATGCCACCGTCTGGCAGCATTATGCCGGGTATCCTATCCTCGCCGTGTTGATGGAAGAAGGAAAACTTCCTTACGAGAAATCACTGCTTCCTTATTTTGCCTCTATCAACTGGAAAAAGCTCAATACAGAAGCAAAGAACAAATACGATATCGCTATTGAGAAAGCTTTTTCTTCTTTCACAGACGAAAAAAGAAACAAGATTCAGCAGGCCATAGAAGAAACAAGAGCGGCTCTTGTTTCTCTATCCTTGGAAGTAAAAGGGAACCGGGCGAAGATCCTCCCTCCGAAAGAAGCAGAGAATAAGGCTGATCTGTCCTAGTCCAATCTAGTAAAAAGCCTAGTAGCTCCTCAATAATTTCTTCTTAACCAAGATATATATAAGGATAAAAGCTACTGCCAGTTTTCATTGTTTTTCTTGAAGTGCCTGATTATAATATGCCTACATGCGTTTTTTCATGCGCATTGATTTACTTTGTAAGGAGGAAAACTTCCATGAAACGTACTTATCAGCCTAGCAAAATCAAGAGAGCCCATACCTGCGGCTTCCGTGCCAGAATGGCGACCAAGGGTGGACGTAAGGTCTTAGCCCGCAGAAGAGCGAAGGGAAGAGTCAGACTCACTCAGGCCTAAACCCGAGAGCCTTTCTTTTCTCGGCCTGCGACATGAAGAAAGAATTTCGGCTTCGTAAGGCCAGCGACTTCAAAGCCGTACTCGATCAACGTCATCCCGCGGAAAAGAACCGTTCCGTATCCGTGTTCTATGCGCCAAACACCCTCGCCCATGCCCGAATCGGCATCTCCGTTTCCTCAAAACTCGGTGATGCCGTAACGAGAGTGAGAATCCGAAGACAGATTCGTGCTCAGATCAATGAAACGGATGTCTTGACCAAGCCATTCGATATCGTCATCATTGCCCGCCCGGGTTATCTTGAAAATTCGTATCAAGAGAACCTTGCGATTCTGAAAGATGCCTTCACCCGTCTGAGCCTTCCGCAAAAAGGGGAAAAAGCATGAATAAAGATTCGAACCGATGGCTGAAACGGCTGGTGATTCTCTTCGGAGGAATCATCACTGTTTTTGGTTTGTCCAGTTGTACCAAATCCTTCTGCACCAACCAGGATAAAGCCAATCAGCTATACGCCTACTATGGCGATCTTTACGATGAAAACATCGTCGAAGAAAATTATACCGGCAACAATAAGGAAGCCGCGGTCAGCAACAACGTCAACGCCAATCGTCAGACGCTCTTTACCTCCCTTAGTTCGAATGGGGCCTACACCCTTCCGGACAAGGCGTTTTTGACGTTTATGGAGACGAAAGTCGATACTTTCGTCACCGAAAACAAAGTCAAATGGACCGATGGAACGATTGCTACTTTATCCGAAACCGAAGCTTCCCATGTGGCAAAACACGTCGCTATCTACGCCGGTCTTACCTCCGATAATCAAGTCAGTGACCTCTGGGTAAACTTCGACTCCTGGTATCAGGAAGCGATTCTTGATCCCGAGATCGGACCTCTGAAGACACCTTCGAGCGGTTATGTCACCAACCTGAAGAATGCTGCCAACAAAGCAATCAGCGGTAATACCGCCTGCATCACGCCGGAAAGCAAGAACTTCACCCATAACGGTGCCACCGTCTACGTGGAAGGAAAGACCTGGGGACAGGCTTTCTCCGAATATGGTTTCTTAGAAGGTTTATTAGTCTATCCGTTTGCTTGGCTTGTCCATGTCATCACCGAAAGCCTCGGTGGCAACGGTTGGGCACAGATTTTAGCCATTTTCGTCGTCACGGTCATCACCCGTATCTTCACCGTCTGGTCTTCCTTAGTCCAAGGTAAATCTCAGGCGAAGCAGAATAAGATTCAGCCTCAGCTGAATGCCTTAGCTCAGAAGTATCCGGATTATCAGACCGATTCCGATCAGAGAAAAGCTTACTCGATGGAACAGGCTGCCATCATGAAGAAAGCCAAAGTCCATCCGCTCTTACCGATGCTCTTCCTCATCATTCAGTTCCCGCTCTTCATCTGCGTCTGGTCTGCATTACAGGGATCGGCTGCTATCGCCGGTGGTAACTGGCTCGGTCTATCCTTAACGACTCCGGTCTCTACCTGCGTCACAGCCTATGCTACGACTCCGGGCGCTATCGTCGGTATCATCATCTTCATCGTCATGACCCTGAGCAACGTTCTTTCTTCCTTCACTTCCCTCTGGTTCACCAATTGGCGTAACAAGAACTTCGGTACCGCTCCGAAAGCTCCTGTCGGTGCCGATGGCGAATCCATGGATCCGGCCCGTACCGGAAAGATCATGACCTATGTCATGCTGGTCTTCATCATTATCATGGGTTGGTCCTTACCGTCTGGTATGGGTATCTACTGGTTCTTATCTTCCCTCATCGCTATCATCACGACTCTCTTGATGGAAGTTGTTCAGACGCACAACCGTCATCGTTTCGCTGCCGAAACGGGCGATGGTTCCACGCTTGCTGCTATCCGCCGTTCGTCTCATCACTCCGAGACGAAGGCCGAAAGCGATAAGAAGCAGAAGAAAGACAAAAAGGCCAAATCCGATAAGCCTTTATGGAGGTAATGCGATATGAATAAGTACGAAGGTAAATCCGAAGAAGAAGCCGTCAAGAAAGCCTGTGCCGATTTAGGCGTCCAGGATCCGAAGACCCTCAATTATCAGGTCATTTCCGTCAAGAAGACCCTTTTTGCTAAGACCGTCACCATCGGTATCTATACCATCAACGATGTCATCGTCTTCGCCGACGATTACATCAAACGTTGCTTAAGAGCTCTTGGGTTAGATGGTTCGACCGAAGCCAAATACGAAGATGGCGTCATCAAGCTCAACATCGTCACCAGCCATAACAAGAACGTCATCGGCAAGAACGGCGATACCCTCCGCGCTATCAACGAACTGACCCGTTCGGCCTGCTTTAACCGCTTCGGCGGTCATTACCGCATCCTCTTAAACTGCGACGGATACAAGGAAGTCAAATATTCGAAGTATATCGCTATGGCCCGCCGTTATGCCCGTGAGGTTGAAGAGACCCACGTCACCGCGGTCTTAGATCCGATGACCTCCGATGAAAGAAGAGTCATCCATCAGGCCTTAGCCGATTTCCCGGATATCAAGACCCAGTCCTTCGGCACCGGTCACAAGAGACATGTGACCATTCAGTATTGCCCGAACGCTAACAACACGACTCCTTCGAAGTAAACAATAAATCGATAAAGACCATTTTCCCCTGCAGGGATCGAAGATGGTCTTTTTTTGAACCTAGAATTATTAGCAATCCTCCTCTTTTCCCTGTTATAGTATTCGCATGAATTCCTTGTTTTTCTTTGACTTATTAACCAATAAGAAAACGGAAGAAGAACTCCTTGCTGCGCTTCCTCTTCCGTTTCAGAAACACTGTTTAGAACACACCTTTCCGAAAGAGAGAATGCGTTCTCTTTTAGCTTGGAACGGATTAGTTCAGGAACTGAAGAAAAGGAATATCGATCCTAGGGATGTCGATATCAAATATGGGAAAGCCGGTAAACCGGAGATCGATGGGTTCTATTTCAATATCGCTCATTCCGGAGACTTATCCGTTCTCCTGATCTCCGATGAAGAATGCGGTGTTGATATCGAAGTTATCGAAGATACAGGGAAGAACATCCAAAGGTTATCTTCCCGTTTCCTAGGGCCGAAAGAAAAGGCGGAATTCGATGCTTCGAAGAATCCTCTCAGCACCTTCCTCTGCTTCTGGACGAAGAAAGAAGCCTATGGAAAGAAAAGCGGAGTCGGTATCACCGACTTAGCGATGTTAAAGAAAGATGTTCCGGATTCCGTAGTATCGAAAATTGTAAAAGACAGCGGAAAGAAAACTTATTGGTTATCCTATCAACTCTGAAGGAGGAAAAGAGAATGAAAGTACTGTTTATCAACGGTTCGCCGGAGGAGAAAAATACGACCTATGCGGCGATAGAAGAAGTAGCTGATACTCTGAAAACAAAAGGTGTCGAAAGCGAAATCATCTGGTTAGGAAAAGCACCCATGCCGGATTGTATCGACTGCGGACAGTGTTCAACAACCGGCAAGTGCATCTATTCGGACGCAGTCAATTCGACTATCGATAAAATGAAAGAAGCCGATGGTTTAGTGGTTGCTTCTCCGGTCTATTATTCTGGTCCTACTGGAAGAATACAGTCTTTCTTAGACCGTTTCTTTTATGCCTGTCCTAGCGAATATCTGGAAAGTAAAATCGGAGCATCCCTCACGGTCTGCAGAAGAGGTGGTAACACCGCTACTTTCGAACGCCTCAATCAATATTTCCTGATGAACAATATGTTTGTGATCGGTTCTCAGTACTGGAATATGGCGCACGGTTTCACCTATGAAAATGCTAAGAAAGATAAAGAAGGAATGCAGACGATGCGAAGACTTGCTTTAAATATTGCTTATGTCTTAGCGTGTCTGAAAGCCGGAAAGGAAAAAGGTATCTCTTATCCTTCCTTAGAAGAAAAAAGAGAAGTCACAAACTTCATGGACGGGAAGTAAAAAACAGAACACGTAAAAACCTCTCAGCCGACTACTTTAGAAGTAGGGGACCGAGAGGTTCTTTTTTTATTCGACGTCGTTTGCTTTGAAATACTTCGGAAGTTTTTCCAAGATGTGATTCTCGTCTAAGCGGATGATATCCTTGCTGACGGTCGCAATCGTCTTTTCGTTTGCGGCACCATGGGCTTTTAAGACCATCTTCTTGCAACCTAAGACAATCGAAGCTCCCAGTTCGGTAAGAGCAAAGGTAGAAGAAAGAACATGGGAAGCTTTCTGGAAGTCCGGATTGTCTTTCCCTAACGAGAGGACCATCTTACTGGCGATAATACCGGTCGCTTCGACATTCTTCAGTAAGCAGTTACCCGTAAATCCGTCGCAGGTGATGACATCGGCTTTATCTAAGAGAAGATCACTTCCTTCAAGGTTGCCGATGAAGTTGAGATCCGTCTCTTTGAGAAGAGCGAATGTCTTCTTGCGGAGAGAATCGCCTTTGGTATCTTCTTTCCCAACGTTCATCAGACCGACACGCGGGTTCTCAATACCGCAATAAGCAGAACTTAAGGCAGCACCGAGTTTCGCAAACTGAACCAGTTTTTCCGCCGGTACTTCAAGGTTTGCTCCGCAATCCACTAAGCAGACTCTGCCTCCGTGAATATTCGGAAGCATAGCGGCTAAAGCCGGGAAAGAAACGCCATCGATAAGTCCGATACGCTTGATAGCGGAGACTAAGACCATTCCCGTCGAACCGGCAGTGAGAAGACCGATACCTTCTTCATGGGCAGCAAGATAATCCAGAGAATCCGTCAAGGAACAGTGATCCTTATAGCGGAGCATCGCCATGACATCATGAACCTCGGAACTAAGAGGTTTCGATTCATAGAGAAGATAGGAAGAAAGGTCATCCCCGGCTTCTTCTATCGTCTTTTCCATCTTTGCTTTCTCGCCGAAAAGGACAAACTGATAAGAAGGGTTCTTCTGATGGGCAGCGATTGCGCCTTTTACCAGAACCTGACTATCGGCATCGGCTCCTAACGTATCGAGAACAATCTGTTTCATCTTTCTTTATTCCTCAATTGATACCGAAGAGGAAATCATAGACATCCTGTTTGCCTTCGTAAGCAGCGATTTCCAGTTGCGGATACTTCTCTTCAATATGAGCTCTGACTTTTTCGGCCGTTTCACTATCGACCATCTGACCATAGAAGAAGAAAAGACTTTCGCGGTTTTCCATATCCGGAACATGAGCTAAGAAATCATCGATAGCAAACAAGAGATCCTTATCACAACCGATGATCTTGCGGTCCACGCTTTCAATATAGTTGCCTTTGACACAGGAGACACCATCGACAGTAGTATCACGGATCGACTTACAGATGAATCCGGAAGTGAGATGATCGTTAGCATCCTTCATGGAGTCATAGCATTCCTCAACACTTTCGTCATCCACCAACATCATCAGGGAAGCATAACCAGCCGGAATCGTCTTAGTTTCCAAGACATGGATACGGCTACCCTTATAAAGATCTGCTGCCTGATGAGCAGCCATGAGAATATTCGTTTCATCCGGTAAAACGATGATGTCTTCGGCATTGGCAGCACGGAAAGCATCGATGAGTTCCGCCGAAGAGGTGTTCATCGTCTGTCCACCGTTGATCACGACATCCGCACCGAGATCCTTGAACATCTGGATGATACCATCACCCTGAGCGATAGCGACCACCGCAAACTTCTTACGGGTCTTCGCTAACTTCTCTTTCTTATCGAGAACGTTGTTATGCTGAAGAGCCATATTTTCCATCTTGAAAGTCAGGAATTCACCGAAACGCTGAGCGTATTCGATAACTTCATAAGGCTTCTTGGTATGAATATGGACCTTGACGATAGAACCGTTCTGGAAGCAGACGATGGAATTACCATGGGCATGTAAGAAGGAGATAAAGGAAGGAAGGTTGAACTTAGAGATATCGATCTTAGAGGTCTGTAACTGGAGTAAGAACTCCGTGCAGTAACCGTATTCAAGCACCGAATTTTCGTTGAACAGGGAGAAATCGTAATGCGGTAAAGAAGAAGTCGAATCATGGACTTCTAAGTCATAATCCTGGCTATCTCCACCCGTGAAGAAAGAAAGGACTCCTTCAAAGAAGGTGAGTAGACCTTTACCACCGGAATCGACAACACCGGATTCTTTCAGAATCGGAAGAAGGTTCGGCGTGTTATCCAAAGAGACCTTCATCGCATCCACGACCATCGCAAAGAAGGAAGCGAAGGTGATGGACTTGTAGTCGATGGTGTTGCGGATGGTTTCGATACCTTCTCTTGCGACCGTGAGGATTGTACCTTCGGCCGGAGTATCGACAGCCTGATAAGCGACCTTATAAGCTTCGACCATCGCTAAAGCAAAGTCGAAGACACTGGCTTCTTTATGGTTCTCTAAGCCTTTGGCTAATCCGTTGAAGTAACGGGAAGAAAGAACACCGGAATTGCCTCTGGCACCGAAGAGCATTCCCTTGGCAAAGGAAGAAGCAACTTCGAAAATATCGTTCGATTCGCTCTCCTGAGAAAGACCGGATTCGAACGTCATCTTCATATTGGTTCCCGTGTCACCATCGGGAACAGGAAAAACATTCAGATCGTTGATGGCCTGAAAGTTTTTCGCTAAGGCATGATAGCCGCTCTCGAGCAGCTGTCCAAATAGGTTTCCGTCGATTGTTTTGCAGTCCATAAGAGTTACTTGTTGAGGAAATCAGACTGCTTGCTTCCACCCATATGATAAAGGATGACCGTATCCGGACCGCAGGAGGCACCGAGGATGGGGCCAAGCGGAACGATGAAGATTCTCTTGAAGTGAACCTTCTCTTCAATTCTCTTCTTGAGTTCTTCCGCGGTCTCAAGACAATCCGCGTGGTCAATCGAGAGATAAGTATGTTCCGGATCAACCGCATAGGTCGTGGCTAAATTGACGAGTTCCTCTAAGGCCGCTTTACGTCCGCGGACCTTCTTAAAGGCAACGTTATTACCCTGATCATCGGAAAGAATGATTGGTTTGATACCGATGATGTTTCCGAAGAAGGCAGAACTGGCTTTAACACGGCCGGCGTTCTTGAGGTAGGTGAGATTGCCGGTAGTTCCCCACTGATAGGAGCGGAGCTTATTCTGTTCAACCCAGGCAGCGACTTCATCAATCGTCTTGCCCTGTTCTCTCATCTCAGAAGCATAGATACCTAAAAGACCCTGACCCATACCGGAGTTGCAGGGATCGATGACGATGATCTTTCTTTCCGGATGAGCTTCCATCTCACTCTTAGCGACCTTGGCACCGATACGGACCGAAGCGGAAAGTCCACCGGAGCAAGCGATATAAAGGACATCTTTTCCTTCAGCGATGTATTTTTCAAAGACCGAAGTGAAGGTGGTTTCGTTGATAGCCTGTGTATAAGGTCTCTTGCCCGCTTTCATCAAAGCATAGAAATCATGCGGAGACATATCTTTCCAGGAGAGGTCAGCCGGATAGATTTTATCTTCGATTGAGACCGACATCGGGATGTAATCAAGATGGAACTCCTTCAGTAATTCCGGTGTAAGATTACAGGTAGAATCGAGTACAATAGCAAAATCCGCCATAGTTTTAATCCTTTCTTTATAGTAATAAGCAACCTTTAATAATTATAAACAGGTGAACAATCTTTGCAACGACTAACTACCTGTTTCTAAGTCTATAAAATGGTTTTGGTATGGAATCGTTTTTGTGTTCCAAAATCAGCGTTTGAAAACAACTCCGCCTACGATTCCTAATCCGGTTACGATAGCTCCGCAGATAGTGAATAATAACCCGAGAGTATGGGTATCTTCTTTACCAAGGAGAGCTAATCCGACCCAAAGGAGAGCTAATGCTAACGAAGTAAGAAAACAAAGAAGCGTAAGTAAAGCATTCGAAGATTTCGAATGACTTCTGGCTAACGATTCTTCGTCGTTCTTTCTCTGTGAATTATTCATGATTTCCATTCCTCTTTTCTTAGAAAGCCATCACACCTAAAAAGACTAAGACTCCGACCTGAAGTACGAAAGAAGTGAGAATCACAAAGGTGAAATAACTTTTGTTGGTCTTATGATGCGCAAGGATCCGACCGAAGAAAGCACCGACCGCGCCTTCCAAAACCGCGGAATAAAGGAGGGTTTTCTCTTTGATTCGCATTGCTCCTTTTTCCGCTTTCCTCTTATCGGCGATAAATAAACATAAAGAGATAAAAGACATCAGCACCATCAAGGCAGCATCGACAAGAAACAGCATCTGTAAATAGGTCATCTTGTTTTTCTCCTATCAAACAGAGAGATTATATCGGAAGAAAGAGAGTATGAGGTTAGGTTCTTTTTAAAAGCGGTATTCCCCACAAGAGAAAGTCGCTCTTCTGTTTTATAATAGAAAAGATTTTTTCTTTGGAGGGTAACAAATGTCAAAAGCAGATGAGATCTTCATTCAGAATATGAACGATATTCTGACAAACGGCGTCTCCGATGCCGCGTATCCTGTCAGACCGCACTGGGAAGATGGAACCCCAGCTCATACCATCAAGAAATTCGGTATCGTCAACCGCTATAACTTACAGGAAGAACTGCCGATTCTCACCATCCGTAAGACCAACTTCATCAATTGCTTAGATGAGATTCTCTGGATCTGGCAGAAGAAGTCCAATAACGTCCACGATCTTCATTCCCATATCTGGGATAGCTGGGCCGATGAGACCGGATCGATTGGAAAAGCCTATGGCTATCAGTTAGCCAAGAAGTCGATTTATCCCGAAGGCGAATTCGACCAGGTCGACCGTGTTTTATACGATCTGAAACACCATCCGCACTCGAGAAGAATCTTAACGAATATTTATAACTTCGAAGATCTTCATGAAATGCATCTTTATCCCTGCGCCTATTCGATGACTTTCAATGTTTCGGGAGATACTCTTAACGGCATTCTCAACCAGCGTTCCAACGATATGCTCACGGCAAATAACTGGAACGTTCTCCAGTATTCTCTGCTGTTGATGATGTTTGCTCAGGTTTCCGGATTGAAAGCCGGGGAACTGATCCATGTCATTGCGGATGCTCATATCTATGACCGCCATATCGATATCGTCAAAGAGATCATCAAGAAGCCACAGCATAAAGCGCCAAAGCTCATCATGAATCCGAATGTGAAGAACTTCTACGATTTCAAGATAGAAGACTTCCAGCTGGTCGATTACGAATACGAGAGATTAGGAAAAAAGATTCCGGTCGCTATTTAAACGAGGCCTTTATGGGAAAACTGATTGAAATACTTCACGCCGATAAGAAATACGGCATCGGGAAAAAGAACACGCTGATGTTCTCTCTTCCGCAGGATATGGCTTTCTTCCGTAAGACCACGACCGGCCATACGGTAGCGATGGGAGAAAACACTCTTCTCTCTTTCCCTCATTCGAAACCTTTGAAAAACCGCCTCAACATTGTTCTTTCTCAGGATTCGACTCATAACTACGAAGGCGTGAAGAACGTCCATACGTTAGACGACTTCAAAAAAGAGATCAAAGAAGAACTCACGAAAGGCGATGTCTATATCATCGGTGGAGCTTCGATCTATCGCACTATGCTTCCTTATGTGGACGAGGTTCTCTTAACCAAGGTCGATGCCGATGGCAAAGCCGAGGTCTTCTTCCCGAATCTCGATAAGAATCCTTCCTTTGTCTGTGTCAAAGAAGGAGAACCTATTCTCGATAACGGATATACGATCCGCTTTACGACTTACGTCAATAAAAGCAAAGAAGAGTTATAATCCGCTTTTCTTGCTAAGAATAAAATCGGCTTACTCCATAACAATAGAAGTAAGCCGTTTTATTTGCAAAGGAATTGTAATTAACAATAAGACTATGTTGAAACAGATTATAGGTTTTGAAAACTTTAAATGATTGTTTATTCTTCTTTCTTTTCTTCTTTTTCCTGAATCAGATAGAGTCTTGCACCGAAATCACCGACAAGTCTTGTGTGTTCGTTATACCCTAATCCCATCCATTCATCGGAAAGAAGAGGTCCCTTCTTAGCTAAAGCTTCCCCATGAACAACGCCTTGATCCACTTCACTCTTCATATCCCGATGATGAGAAAGAATCGTAAGCATGGTTCCGTCCGGATTGATATGGAACGGAGTTGCATAATTGACCAAGTTACCGAAACGCTGAAGAGGTAAGGACTCCTGTCTTGTTTTATAGGTATAAAGTTGATTTTCTTTTAATCCTACACACCAGAGACGTAAAGAAGAAGGATTCGGTTTCTGTACTTTCTGATAGTAAGCAACCAAGGCTTCTTTTTCTCCTTTGACTTCTAACCACTTGGTTTCATTCTCGCAATAGAACTGATCCGTATAGACTCTTCCCTGTTGGAAAGTCATCCGATGTTCTTTATAGAAAGCAATCTGAGACTTGAGGATTTCTTTATCTAGTGAAGAAAGATCCTTCAGATCCAGTTCATATCCGAGAACACCGAAACAGGCAGTATCGAACTTGGTGTCATAGGAAGTGTTCCGTAACATCTGATTCGATACACGGCAGGAAACATGATTCGACTGAATCGAAAGAGGATAACCTAACGTTCCTCCTTCCTGAATCAAGGTGCGCTGAAAAGAATCCGTATCATCGCTCATCCAGGACTGAGAGAAATAAGTCATCATACCTAAATCGAAACGGTTACCGCCGGAAGCACAGTTTTCGAATAAGACTTTCGGATACTTCTTCTTCAAAGCTCCTAAGACTTTATAAAGTCCGACATAGTAGTCATAGAAGAATGTGCCGTCCCTATTATCCATATCGGTCATATCGCGGTTGAAATCCCATTTGAGATAAGCAATATCCGCGGAAGAAAGGACCTTGTCTACGGCATCGTAGACAAAGTGCTGTACTTCCTGCTTTCTTAAATCGAGAACAAACTGATGTCTTCCTAAGGAAGGTTTATGAAGCGAATCATGGATGATCCAATCGGGATGATTCCGGTAAAGAGGAGTATCCGGAGAAACCATCTCCGGTTCCATCCAGATACCGAATTTAAGATTCCGTTTTGCGGCTTCTTTTGCTAAAGCATCTAAGCCACCGGGAAGCTTCTTTGTGTTGACACTCCAGTCTCCTAAACCGTGAGCATCATCGTCACGGGTAGAAAACCAACCATCGTCCAAGACAAAAAGTTCCACTCCAAGATCCGATGCTTCTTTCATCAAAGCAACAATCTTGTTCTTATTGAACTTCATTCCGGTTGCTTCCCAGTTGTTATAGGAAACCGGATGCGGAGCAGATGCAAACTCTTCGGGTAACACATGAGAAGTGATGAAACGATGGAAGTTATCGCTTAAGGTATTGATTCCTTCTCCGGAATAAGAGAAGAGAGCAACCGGTGTGATGAACTTCTCTCCTTTTTCAAGTGTCTTTTTGAAACCGAAAGAAGAGATACCGCTCTGAACACGGATCAGGCCGAAGGAATTCTTTTCCACGGAGTTTTCAAAGTTGCCGGAATACATCAGATTGAAGCCATAGCAATTTCCTTGCTGGAAATTCGTATGTTTCTCTACCAAAGCAAAGAAAGGATTGTGTTGACAGCTTGAGGTTCCGCTGAAAGATTCCATCACGATACGGGAAGAAGGAAGCTTTGTTCTTTCGACATTGAGTTCTCCTGCCCAGTTGCCAGAGAGAGAAAGAAGAGAATCCTCGTTATCTTCTAAGGGAATCAATAAAGAAGCTGCTTTCTTGATTTTGATTTCTCTTTCGCTGGAATTCGAGAGGACTAAGTATTCTCCGTAGACATCCTCTTCTTCAAAAGGAAGGATATGGAGTTCGGCTTCTACTTGGTTCTGTTTTTCCATAAGGCGGATAACCAGTTCTTCTTTTGCTCCATGAGGGAAAGGAAGAGAAGAAAGAGGAAGGACTTCACTCTTGATTTGGAAAGAAGCAAACGTGAAATCAAAAAGAGAAGTAAGACTGTTTTCCATATCTACCGAAGGGGAGAAAAGATCGCTCTTCCCCGCAGTAGAAAGAAGAAGCTTTGCTTGGGATAAAGAATAATTCGGATAGCTTTCCTCGTAAATAGCACAGCTTCCTTGCGCAAAATTAACCGGATGGAATAAAGCATTTCCTTCTTCCCTATCCTGGATACGGGGTCCGAAATATTCCAGAGATACCTTATTTACTTTGTTATTGACGATAAGAAGAGAAGTGTTTTTCGTAGAGACAATAACCGTATTGTCATCGATTTTTTCTATCATGGGAAGTTATTCCTCCTTAGGAATGAGTATAGAGGAAAAGAGGGTAAGAGTATGTCTCTTTACCCTCGGATCCTTTCGTAAGATTAGGCTTTTTTCGTCCAAGTGAATTTTTCCGTTTTCCGATAGACGATATGAGCAGAACCATCGTCGTTGCTGAAAGCGGCAACTAAATCCGTAGAGAGCAGAAGTCCTACTTCATTGACCGTCTTCTGAATATCGACAGCAACACCATAAGCAGTTTTTCCAAATTCATATTTGTCGCTATAGGTGAACTGAAGAGAATAGGTACCGTTAGCATTCTTGAGATAGGTGTCATCGGCTTCTTTTCCCTGAACATAGATCTGATGGTTATCTTCTAAAGAAGAATGAGAATAAACACAAAGAGAAGTAAGAACCGTCTCCGAATCGGTGGTGATAGGAAGAGCAGATAACTGGAAGTAAGCAAGCGGAACTGCCTTTAAGGTTTCATCGGTGACATTCGGATAAGAAGCGGAAGTGGAACGTTTTCCGCTTCCTTCATACGCCGCAAGAGCTTTCTCAGAAGTGAAATCATTCTTAGCGATCTTATCCATCTCATCATACGTGATACTCGAAGAAGAAGAGGAGCAGGAAGCAAGGAGCGAAAGAGAAGAAAGAAGCAACAGACATTTCTTTAAGGATTTCATCACTTGTTTCCTCCTTCTTCTACAGCAATAGCGGGCTTATTTTCTACATTCTTATCGGCTTTTTCTTCATCTGCTTTATGACGGGCAGCCAATTCCTCGACAATCTGTTTCTCGGTCTTCTCATCGATCTTGAAACCGAAATGAAGTAAGAGATAAGAAGCGATCATCACAGCCAAGATGACACCGATGATGATAAGACCGAAAGTGAATAACTGACTCGAAGTGATACCGTTCATACCTTCTGCGATTCTTTCATCACGGAGCAAGGTGATTGCATTCTGGGTAGCATCATCGCTAGTAGAGTTGATCATCGCGTTCGTGATACCTTCCCAATTGGAAACCGAGTTGATAGCTAACATGGTGCCGGAAGCAAGATAAGTGATGTACTGAAGACCGCGGTTAAGACCGGAAGCTAACTTAACATCCAGAGGACGCCAAGCAAAGCAGATAGATTCCTTTCTTTCTCCGAACTTCCATTCGTTGTAATCGATAGCATCCTGGAAGAGAACAAGAACAACAAGATAGAAAATACCGGTAGCACCGAAGAATAAGAAGGAAAAGAGATAATAAAGGAACATCGTTCCACCTAAGAACCAAGCTCCACCACTATTCGGATCGTTATAAGCAAACGGGTGCTTGCTTCCCGGGAACGGGAAAGCAACCAAGAAGAAAGCGATGTAGGCAAGAATAATAACCAAAGCCATGATCGTAAGAATCTTCTGGTTCGATAACTTCTTACGGATCAGAGGATAGAAAGCCTGAGCAACCAACGTCGCTAAGACATAAATGACGGAGATGACAGTAGCGATCATGCCGCCTTTCGATCCTCCGTAACCGAAGACCATATAGAAGTAGTTCTGACCGATACCGGTAAGAATGAATTCGCCGAAATAGAAAAGAAGTAAAGCAAGAGCAGCCACTAAAAGCTGTTTATTCTTTCCGACAACACGGAAAAGATCGAGGAAATGAGATTTCTCCGATACTTCTTCCTGTTTCGGATCTCTGGCTTTCTCTTTGCAGAGAGCAAAAACAATCGACTGCGTCACTAAGAAAAGAAGAGCGACCAAACATCCGGTCCAAGCATAGATAGAAGCCGTCGAAGCACCCGCGAAAGTACCCGGAAGAACAAACATAAGGATGTTCATCACGAAGGTACCGATGGTAGCGGCAATAGCAGTCTGAGTAGTTAAGGTAGCTCTCGTCTTCGGATCATTCGTCAAAGCAGGAAGCATCGACCAATAACCGATATCGTTCATCGTAAAGAAGGTATCCCAGAGGATATACATCACAATCATAAAAGCAACATAACCCCATCCCCAGCCAGCGCCGGCTAAGAAAGGAACAAGGAACATGAGGGCAACAACTACGGCATTACCAATCGCACCGATTTCAATCCAAGGGCGGAACTTACCCGATTTGAAATGACATTTTTCGAGGATGAAACCCATGATCGGGTCATTGATACCATCCCAGAGAAGACAGATCATCATAGCAATTGTGATGACACCATATTGCGCAGAGAACTCCACCGGGTTAGCCGATAAAGCACCGGAAGTGATCGCGTACTGCATTAAGAATGTACCGATCAAGGTGTAACAGGCATCACGGAAGATACCGCTCCACGGATAAAGAATTCTCGTCAGTTTCGGAACGTTATCTCCCTCAAAGGTATGGCTTTTTGCTTCCATACGTATCCCTCCTTTACAGGAAACTAAAAAAATGCTGAGAGTTTCCAAAAGTTATTGTAAGAGCTTCCATAGCTAAAAGCAATGCTTTTCTGAGAGAAAAACATCGAACTCTCTTTGCTTCAAAAAAGAGGAACCGCAGAGAGATAGATTCTCTCCTAGATTCCTCTTTTATTGACGTCTTCGAAGAAGAATGAAAGATTTGTTTAAGCGGTAACTTCGCGTAAACCTAAGGATTCATAGTACTCCTTAAGTTCTTTCTTATGATGTCCGTAGATGATCTGATGATGATTGCCTAACGAAGACTTTAAGAAGTAAGTGACGGAACTATCGAGATGGATGACGATCTGAGTGCGGCAGCGATCTCTGCGGTACTCATCCTCTAAGATTTCACCTTCTTCAACATAGAATTCCGTTAAGTCGGCACTGACCTTTACGACAGTGACCGGACCCGATTTCATATTGCCGTGGATTCCTAATCCAATACCAGATTCAAAATGGGTATCGAAAGAATAGCCATCTGCCATATCTAAAGGTAGCGTGCAATGAGCGAACGTGATGTTGTTCTTTTCGGGGTCAATCCACTGAGGATTCGCCTGGAAAGCATGCTGATGAAGAACAGAGAGAATGCTGTAGGCAGTGATCATTGCCGGAACATCCCCTTCACAGGAAGCGATGATATCTTTCTCATTCATCAAAGCCAATCCTAAGCAAGCCGACATATTGACGGCTTTGATAACATCAAAACAACGGAGAGTGAATCCTTCGAGGTGATGTCTCTTGACCAAGACATCCAAAGCGCAGGCGATATCGTAGGCGCTCTGTAACTGTTTTGCATCGAAACTCGAGGTGAATCTTCCTTCCGGAACCGGTTCATGATGTTTTTTGACTTCTCCGATGACTTCTTCTTCCGAAATATTGATAAGGTTAATATGGAAGATCTCTTTGGCTCTCTTCGGGGAAACATCCGAGGAGATAAGCCAATCGGAAGGTTTCCCCATGACACCAAGACGATGCAGAGGTTCTTCGGCTTTGGTTTTTGCTTTGAGAAGAACATCTAAACGGGAAGCGATGTAATCGAGGCTTCCGTGTAAGACTTCGCCCTGGCAATGTTTTTCCTTTATATAAGTAAGGATTTCTAAAGAAGCTGCTAACGAGTTCGAAGATCCATAGGTAAGAAGATAATAAGGGCCCGAATAAGAAGGATAAATATCATCCTTAAAAAGGTTTTCACTGCCACCGGACTGAACAAGGATGAGAGGAAGATCGTACTTTTTCAGATCTTTGAGATCGACGATAACAAATTCATAACCCGTTTTGTCCGTCAGATCTTTTAATAGCTCTTTGGACTTCTCAGAAACCAGGTCGCCATAGACCATCGAAGAGTGGATTGGATACACCGCAATCTTTACTGCCATAGGATTTTGCCTCCAGTTTTTGGTTTAAGATTTGCTTAAATCTTTTCTCTTGTAATTATAAGCATAAAGAGCTGCGTCTTAATGAGCAATTCTATTTTTTATACATTTCTAATTCTTTTGTGCATTGTTTCTGTAAGCATCTGTTACAAAAAGCGGAAATAAAGGGTGATATAGTCAATAGCTATGTTAAAATAGTGTTCCGAAGACAAGGATAGACTCAGGCGAGACGAGTTATGGCTGGAAAAACCATTTTTCTGCTTGACGCCCTCCACCGCATTATCAACGTTAGAAAAAGCAAGACTTAGGAATGAAATGGAAAAACAGCAGTAACACGGCTTGGAAAGGAACATCCGAAGCTTCAGATTTTCATAACCAATAGGAGGGAATTTATGAAAAATTCGTTACGTAAGCTGTCTTTAGTTGCGATGTCTGCGCTTTTTGCTCTTGTCGGTTGCAAGGGTGGTGATGGTAGTAGTAGTAGTGCGGAAAAAATGGAGGTTTTTGAGCTTCCGGAAACCAATATCGGTACGAAGACCACTCCGACGGCTGATAAGCTTTCTTCCTTCACCGAAGCTGCTCCGCTCAAGCTCGGTCTTGTTACGGATTCCGGCACTCTGAATGATCACTCCTTCAATGAATCGGCTTGGGATGGTATCAACGAATTCGCCACCGAGAATGGCGGTGGCACGATCAATACCTCTTCTAACTCCGTCGAAACCGGTAAGATTCAGACTCACTATGTCCAGCCGGCTTCTGGTCAGTATACGACCGCTGGCCGTAAAGCTGCTATTGACTCGGTCATCTCTTGGGGTGCTAAGGTTGTTGTTCTCCCCGGCTACCTCTTCGAATCGGTTCTTGCCCGTATTGCAGAAGATGAAGCAAAAGATGCGAACAGCAAATACAAAGATGTCTGCTTCCTCGCTCTGGATTGCACCAAGTCCGATGATGATAACAACTATGCTCAGTTCGAATACACCAAAAATATGACTTCTGTCATCTACCGTGAAGAGCAGTCCGGCTTCTTAGCTGGTTATGCTGCTGTCAAGGAAGGTTACAGAAAGCTCGGCTTCTTAGGTGGTATGGCAGTTCCGGCGGTCATCCGTTATGGTTCTGGTTATTGCCAGGGTGCAGATGTGGCTGCTAAGGAGCTCAACTTAGGCGAAGGCGCTATCGAAATCAACCATTATTATGCTGGTCAGTTCGCGGCTACCGATACCGCTACTTCCTATTGCACTAACTGGTATAACAGTGGAACAGAAGTCATCTTCGGTTGCGGCGGTGCTGTTTACAACTCTATCCTTTCCGCTCTTGCAACGAACCAGAGCAAGAAATGGATCGGTGTTGATGTCAACCAGCATGCCGATACTACTCTCAAAGATTATGAGAGAAATAATTGCATCACTTCCGCTATGAAGAACCTCAAGGCTACCACCAAGATTCTTCTTTCTACCTATGTCGATAACGATCAAGCTTGGAGCAAGGATTTAGCTGGCAATGTTGTCACTGTCGGTGCACAGTCTGATAACTGCGTTCTTCCGACTCCTGAAACCACCGGTGACAAGGACTGCTGGGGCTTCAAGAAATTCACGATTGCGGAATACAACACTCTCCTTGGCAAGCTTAAGAATGGTTCGGTTAAGGTAAACTCCTTCTCTAAAGACGATGTCTTAGCTGCCAACAACTACGGCTGCGACAATCTCGTCAAAGTTCACCACATCGAAGCCTAATACCATCCGTTAAATTCCGAAGTCTAAGGCTGGGGGCAGTCTCTGCCCCCACGCCTTTTTATCAAAAAGGAGGTTGTCTATGAGTGACGAAGCGGAAAACGTGATTGAACTACGCCATATCACAAAAGACTTCCCTGGTATTCGCGCCAACGATGATATTTCGCTGACCCTGCGAAAAGGGGAAATTCACGCTTTGCTCGGTGAAAATGGTGCCGGCAAATCCACATTGATGTCGATTCTTTTCGGTCTATATGAGCCGACAAGCGGCGAAATATATGTCCGCGGAAAAAAGGCCGAAATCAAAAATCCGAATGATGCTACTCGTCTCGGAATCGGTATGGTCCACCAGCACTTCAAACTGGTCGGCTGCTATACCGCACTACAGAACATCATCCTCGGTTATGAACCGACAACCAAATTCTTCGGCATTCTCAAACCGAAAGCAGTCCGCAAATCTCTCGAAGACCTCTGCGAAAAATACCATTTTGACGTGGACCTTGATGAAAAGATCGACGATATGCCGGTCGGTTCTCAACAGAAGGTCGAGATTCTCAAGATGTTATATCGTAAGAACGATATTCTCATCTTCGATGAACCGACCGCTGTTTTAACTCCTCAGGAAATAGAGGACCTGATGAAATCCATGAAGAGCTTAGCCGCGGAAGGAAAGAGTATTCTTTTCATTTCCCATAAGCTCAACGAGATCATGGAAGTTGCCGATCGTGTCACGGTTCTTCGTAAAGGTAAGTGCTTAGGTACTCTCAATATCAAAGACACGAACCCGCAGGAACTCTCCCGTCTCATGGTTGGAAGAGATGTTCAGCTGGTCACCCAGAAACAGGAAGCGAAGATCGGTCCGGATGTTCTTACGGTCAAGAACCTCACGGTCTATAATTCAGAAAAAAAGAAGGATGTTGTAAACAATGTCTCCTTTGATGTGAGACAGGGCGAAATTGTCTGTATCGCCGGTATTGAAGGTAACGGTCAGACCGAACTCATCTATGCTCTTACCGGTTTAACCAAGATCAAGTCCGGAGAAGCCGTTCTTCATCATGTTGACCGCACCATCTTCAACAACCCGACAAAGCCGAATCAGAAGGAGAGCGGTGCCCATCGTGTTTGGCGTTGTGTCAAAACGAATGTGAAATACTTCTTCTCTTATATCATTAACGAACACATCCGTGTTTTCTTTGTGAATCAGCATCGTTTCCTTGCTTATCATGTTTATAGCCCCATCGGAAATTGGTTTAGAAAACTGTTTAAGAGACCTATCTCCGATCGAAAAGAACTTGTTTACGCAAAACTGCAGAAGCGTTGGAAGACCTTTGCCGAAATCGAGAAGGAACCGCAGTATGTCGATGTCCATCTCGAATACATGTCTGTCCGTAACCGCTCCTTAGCCGGTATCAGCCACATTCCGGAAGACCGTCAGAAATACGGCCTTGCTCTCGACTTCACTTTACAGGATAACCTCGTCCTTTCCCGTTACTTCCAGAATCCGTATCAGGTCGGCGGTTTCATCAATGAGAATGCCGGTAGAGTCTATTCGGATACCCTTATCGATAAATACGATATCCGTTCGAGCTTAGGAAGCATCACCACGGTCCGTTCGATGTCCGGCGGTAACCAGCAGAAAGCCATTATCGCCCGTGAACTCGACCGTTCCTGCCCGCTTCTTATCGCTGTCCAGCCGACCCGTGGTCTCGATGTCGGTGCTATCGAATACATCCACAAAGAAATTCTCAAACAGAGAGATGCTGGGGCCGGTGTTCTCCTTGTTTCCCTTGAACTCGATGAGGTTATGAACCTTTCGGATCGTATCTTAGTCATGTTCAACGGTGAGATTGTTGCGGAACTCGATCCGAAGAAAACGAATGTCAACGAAATCGGTCTTTACATGTCCGGCGCCAAGCGCATGGATTTAAAGACGCATAAGGATATCGAGACGAAGAAAGAGGAGGATGTGAGCCATGGCGAGTAAAGAACTGAACCGTCAACCTCAACCAGAAAAAAAGAATTGGTTTACTTCTATCTGGCGTAAACCGAACATTCAGACTGGCTTTCGCAACTTCATCTCCGGCTTTATCTGCATCGCTATCGGTTACTTTATCGCTCTTATCCTTCTTCTCTGCATCGATTCCAAGAATGCCGGAAAAGGTATCATCCAGCTGATCACCGCCGGTTGGGGATATGGTTATACCTTGGATGCCTCAACGCAGCAATTGGTCTTCGGGAGAATCAGTGAAGATAACTTACCTCGTATCATCTATCTGATGACGCCGATGATGCTGACTGGTCTTACCATTGCCTTCCCCTTCCAGCTCGGTCTATTCAACATCGGTAACACTTCCCAGATCACTATCGGTGCCTTTGTCGGTCTCTGCTTAGGTATCGCTGGATTCCCTTGGTGGGCCTGTCTTATCTTCGCGGGTCTTGCCGGCGCTTTGGTCGGCTTTATTCCGGGTCTATTAAAAGCCAAGCTCAACGTCAACGAAGTTCTCTCCGGCATCATGCTCAACTGGATTATCTACTATCTTATCGATATCATCGGAAGACTCGGTTTACCGCGTTCTTTCAAGGATAGAACTCAGATCGATAACCTCATCTTCATGCCTACCGACGCCCGTATGCCGGCTATCGGTACAAAAGGTATCTCCTGGGGTCTTATCATCGCGCTCATCATTATCGTTCTCTTCCAAGTCATGCTTCATCATACCCGTTGGGGTAAGGAACTGAAGTTATCCGGAAGCAACAAATTCTGCGCTCAATACGCTGGTATCTCGCAGGATAAAAACATCATCCTCACTCTTACGCTTGCCGGTTTGATCGGTGGTATCGCTGGTTATATGATCTACGCTAACCCGATTGCCCCGCAGGCCTTCCGTTGGAGCTCCGGTGCTAACTCGACCATTCAGGATGGTTTCACCGGTATCTCTGTTTCCTTAATTGCACAGAACTCCGCTATCGGTTGTATCCTCTCTGCCTTCTTACTCAATATGATTTCCTCGGCTCAGCCTTATATGAAGGTTGTCTCCAGCAGTTATAACTCTTACATCACGGAACTTCTCTCCGCCATCATCATCTACATTGCCTCGTTCGCTTCCTTCTTCCGTTATCTCATCATCCGTTATCAAGGGAAAAAGATAGAACAGCGGAATCAACTCAATCTGACGCGAGCAAAGCCGGATGAAACGACAAAGGAGGCATAAACCATGATACAAACAATGATATTCCAACCTGTCACTCTGGCGATGCAAGCCGGAGACTGGGGTAACCTCTTATTCTATTTCCTCGTCTATTCCGTCGGTTTCGTCTTAGGTGCTTTCGGCGGTATGTATTCCGAATGCTCCGGTATCATCAATATCGCTTTGGAAGGCTCGATGGTCATCGGCGCTTTCTTCGGTCTCTTCATCGATTTCATCTTCGGTACAATGGATCCGATGCCCGCTTTCTTAACTACGCGCGGAGGAGCCGAACTTGTCATTCTCTTAGGCGCTTTGGTTGCTATTGTCGCCGGTGTCTTATTCTCCTTCCTTCTCACTTTCGTCTCGAATAAGCTCAAAGCCGATCAGACAATCGTCGGTACTGCTATGAACACTTTAGCAACCGCTATCTGCTCCATCGTCTTCACTTATTACACCCAGAAGGATTCGCTTGAGGTCCGTAACAACCTCTTCGTCACCGAATTAACACCGAATACCGATAACGTCTTCTTCAAGCAATTAGCTTCCAATATGAACTGCTCCCTGGTCCTCGGTATCATCGCAATCGCTCTTCTCTGGTTCATCATGGATAAGACTAGATTCGGTCTGAGATTAAGAGCCTGCGGTGAAAACCCGGCGGCTGCCGATAGCGTCGGTATCAACGTCAACCGTATGCGTTATATCGGTCCTGCCATCGGTTCCGCAGCTGCGGCCTTAGGTGGCTATATCATCTTCTCCTGCGCAAGAACCACCGTCTGGACCATCACTGCCTTAGGTTACGGCTTCCTTGTCTTAGCTATCGAAATCTTAGGTAACTGGCATGCGACAAGTATCTTCTTCGCCTCTCTGCTCTTCGGTTTCTTCACTTCGTTCTCGAATGTCTTCACCGCTACCATCACCAGTACGAACCCGAACGTTTTCACGATACGTTCCACTTATGCGATGCTTCCTTATCTTCTCGCTTTCTTTATTCTTCTCTTCTTCTCGAAACGCTCGCATGCGCCGAAATCGGAAGGTATTCCGTACGACAAGTCGAGCCGATAAGTTATCCTCTAAAAGAAATCTAGGCATAGGGTTTTATCCTATGCCTATTTTCGTCCTAATGAAAAGATAGAAAATTCAAATGGAAAGGAAGGCGACTAAGATGCCTAAAGAGAAAACACCGGAAGCTTCTAAAAAGGAAGAGGAAGAACTCATAAAAGCACAAGCCCGTATCAAGGAGCTAGAAACACAGCTAAAGGGTGTAGAAAAACAGCTCGAAGAAGAAAAAATAAGAATGGATTTCCTTGAAAAGCTACAGGCTTTAAGAAAAGACGAACAACAGAAGAAAAGATAAAATACTTCTTTCTTTACGACATGTAGTAAAGAGAAGTGAAAACCAAGAAACCGACAATCATATACTCTTCTACTTTCATCAGAATACGGAAGAACGGAATCTTTTCGTCAGAGCTTCTATCAAAGTAGAAGAGATAAGAGAGCGGATAAGCGATGATCAGAGGCATGACATAACGGAAGTCCATCGTGCATCCGTAAGGCATCTTGATATTGAAGTAGATATCGGCTCCGAATTCCGCTAGGAATAAAAGAAGCAGGAAGATATTGTCTTCCATCTTATCGTAGCAGGTAGGTCTCTTATGCCCTTTCTTGACCCAATCGTAACGGATGGTGAGATAAGCAAAGCGGACAAAGAGAACGAAGTGGACCACAAGAACAAAAAAGAGAAGGATTTCCCCAATCAATCCGGCTGCTAAGTTCTGAGAGTTATAGAAGACTTCATCGAAGATAGAAGACTTCATCAAACAGGCCCAGAGATTATGACTGTTGAAAGGATCGCCGAAGACCGATTTCGTGAGTTCTTTAAACGATGGTAAGAAGAAACGTTCGATGAGGTTGTAGTTGCCGACATAAAGATTGCGGTTCAATCCACCATCCTGACCCCAGACATAACCGAAAGGTTGGTTGAAACGTTTGGAAGCATAGACCTGGAACCAAAGAGCAAGGACACCGCAGACCACTAAGAAAGAAAGATACTGCATAACCATAACCAGAAGTTTCTGGCTTCCTTCTTTCTTTTGGCAGGAG
>Ga0256406_1002030_pt1 | contig 30279 bp, 31 predicted proteins | sample RumenRJG_03DNA_FD_185986 | JGI IMG/M metagenome (GOLD analysis project Ga0256406, IMG submission 185986) | Bovine rumen microbial communities from Lethbridge, Alberta, Canada - RJG_03 | ecosystem: Host-associated > Mammals > Digestive system > Stomach > Rumen | place: Canada: Alberta | collected... | reverse complement strand
GTTCCTCGCGTATCATCGAATTAAACCACATGTTCCTCCGCTTGTGCGGGCCCCCGTCAATTCCTTTGAGTTTCACCGTTGCCGGCGTACTCCCCAGGTGGGATGCTTAACGCTTTCGCTTGGCCGCTCACCAGTAAATGGCAAACAGCGGGCATCCATCGTTTACCGCGCGGACTACCAGGGTATCTAATCCTGTTCGATACCCGCGCCTTCGAGCTTCAGCGTCAGTAAAGCAGCAGCAAGCTGCCTTCGCAATCGGAGTTCCTCGTGATATCTAAGCATTTCACCGCTACACCACGAATTCCGCCTGCCTCCTGCATACTCAAGAACACCAGTTCGCGACGCAGTGCCATGGTTGAGCCACGGCATTTCACGTCACGCTTAGCATCCGGCCTACGCTCCCTTTAAACCCAATAAATCCGGATAACGCCCGGACCTTCCGTATTACCGCGGCTGCTGGCACGGAATTAGCCGGTCCTTATTCATAGGGTACATGCAAAAAGGTATCCATACCTCACTTTATCCCCCTATAAAAGCAGTTTACAACCCATAGGGCCGTCATCCTGCACGCTACTTGGCTGGTTCAGGCTTCCGCCCATTGACCAATATTCCTCACTGCTGCCTCCCGTAGGAGTCTGGTCCGTGTCTCAGTACCAGTGTGGGGGACCTTCCTCTCAGAACCCCTAAGGATCGACGGCTCGGTGGGCCGTTACCCCGCCGACTACCTAATCCTACGCATCCCCATCCCATGCCGATAAAATCTTTCGTGCAAATCTGATGCCATCTTCGCACAACATAGGGCATTAATCCGTCTTTCAACGGGCTGTTCCCTGGCAGGGGGAAGGTTGGATACGCGTTACGCACCCGTGCGCCGGTCGCCATCAACAAGAGCAAGCTCTCGTCATGCTGCCCCTCGACTTGCATGTGTTAAGCCTGTAGCTAGCGTTCATCCTGAGCCAGGATCAAACTCTACATTGTAAAAAAAATATCGACGATGACACGCCATATCCCAAAAAAGACCGCAACACCCCACAAGGGGAAAAGCGGGAAGGGAAACAAGCGCGCACCGAATAATCTGTCTCAGAACGCCTGTCCGGTAGTATCGGACCGCCCCACAAAGGGACGGATGAATTGACGGTTCGTCACAACGTCTCCAGTGCAAAAAAGCAAAGGGACGTCCCGTACTACTTCCTCGTCTATGGAAAACTTTCAAAGAACTCTTTCCGTGCAACCGGGAAAACCGGAAGGCTGACACCCAAAAATGGGCGAAAGCGAGTGCAAAGGTAACACTATTTTCCGAAATAGCAAACTTTTTACGGACTTTTTTTCGGAAAAATAAAAAAAATAATGAAAGCAAGGAATAACGACAGGAAAAAAAGGAAATAAAACGAAAAACACACATTATTATATATAACGCGCGCGAAAGAAAAAAGGGGAAAGTGTGGGAAGGCTACCGTTTGATGGTCTGTTCACCTTGATAGGTATTGACCGTAAGTTCTATCTCGTCGTTCTCTCCGATGCCATCGAGCGGTACGCTTACATAGAGCCAGTTGGTGTAATATTCGGGAACGCCGTTCTGGTTGTGCAAGAGTCTGAGACGATGAGTCTTATTGCCGTCGCTACGGGTTATCACCTCGTCGCATACGATGCCGATTGTCTGCTTGAGGTTCTCGCTCGGGTCTTCCGTCGTTCCTGACTTTACGCCGATTCCGAGGTTGAGATATTTTCTGTTTTTACCTATCCATGCTGACCTAACAAACAACGGGTCTGTATGGATTTCGCTGACATCTGCCGCATTGCGCTGCCTCAGCACCAGCACGGGCGAGATGGTATAGACCTCGACTGCCTGTTCCCCTTCCGTCACGTTGTAGTACAAGAGAGCCCTGTACGTTGAGTCGGCTGTCTCCGCCCATGAACATGACTGGGGAGCTTTGAAAAGGATGTCCTTATCGTTGTCGTCTATTGCGTGTGTAAGCATGGACTGGCTATTGGAAAACACTTCCACGAAGTCGCTTGTGAGGAAAGAGAATTTTCCGTCACCTGTTTCATATCCGTCATTTGTGCATGCGGTGAGAAATGCTGCAATAGTGAGGATGGCCCATGCTATTCTTTTCATTCTTTTTCTGCCTTCAAGTGGTTCAACAATGGATTCGCATACATGGTCAGCATGCGTTCGCGCAGGAAGTTTTCATCTTTCTGCGGTATTTGTATCTGGTCGATGCGCGGATTGATGTAGCCATGCAGGAATGCTGCCCGTTCTTCCGGAGAATAGTGGGTGGCGAACCGTTGCTCTCCCGAGAGCAGGTCGGCTGCGATGAAGTTCGACCTGAACAACCGGTAGTTGCGGTGAATCTCCTTGTCGATGTGTCGCGCCACCGCTTCAAAGAGGTCATTTTTCGGCATATCGGCACTCAACGTGTCGAGCCAACTATCAATACATGGTGCACAATGATAATGGATTTCCCCTTTGTAGCCCATGATTCCCGTGCGCATGCTGTCTATATCGTCCTGCGCCGTCTTTTTCCACGCAGGATTATCCCGCTTGCACTGGAACTCCTTCGCCTTGAGGATATCGCATGGGTCGTATTCGTAGCTGATGGCGAGCGGCACGATATGCAGTTGCCTCAGCCTTTCGAGCGGTGTTCCTTCGCCTCCCATCGCCATCATTTTGAGGATTGAGGGCTGCGTTCGGTCGTCGGAATCTTTTGCCCGTCCTTCCCGTTGCGCAATCCACACGTTATCGTTTTTCTCACTGATGACGAAGTGCATATATTCGGCAAGCAGTCGGCTTGCGGCGAGCATCTCCTTGGGTGGCAGCGAGCGCTCGACGATGAACGACTTATTGACCCTCACAAGGTCTTTCACCCATGGCAGTGCGAGGAGGTTGTCGCCAATGGCTATTTCACATGTCGTCCCGAAACCTGCATCTATGAGCAGTTTGTCGAGCAAAGCCGAGTCAAGGACAATGTCGCGATGATTGGACACGAAAGTATATCGCTTGTCCGTGTCGATACTCGCTGTGTTTATCGTGCATCCTTTACTTGCTTCTGCAAGCAGTTTTTCGAGGAAGCCGTAACAGAAAACTTTTTGGAACTCAAGGTTTGTCCGACATCCCCTCATGCGCTCAGCAAACTGTTCGAACGTAAATTCCGGCATGATGACGGCAACCACCTTCCTGAACTGCTGGTCGGCAAGCAGCCGCTCATACACCTGCGGCAGTTCCTCAGGAGTGAACGGCCGGATTGCGTCAAAGCGCTGCAACTCTTCTCGGAACGAATCTTTCTGCATCTGTCTATGGTCCACTTAGAACTGGTTTTCTACGATTTCGGTCAGCACGTCGGTAATATTCAAGCCTGCCGCTGCCACTTGCTGCGGGATGAAGCTCGTTGCCGTCATGCCCGGCGTTGTGTTCACTTCGAGCATATTGAGTTTATCGTGCCCATCACTGCCTCGCGTAATGATATAATCGACACGGATAATTCCATTACAGTGGAGGATATCGTAGATGGCTGACGTGAGGTCTTGGGCGCGTTTAGCCAACTCGTCGGGGATGCGTGCCGGCGTGATTTCATCCACCTGTCCGTTGTATTTGGCGTCATAATCGAAGAATTCGTTCTTGGTCACCACCTCGGTCACGGGGAACACGACACTCTTTGCGCGTGTCTTATAGCATCCGACGGTGATTTCGGTTCCATCGAGGAATTGCTCTACCATGACCGTATCGCTCTCCATCATGGCATTTCTCAGTGCCGGTGCCAACTGGTCGATGTTCTTCACTTTCGACACGCCGAACGAACTGCCGTTCGTGGCTGGCTTCACGAAGCAGGGCATCCCGATGCGCTCCATGACGTCGTTCTCCGAGATTTTGTCTTCCTGTCCCCGACGAATGAGCAGACTCTCGGCAACTCTCACGCCGAATGAGCGCAGATAGTTGATGAGCACGAACTTGTCGAACGTCATTGCCTCGACGAGCACGCCGCTCGTGCTGTAAGGAATGTTGAGCAGGTCGAAATATCCTTGCAAGATGCCGTTCTCTCCCGGCGTCCCGTGTATCGTGATGTAGGCATAGTCGAAGGTCTGCCGCTTGCCGTCTTCCTCGTAGGAGAAGTCGTGGCGGTTGATGGGAGCGGTTGTCCCGTCCGGCAGGTTCACGTTCCAATCCGTCCCTTTGATATCGACGATGCGCACATGATAACGTTCTTTGTCGAAGAATGAATAAAGTCCTTGTGCTGAGCGGAGCGACACGTCATGTTCCGAGGAATCGCCTCCGCACACAATTGCTATAGTTCTTTTTATTGCTTTCATAATTATTTTTTTATTTCCTATTCTTGTTCTCTATTGTTGTCCGTCCACCACATCCACGTTGGTCAGTCCCTGAATATATCCGCGCCATTTGGCAATCAGCTGCAGCATGTCGTCGGGCATCGGGGCGGTGAAATCCATCTGCTTGCCCGTAGATGGGTGTGTGAATCCGAGTGTCTGCGCATGCAACGCCTGGCGGGGACAGATTTTAAAACAGTTCTGAATGAATGCTTTGTAGGTGGAACTGCGCTGTCCGCGCAATATTTCCATCCCTCCGTAGCGCTCGTCGCCGAACATCGGATGCCCGATATGCCGCATGTGTGCACGAATCTGATGCGTGCGTCCCGTCTCGAGCACACACTCCACCAGCGTGGTATATCCGAAGCGCTCCAACACCCGGTAGTGTGTGACGGCAGGCTTGCCGATTTCAGAGTCGGGCGGTAGCACCGTCATCCGGAGACGGTCTTTCGGGTCGCGGGCGATATTGCCTTCGATGCGCCCCTCATCCTCGACGAAATTGCTCCACACAAGTGCCTGATAGGAGCGGCGGCTGGTTTTGTTGAAGAACTGTATGCCGAGGTTTGACTTCGCTTCGGGTGTCTTTGCCACGACAAGCAGTCCGCTGGTGTCCTTGTCTATGCGGTGCACGAGCCCCACTTCCGGATTGTTCGGGTCGTAGGTCGGACAGTTCCGCAGGTGCCATGCCACGGCGTGGACCAGCGTTCCACTGAAATTCCCGCATCCCGGGTGCACCACCATTCCCGCAGGTTTGTTCACCACCATGAGATCGTCGTCTTCATAGACGATGTCGAGCGGTATCTCCTCCGGCACAATCGTCGTATCGTGCTGCGGACGGTCGAGCATCAGCGTGATGACATCGCCAGCCCGCACCTTGTAGTTGCTCTTCACCGGCTGTCCGTTGACGTGCACGAATCCTGCTTCGGCAGCCTTCTGAATGCGGTTTCGGCTCGAGTGCGGCAGGTGTTCCTGCATATATCGGTCGATGCGCAGCGGTTCCTGTCCCTTATCCACGTCGATCCGCACATGCTCATAGAGTTGCTGCTCGTCGTCTTCGCCTATCTCGGATAATATCAACTCGTCCTCACTCATTGCATCTGTCGGTTAGTTGGCGGGCGCAGGTTTGCCGGCGGGCGCTGATGGCTTGTTTGCTGATGGCGTCACAGGCTTATTTGCCGATGGCGCAGATGGTTTGTTAGCTGATGGCGTCGCAGGTTTAGTTGCCGATGCTGACGGCTTTTCCGTTGTCGTCGCACCGCCCTCAGGCGTACTGGGAGCAGGTGTTTCCGACGTCACCTCCACGGGCTCTTCCTCCTCTTCCTCATCTTCGTAGTAGTATTCGAATTCGGGTTCGGTGTAGTTGATGGAGTCGTTCTCGTTGAGTCTTCCGTCACCGACCTGTATCGTCAGCACGTCTTCAATCGACACGCGCGCACCGGTGCTGAGCTGTTTCCCTTTGCAAATGATGCCGTACACCCAGTCTTTCTCGCCTGGAATGTATTGCGGCGGTCCCAGTTTGAAGCCCATGGCGCGCAGCTTGACTGCCGCCTCGCGGTATGAACTGTTGTCTATCACGTCGGGCAGAGCTATCGTCGGCGTGCTTGTTGCGTTGATGGTCACGAAGATGATGCGTCCCGGCTTCACCTTTTCGCCGGCTACAATCGACTGCTCCAGCACACAATTGGGCGGCAGCGACTTCACATAACCCGTATCATTCACCTCGATATTCAGGTCCAACCCGTCAAGAATATCTTCCGCCTCCTTGAAATCTTTATGCAGGACATTCGGCACCACGACCACCTCGCCGTGGTTCGTGTACCAGTCAAGTCCGTATTTCACACCGAGGCACAACAGTATCACGAGCGCCAGCATCGCGAGAATATTGCCCCAGAAATGCCCACTTGTCATCTTTCTGAAAAACTCCTGTATGTTCATTGTCCTTTCATTTTTACCATCCTGCGCGGTCGCTTGCCGTTACCGAGCCTTGGGGGAGGGACGTTCGCCACCCTTCCGCACCCTTCCGCTGCAGAATATTTGCAAAGATACGGTTTTTTCTCATAAAACGTGCGCGAACATTAAATATTTTTTGATTAAATGGAAAACAATGCCCGCAAACGACAATTTCCACACGCTCCCACCACCCTGCATAAACATGCAAAAAGGCAAACGAAAAGTGCATAAAAATAACAGTTGCGGAATCGTATTCCAAAAGTTCAACTTTTAGCTTGCAAAAGTTCAACTTTCACCGCCTAAAAGTTCAACTTTCAGGACGCAAAAGTTGAACTTTTGGAAAGCACTCCGCAAACTACTGACAACCAGCCAGTTAGCGAAGCGATGCCTCTTCTTGCCCCACTGCATAAAAATACAAACCGCCTGGAGGCTGAAAACCGCGCAGACATGCACAAAAAAAGACAGAGAAGAGCCTCGCCCTTCTCTGTCTTTCATCGTCCCATCGTTGCGGCAGACGGCTTATTTGCCGTGGTGCTCGTCAGAAACAGTCAGCTTCTTGCGTCCCTTTGCGCGACGTGAAGCCAACACACGGCGACCATTCTTCGTTGCCATACGCTCGCGGAAACCATGCTTGTTCACGCGACGACGATTGTGCGGTTGAAATGTTCTTTTCATCTTTTATCCTATTTTTTGTCGTTATATTATCTTTGTTAAAACACGAAATCGGGTTGCAAAAGTAGTCATTTCTTTTTAATTTACCAAAAAATAGTAGAAATTTAGGTACACTTTTTATGTTTTTTTCCATATTTTACGTACCTTTGCCCCGTAAAACGACCGATTAAGCACAGATTATTCATCAATTAAATAGATAAAACAAATGATTAAATCACAAGACATCAAGAAAGGTACCTGCATCCGCATGGATGGCAAACTGTACTTCTGCATCGACTTCCTGCACGTAAAACCGGGAAAAGGTAACACCATCATGCGCACCACCCTGAAAGACGTGGTCAGCGGACGCGTATTGGAAAAACGCTTCAACATCGGCGAATCGCTCGAGGACGTCCGCGTAGAGCGCCGCTCCTACCAGTATCTCTACCAGGAGGGCGAAGACTATATCTTCATGAACCAGGAGACTTTCGACCAGATTCCCATCGGGAAAGACCTTATCACGGGCGTTGACTACATGAAAGAGAGCGACATCGTCGAGGTGGTGAGCGATGCTGACACCAATACGATTCTCTACGCCGAAATGCCGGTGAAGACCGTTCTGCGCATCACCCACAGCGAGCCAGGCGTGAAAGGCGACACCGCCACCAACGCCACCAAGCCCGCAACACTCGAGACAGGCGTGGAAGTGCGCGTGCCGCTGTTCATCAACGAGGGCGACCTCATCCAGGTGGACACCCGCGACGGCAGCTATCTACAGCGCATGAAGGAGTAACACTCATATACATTAGACAGTACATACAAGGACAGCTTCCCTGCATCACTTTTCCATGCAGGGAAGCTTTCTTTTATATCCGCCCCTGTTTCTTTCCCAAAGAGACATTGCGATTTTTCGTTGTTTTTTTGTTTTTCTCAACGATTGTCCTTATCTTTGCAAATATAAAAACATATTATGAAAAGAGGAAAGAAAATCTGTCAGACACTGAAAGAGATTCGCCTGCAAGTGGCACGGACGAACGACATACCATACGAGCCTACGGAATGCAAGCACAAAGGCGACTGCCCGGGCACCTGTCCTAAGTGCGAGCAGGAGGTGAGGTATATCGAGCAGCAACTCAACAAGCGCCGTACGTTGGGAAAGGCGGTGGCAGTGGCAGGAGTAGCAATAGGTGTCAGCATGGCTATGCAACCGATAGAGGCCATGGCACAAAAAACCATCAGCACGCCCAAGGACAGCACCATCATTTCAGCGCTACAGACGGTGAAAGTGAAAAGCCTGCTCAACGAGGGCGAGAAGGGAATAGTGGTACGAGGGCGTGTGGTAGATAGTGCTGGCGAGCCGATAATAAACGCTACCATCATTCGCAAGGGTACCGAAAAGGGGGAGCTCAGCAACCTTGATGGTATGTTTGCTATAGAGGTTCCCGAAGGTTGCCTTTTGGAAGTAGCATGTATTGGATTTAAGACTTTCTCATTTAAAGTATCAGAGCAACAGCAGGTCATAGAGATTGTCCTAAAGGACGATGAAGCTCTTTTGGGAGAAGTGTTGGTAGGAGCAGTTGTACGAAAACAGTACAATGATGATGTTTATGGACATTCGAAGCAAATAAAGAACAAATAATATCGGGAAAATGAAAAGAGGAAAGAAAATCTGTCAGACACTAAAAGATATCCGTCTGCAAGTGGCACGGACGAACGACATTCCATACGAGCCTACGGAATGCAAGCACAAAGGCGACTGCCCGGGCACATGCCCGAAATGCGAGGAGGAGGTGCGTTATATCGAGCACCAACTCAACGTCCGTCGCATGATGGGAAAGGCTGTGGCAGTGGCAGGAGTGAGTGCCGGACTGACTGCGCTCGCCGCATGTAACATTTCAACACAAAAAAATACATTAGAAGGGGAAATGCCCATACAAAACGACATGGTCATCCATCCTTCAGATGGCAAAGGTCTATATCGCAAAGGGGAAATGCCCATACAAAACGACACGGTCATCCATCAGAAAAGCGAGTATAAGGAAGAGGCTAAATCAATGATTGTGAAAGGCGACACCATCAGTGAGGAATTCATTGTGGGGGAGATTATGGAAGAACGACCATCATTCCCTGGAGGTCAACAAAAACTCATGGAGTTTATTGCAAACAATATCCGCTATACTGACGAGATGAAAGAAACAGGTATTACCGGACGTGTCGTCGTGTCCGTCGTAATTAAGAAAGACGGTTCTATAGGCGAGCCTAAAATCATCCGTTCCATTCACCCTTTGTTTGACAACGAAGCACTACGCGTAATTAGCAGCATGCCGAAATGGAGACCTGGCTCACAAAGAGGCAAACGCGTCGAGGTGACGTATAGCATACCTATATTATTCAAAGAATAGTTGCCTGATGCACAGTGCACCGCTTATCGGAATAAGTCGCCACAGGCTGGGTATTGACGGCAAGGGCGTCACCACACTGGTGGCATTTCACGGCTGTCCGCTGCACTGCCACTACTGCCTCAACCCTGCATGCCTCGACGTCAACGGCATCTGGTGTCAGATGACCACCGAAGAACTGTTAGAAGAGGTGCACATCGACAACCTTTATTTCCAAGCCACCGGCGGCGGCATCACTTTCGGTGGCGGCGAACCATGCCTACACAGTCTTTTCATTGAGGAATTCACAGAGATGGCACCCGCCGAATGGAACATCGCAATAGAATCCTCTCTCAACGTAGAGCTACAACACGTGGAACGCCTGTTGCCGATAGCCAGTCAATGGATTGTGGACATAAAAGACACAGACCCCGAAATCTACCAGTCATATACAAGAAAAGACAACACCCGCGCACTGGACAACCTGCGCTGGCTTCTCAGCCATGACAACATGACGCAACGAATCATCGTCAGGTTGCCACACATCCCCCAATTCAATACAGACGAAGACATCGAAAAGAGCCGCCGACTGTTAACAGCCATGGGTGTCACAAACTTCGATGAATTTGAATACATCACAGAAAGACCACTTCGCAACAAATAGTCCGAAAAAGAAACTAAAAAAGACAGAAGTCTTGATAAAACCGTGTTTTTTCGCACCTTTCTGCTGAGTTCACGAAGTTACTGCGTCCCGACATAAAAAACAAATGAATTTATTTTGTCCTGCTCCCGACTTTTCGTATCTTTGCACTACAATCCATAAAATCATGAAATACTCACTCATTATACCCGTTTACAACCGTCCCGACGAGGTGGCGGAGTTGTTGGAGAGCCTCACCGTGCAGCGGATGAAGGATTTCGAGGTGATTATCGTGGAAGACGGTTCGCAAACGCCGTGCAAGGAGGTGTGCGACCGCTATGCCGACCGCCTCGACCTGCACTACCACGTGAAAGAAAACGGCGGTCCGGGACAGGCACGCAACTATGGTGCGGAGCGCGCCAAAGGCGAATATTTCATTGTGCTCGACAGCGACGTGGTGGTTCCTGAGGGCTACCTTGAGGCGGTAGATGCCGAATTGCTGCGCGAGCCGTGCGACGCTTTCGGCGGACCCGATGCCGCCCACACGTCGTTTACCGACATACAGAAAGCCATCAGCTACTCGATGACCTCGTTTTTCACGACAGGCGGCATACGCGGCGGGAAGAAGAAACTGGACAAGTTCTATCCCCGCTCATTTAACATGGGCATACGCGCCGACGTCTATCGGGAGCTGGGAGGCTTCTCGAAAATGCGCTTCGGCGAGGATATCGACTTCTCCATCCGCATCTTCAAGGGCGGGCATTCGTGCCGGCTGTTCCCCGAAGCATGGGTGTGGCACAAGCGGCGCACGGACTTCCGCAAGTTCTGGCGACAGGTGTTCAACAGCGGCATCGCACGCATCAACCTGTATAAGAAATATCCCGAATCGCTGAAGGTCGTTCACCTGCTACCCGCCGTGTTCACCATCGGCTGCATCCTGCTGGTTCTGGTTTCTGCCGCGGGCAGACTGTTGATGCACTTCGACGACCTGCACCGCTGGTACTGGCTCTGCGCAGCGCCATGGATACCCATCCTGCTGTTCTGCGCCATCATCTTCATCGACTCCTCCATCCGCAACAAATGCCTCCGGGTGGGCGTCCTCTCCATCCCGGCAGCCTTCATCCAACTGTTCGGCTACGGCTGCGGATTCCTCCAGGCATGGTGGCGACGCTGCGTGTTAGGGAAAGACGAATTCTCCGCCTATAACAACACATTCTACAAATGACGGACAAACTCAGCATCAACCAGTGGGCAGAAGAAGACCGCCCACGCGAAAAACTCATGAGGCTGGGCGCTGAAGCGCTGAGCAACGCCGAACTGCTCGCCATCCTGATAGGCTCCGGCAGTCCGAAAGAGACGGCAGTGGAACTCATGAAGCGCGTACTCAACGGCTGCAACAACAACCTCAACACGCTGGGCAAGCGCACCATCCACGAACTGTGTCAATACAACGGCATCGGCGAGGCAAAGGCTATCAGTATCCTCGCTGCCTGCGAACTGGGCAAACGCCGGCAAGCAGAGAAAGCCGAGGAACGGAAAAGCCTGGGGTCGGCATCTGCCATTTATGAATACATGCATCCGAAAATGCAGGACCTCGACACGGAAGAAGCGTGGATTCTGCTGATGAACCAAAACTACAAACTCATCAAAGCCGAGCGCATCTCGCACGGAGGTATCACCGAGACTGCCGTCGATGTACGCATCATCATCCGCGAGGCGCTGCTACACAATGCCACCGTCGTGGCCTTCTGCCACAACCACCCGTCAAACAACCTGCGCCCCAGTAATGACGACAACCGACTGACACAACGGATAAAAAGCGCCTGCGACACCATGCGCCTCTACTTCCTCGACCACCTCATCATTACCGACGGGGCATACTACTCTTATCACGAAGAAGGGAAACTATAAACCCAAATCGGTCATTAGACTTTGGGTTCAAAAGAAGGGCGATTTCTCGATGAAATCGGCGAAAATTGACACAAACAAAGGAAAAGGAAGTGGAGCATACAGGACTCGAACCTGCCACCTTTTGACTGCCAGTCAAACGCTCTAGCCAGATGAGCTAATGCCCCCTGATTGGAAAATCTTCGGCAAAGATAAGCAGAAATTACCAATGCTGCAAATTTTCCTTGATGATTCTGCGCGACAAGAAAAAAAGAGACAAAAGAGACAAGGGTGCCCACCTTCGTGAGCACCCCGCCTGTTTATTCTTCATTTTCGAGCAATGCCTCGGGAATTTCTATCTCCTCCCCTTCCGGTTCCACATAGAGCACCGACTCATCGTTACGCGTCACCACGACGTTCAGGTTATCGTTCTTGCTGTCGTAATAGATGGTCGTATTGAATTCTGGCACCGCATTCGTCTTACCGCCATTGAACTTATAAACGCCATCAGCCACCTCAACGGGTGTCTGCACGTTGAAATTTGCCACAATCTCGTCATACTCGTCGCCTGCCACTTCCCAGAGACGTGCCTTAAAAGCGTCATTGTCAAACAGTCCAAGGTCACGCGGATACTGGTCTTCGGCATCGGTAAACAAGTCTGCCAGACTCACTTTCTCATACACATCCTCAGCATTTTCTTCCACTGCTTTCGTCTTGTTGCACGCCGTGAAGGCAAATGCAACCATAGCCAACATGGCTAATACAAATACTTTTCTCATATTCTTCGTCGATTAAATGATTGATATTTTGAGTTATCGCCCACAAAAATACGCTTTTTTCTTGATTTTACCATCCATTTTTACCGAAAAAACAATAAATCCACTATCTTTGCATGCAAATTTACTTTATCGTCAACTATAGCTAAGAAGCCGATGAACCAAGAAGAGAAAACAAAAATTGAAGAGCAAATAGTAGATGTTCTCAAAACCGTTTACGACCCCGAGATGCCTGTCGACGTGTGGAATCTCGGCATGATCTACAAGATTGACGTCAAGGACGACCATTCGGTGGATGTCGATATGACGCTCACTGCCCCCAACTGTCCGGCAGCCGACTACATCATGGAGGACGTAAGGACGAAGATTGAGAGCCTGGAAAGCATCGAGCACGCCAACATCAACCTCGTATTTGAACCCATCTGGGACTACAGCATGATGTCGGAAGAAGCACGGGTGGAACTGGGGTTTGACTAATTGATAATTGATAAATGACAATTGATAAATATGGTTACTCTTTCTGACTGACAGACAAGAATGCATATATAAAATGACTAAGTCATTAATATAGTTGCCCTTTCTGACTGACAGTTGAAACCTGCAACGCTAATTATACTGCAATGATGCCACGAAACACAAATATAATCGCATTGAAATCAGACAGTTTCTCTGACAGAATTATTAAGATGTATCAGCATCTGACAAACTGCCGAAACGAGAACGTCCTTTCCAAACAAGTCCTTCGGAGCGGGACGAGCATTGGCGCCAACGTCACGGAGAGTTTCAACGCGCAGAGTGAACCTGACTTTATCAACAAACTGAATATTGCACTGAAAGAAGCAGACGAAACACACTATTGGCTCAAAAAACTGCATGCCGGGAATTACTTGACAGAAAAAGAATTTCAATCAATGGAGCAAGACAACATAGAAATCATAAAACTTCTGACCAGTATCATTAAAACCAAGAAAAAGAATATGGGACTGCTATAGCACGCTCCTAAAAAACTAATCATATTTATCCATTATCAACTATCAATTCTCAATTATAATGAAGAATACATATTTCCTTGCCGATGCCCACTTAGGGTCACTTGCCACCGAACATCCGCGGACACAGGAGCGGAGACTGGTGCGGTTCCTTGACAACATCAAGGAGAAAGCATCTGCCATCTATCTGCTGGGCGACATGTTCGACTTCTGGCACGAATACCGCAACGTTGTGCCGAAAGGCTTTACACGGTTTCTCGGGAAACTCTCCGAACTCACCGACATGGGAGTCGAAGTACACTATTTCATAGGCAACCACGACATCTGGGCTTACGACTATTTAGAGAAAGAGTGCGGCGTCATCATCCACCGCAAGCCACTCACAACCGAAATCAACGGCAAAGTGTTCTTCCTCGCCCACGGCGACGGACTCGGCGACCCCGATACGAAGTTCAAGATTCTCCGTCGTATCTTCCACAATCCCCTGTGCCAGTTCCTCTTCCGTACCATTCACCCCAGATGGGGCATGGCGTTCGGACTCAAATGGGCGAAGCACAGTCGCATGAAACGCCCCGATGGGAAAGAGCCCACCTATTTGGGCGAAGACAAGGAATACCTCGTCAGGTTCAGCAAGTCATACATGCAAGAGCATCCCGATATTGATTATTTTATCTACGGACACCGCCACATCGAACTCGACCTGAGGCTCTCCAAAAAGACACGGATGCTTATCCTCGGCGACTGGATATGGCAGTTCACCTACGCCGTCTTCGATGGCGAGCACCTCTTCCTTGAAGAATACGTCGAGGGCGAAAGCAAACTCTGACAAACCGAGCCGTTCGTTGAAGAAAAACCGCTGTTGGCTGATTATTTTTGCGGCATCAGCAATGAATATTTACCTTTGCAGCAAATCTCAACAGGTAATAAAATTCATTAAAATCAGGTTTGTAGAATCAAATTCGGAGGCGCATATCTCGTGAGAGATGTGTGCCTCTTTTTTTTGTTTCACCATCTCAGCTCACCTCATTTTTTATCAATCCCGAACTTTTTATGTGCGACCTGTTTGCGCATTTTTAAGCAAGTTTTATCGAAGAACATGCAAAAAATGTTTGGATATTCAATAAAAATGAGTATATTTGCATCGATTCTCAGTTCAATTAGCCAATTAGAAAAACATGAGCATGACACGTACGCTACTTATTTCCGTCCTTTGGTTAGCAGCGATATCCTATTGTTGCGCCCAATCCATTCAAGGCATTGTCGTTGACGAAAAGACAGGCGAGCCCGTCGCGTTTGCGAATGTGGTGCTGCTCGACCTGCGCGATTCCGCTTTTGTTGCAGGATGTACGACGGACAGCATCGGGCGTTTCTCGCTTTCGCCGACAGATACAGAAGGATTGCTGAAAGTCAGTTGCATCGGTTATCAGACCCTCTTTGTCCGTCCTGCGGAAAACATGACCGTCGCACTGGCTGCTGACGATAAACTCCTGGACGAAGTGACGGTGAAAGGACATCGCCCAGTGTATAAGATGAGGGGTGCGACACTCATATCAAAAATAGAAGGGACGGTTTACAGCCAGTTGGGCGATGCCATTGACGTACTCAAGCAACTGCCGTTCATTCACGGGACGAACGAAAATATTCAAGTGCTGGGCAAGGGAGCTCCGCTGTTTTACATCAATGGTCGCAAGATGCGTGATAAAGACGAATTGCAGGAAATCAAAAGCGATATGATAAAAGAAGTACGGGTAGAGATGAATCCCGGTGCAAAATATCCGTCAGGAACCCGTGCCGTCATTCATATTACAACCAACCGCCCGCCCAACGACGGGCTTGCCGGTTCCATAACGCTCAACGGCAGCCAGTCGGACTATTTCTCGCACTATGAGGCTACCAACCTGAACTATCGCCACGGAAAACTGGACGTATTCTTTTCCGGGCGTCATGATTTCTCGAAAACGAAAAACGAAAAGAGTGAGAACTATACGTTTCCCTACCAAGGACAGACCATCTATCAAGGATGGGATGGCAATGAGAAAGGACGGGACAAACGCGCCCGTTTTTCTGGAGGATTCAATTATACATTTTCGCCCGAACATTCTTTGGGGTTACAATATGTTTTCAACCGTAACATAAAGTCAGAAGCATGGCTCCCTCTTGATAATTTTGTCAGAAACGGAGTACAAGAAGAATTGTTCCATTCCGATTTCTATACAGGCGGGAATGGTCATTCCCATGGTTTGTACCTCTATTACGCTAATCAGTTCAGCAAACACTGGCACTTATCTGTAGATGCAACGTATAGAAAAAATCGGTCTAAGTCACATTCGTTGGAGACAGAAGATAGAGGGCTGACGGATAATATTGTAATGACAAATGCGGATGGAGAAGGAAAGGTTTATGCCGTTAAGGCAGCCATTACCAACGAACTCCCTTTTGGGACGATTACTTGGGGTACGGAAAACTCCTATACGGAGAGTAAAAACAAGTACTTGATACAAAACGACAGCCTTGCAGTTCTGATACCCAATAATGACAGCAAGGCGCGGCAGAAATATCTTAGCGCCTTTGTCAGTTATGAGGGAATGTTCGGTCCCATAGGCGTAGAAGCTGGGATAAGATATGAACGTACAATATATGATTATTTCCGTGATGGTATTAGGCAGACGGACGATTGCAAGAAATACAATAGCTTTCTGCCCAGTTTTTCTTTGTCATCGCAATTGGGCGAACTCGCCTTATCGCTGAATTATAACATTGACATCAGTCGTCCCAGTTACAGTATGTTGATAAATGGTATACAATATATCAACAGTTTCGTATATATGCAAGGGAATCCAACATTGAAAAACTCTTACGAACACGGAATATTACTCCTTGCAGCATACAAAGACTGGCAGTTTATGTTTACTTATTATTATTACTCTGACTATTTCCTGCGAACCACTTCCTTATTCGAAACCTTGCCTGTCATCGTTGACAAAACTCAAAACCATAACAAGGGACAAATCCTAGCATATCTGGTTTATTCTCCAACCATTTCGTTCTGGAAACCGACAGCAACTATTGGTATAGATGGACAGCATTTGAACTATAACGGGCGAGGATATGGTAACCGACCTGGATTTTTCCTGGAATGGAAAAACATGGTGACATTACCTTCTAAAACTTGGATAACCTGCAACTTTAACTGGCATTCATCTGGCACGCAAGACCTTTTCAGAGGGAAAAGTGGTTGGGAATTAAATGCCTCCATTATTAAAAACTGGAAACAATGGCGTTTTCAGTTCGGTGCTAACGATATTTTCGGTACCGACAAGATGCGTGTAACCATATACGACGGGGACATTATCAGAAATCATAATGCACAGTCATATACACAAGGTGTATATCTCAACATCCGCTATAATATCAAGGCTTATAAATCCCGATACAAGGGCAAGACTGCCGGACAGAGCGAGATTGACCGATTGTAGATTATTTATTATACAGACATTTCACAACAACATGCATACAATCAAAATTAATTCTTATATAATGAAGTGCCGTAAAAATATTTTGCTTATCTTTGCAGATAAGTATTCACATATTTAAATTTCGACAGCCATGAATTTCTTACGCAAATCCTATCAAGATTACAACATCTTTGTATTTCTGTTTTTCCTCTGGGCTTTGTTTTACAGCTTCAGTCATTTAATTGACAGTGCTTGGATATTGTTCCATCTGCCAGACACTAAATCTGCCGAATCAACAAGCAAGCTTTTCATGCATTTCCTCACGATTGGAGGAAGCATATTGATATTGAAAGAACGGGCTGAAGGGATTTTATTATGGGGGTTAACACCTTTCATCGCCTATGGAGCTGCCTTTCTCCTATTTGAATATAAAGAAGCTATCTCCGTGGAATTTCTCATAAAGAAGGCTTTATATCTGCTGATTCCCGCCTGTCTCCTATTCCTGAAACAAAACGGGCAATCGGGATGGAAGGTTCTTTTTGGGAAACGGCAACAGGGCGAGAACGATTCCTGACAAGCAAAATAGTAATCTAAAAACCAAAGAATTATGAAAAAAGTTCTTTTATGTAGCCCCACACTACTTCTTGTAGGATACATCCTTTTAAGTGCGGGCAATCTCTTTTCATGGAAACCATTGATTTGGATTGGCATACCTATTCTCCTCATCGGGATAGTTGGCATGGCAAAAGACATCTGGACGGGTTGTCAACAGAAAACGTTGACCGGCTGGCGGCTTGGGCTGAAAATTTGTGGATTGGTTCTCGGCATCTTGCTCTTAATCGTCTCTGTGATGGTCGCATTCGGAGTGGGATGCATACACCTATCCATAGGGCATTGATGCTGTCTTTCAGCGCGACAAATTCCCGACAGGACGGCGAACGATAATAAAGAGAAATCACCGATGAAATGGGCGATTTTTTGCAGGAAAATATTCAATGAAGACCAAATAACACATCTATGCAGTTAAACAAATCAGCATTAAAAAATTACCATGGAGGAGTTGTTTTTCTCCTAAATGTTTTCCTGATATACAACCTATACCACCTGTTGGTTTATGACATATCGCCGTGTTTCGCGGGCAAGGCAGCCGATGTCATGCCCGAGATATGCCGTCACATCTTGTTTGCGACCGCCTGTATCCTTGTTCTGAAGACAAAAAAGGCTGGAATTTTTCTTTGGCTGGCGGCGATTTGTCTGCCTGAATGTATAGCACTATTCACGAACGACAACTACACGATAGGCTCATACTCTTTGATATTTTTAATCACGGATTATATCATCATACCGGGATTGTTCTTTTCTCTGCTCAAAAAAAACGGAAAAGACGGGTGGATGGTGCTTTTTGGGAAACAGCAACAGGACGAGAACGATTCCTGACAGGACGCTGAAAGACAATAAAGAAAAATCCGATGAAATCGACGATTTTTGAAGATTTTGGTGATTATGCGAATCAATCAGAAGAGGCTGTCTCCCGCATCGGGGTGACAGCCTCTTCCTTCGTTAGTATGTTATGAAAATTTGAGAGAGATGAAGCTTCACAGCTTCGTTGTTTTACTAAACAGATGTTTTTATTTTTAAGTTAAAGAAAAAAATCATTTTACGAGCACCGGGATGGGCTGCATGGCTTGCATGGAGTCTATCCTGATGGAGTCGCTCTTGGCGACTGACGGTCCGTCAACGGTCTTGTTGAGTTCTTCAGCCACGTTGACCGCCGGATCATTGTCCTCCATATTGAATGCCACCTGGATGGCGTTGCCGAGTGTCAGTATGATTGCCACGACGGCGGCTGCCTTGAACAGCGGCATGAGTCGGCGCCGGAGGGTGAGTGGGCGTGCCTTGACGGGTGCCGTTTCGCTCACCTGTGCCAGTATGCGCTGGTCGAAGTCGTCGCCCAACGGTTCTTTCTGCCGCTCTTCCTGCTCATAGACGAAGAGTGACTGGTAGGGCAACAATGCCGCCGGCACTTCCTTCTGGCTGAAGAATGTGCGGAGGATGTGCTCCTCTTCGAGCGTCGTCTCGCACTGCCAATAGCGCTCCAACAACTGTTCAATATACTTATAGTCCATATCCTTCCAGTTCTTGATATTTTGTTTTTATTGCCTGCCGTGCCCTAAAGATGTTCACTTTCACCTGTTCTTCACTGATGTCGAGCACTTCGGCTATTTCCTTATAGGGCTTCCCTTCGAAGTCGCGCAGCTGCATGCAGCTTCGTTGTTTCTCGGGCAGCGTGTCGATGAGTTTCCTGACCTGTTCGATTCTGTCGCGCAGTTGCATCTTCTCGTAGGGGTCGGATGCGGTGTCCTGCTGCCCGGAGAGTTCGGTTTCGTCGAGCGTGGTGTTCGCCTGGTCTTTCCGTCTGATGCGGTCGAGTGCGAGATTTCGGCAGATAGTCAGACAGAACGCTTCCATCGATTCTATTTCCTGCCACCGCTCTCGCCGGTTCCAGACTTTTATCAGTGTGTCCTGCACGACGTCTTCCGCGTCCTCATGGTTGAGGGTGATGCGCAGGGCGAACCTGTATAGCACGTTTTTCAACGGCAGCACATCGTTTCGGAAACTGACAATTTTCATCTTTTCTCTATTTATATGACGATTGGGCGGAATAAAAGTTACAGCATCGGTGTGTTTTTTTCATTTTTTCGGCAAAAAAGTGATGGCTGCCCATAATTCCGTTACAAAATTACAAAAAAATCGGCAACAACTCACGCTTCCCCGATGTTTTTATTTCACAAGCTGTCTTTTCATTCGCCCTTCGTTGTCTTTTCCCGCGGGAAAGGGCGCTGTGAAAAATCCCGACAAGTTAGTGTCATATATGCAACTAAATTGTTGCAAATGTGAAAAGCAGCATTCAAAATACGGCGTTTTTTTGAAATGAAAATTTCTTTTCCATGAAAAGTGGCTGTATTTTGCATTTCCTTAAACCACTGAAAACCAACTATTTAAGTTTTTTCCACACAACTGACGGCTCTTGAAAGTTGAACTTTCACCGCCTGAAAGTTGAACTTTGGCGTGGTAAAAGTTTCACTTTCGGGATGCAAAAGTAAGACTTTTGGCAGATGAAAATGCCACTTTTGGCTCTTTTCAGGGGCAAGGGAAGGTCGTTTCTGTATGTTTTCGGCAATAATATGCAAAACTTTCGTGCGCCGTTTCCCTAGAATTCAGATTTTGGTTGACTTAATTTGACACCCCTGTTTTAACGCTTTCGTGTTAAAAACGTTAAAAAACCTTATCACTGCACTTATCCGCAGCAACCCTTCTTCCTGGCGGAGCAGCATCAGAAGCTGCCGAGCCACGCCTTGAGCAGGAATATCATCTCGAGGTGGTACTTGAATCCTATCTTGGCACCCCATCCGTGTCCGCCGTCAGGAAAGACGTGCAAGGATGCGGGCACGTCGTGCCGATAGAGTTCGGTATAGAAGTTCACGCCGTTGGAGGGCTGCACCACATGGTCGTCGTCGCAAAGCATGATGAGTGCGCGCGGTGTCACCCGAGTGACGTGCATGTCGCTGCTATACTGCTGTTCCTTCTTTCTCTTGGCATTCGTGCCGAGCAGGTTGTCGTGCGAACCTTGGTGCGTAAATTCCTGCATCATGGTGATGACGGGATAGAAGAGTATCTGGAAGTCGGGCTTCGCTCCCTTTTCGCCGTGCACAGCCAGGACAGAGGCGAGGTGTCCTCCTGCCGAGAAGCCCATGATGCCCACATCTTTGGGGTTGATGCCCCAGGCGGAAGCATTGCGTCGCACGAGTTTCATCGCCTCTTCGGCATCGCTTACGGGCACTTCAGGCTTGCCGTGTGGCAGACGATATTTCAGCACGAAGGCAGCAATTCCCATGTTGTTGAGGAACTCAGCCCAGTCGGTTCCTTCCGACTGCATCGACAGTCCGGCATATCCTCCGCCCGGACAGATGACGACGGCGCGCCCCGTAGCCTTCTTTTTCTCAGGCAGGAACACCATCACCTTGGCGGTGTCGCTCTTGTCAACGCTCTTCTCGGATGCCTTTCCCGTCCACAGGTTCATCGTAAACGTCTGCTGTGCGAAGCCCATTATCGGCAGAGCCGCCAGCAGACACATGGTCAGTAGTTTCCGTATCTTCATGATTTTCTCTCCTTTTTCGTTCCTTAAATGTGGGGGTTCTCCCCATTTTCTCTTGATTTCGGTTGCAAAGATACAGAAAATTTCGTAATATTGCAGCGTTTTTATGAATATAACTTCATCGGTCAACGAAATAGGACTAACGCGAATTTCAGAATGAATACAAACCAGAAGAAGCATCCATTAGAGCCATTCAGATACTGTCCGCGATGCGGCAGCAGCCACTTCGTGGAGCACAGCGGGAAGAGCAAGCAGTGTGCTGCCTGCGGTTTTGAACTGTTCATGAACACGAGTGCCTCGACGGCGGCGTTCATCGTCAACGGCAAGGGCGAGCTGCTGGTGGTGCGGCGCAAGGCAGACCCAGCCCGCGGCACGCTCGATTTGCCCGGCGGTTTCATCGACATCGGCGAGTCGGCAGAAGCGGGCGTGGCACGCGAAGTGATGGAAGAAACGGGACTCCGCGTGACTGCCGTCCGGTTTCTCTTCAGCCTGCCCAACGTCTATCCGTATTCAGGACTTGACGTGCACACCACCGATTTGTTCTTCCGCTGCGAGGTGGAAGAGACGGAACACAGCCTCCACTTCGCCGACGATGCCGAAGAGGGCTTCTGGATACCCGTTCAGGCGCTGGATGCCAGCCAGTTCGGTCTCCATTCCATTCGGCAGGCAATCACCCGTTTCCAACAAGAAAACGGCTCTGAAATCTTAAAAAAGTAAAAAAAACATATATATAATAATGTAAGTGTGAAAGTTTTGCTTACTTTTGCGTCCCAAAATCAAAGAGAAGAAAAACGCTATGCAAGAAAATTTAGTAATCGTCGAGAGCCCCGCAAAGGCAAAAACGATAGAGAAATTCTTAGGTAAAGACTATAAAGTCATGTCGAGCTATGGTCACGTACGCGACCTGAAGAAGAAGGAAATCAGCATCGACATGGACAATCTGGAACCCGACTATGAGATTCCTGCAGAGAAGAAGAAACTCGTCAGCGACCTGAAAACACAGGCATCGAAAGCCAAGAAGGTGTGGCTGGCTTCCGATGAAGACCGCGAGGGAGAAGCCATTTCCTGGCACCTGTGCGAGGTGCTCGGACTGGACGAGCAGAATACCAACCGCATCGTGTTCCACGAAATCACCAAAAGCGCCATTCTCGAAGCCATAGAGAACCCGCGCCACATCGACATGAACCTCGTCAACGCACAGCAGGCACGCCGCGTGCTCGACCGCATCGTGGGCTTCAAACTCTCGCCCGTACTCTGGCGGAAAGTCAAGCCGTCGCTCTCAGCAGGTCGCGTGCAGAGCGTTGCCGTCAGACTGATTGTTGAACGGGAGCGGGAAATACAGGCATTCAAGAGCGAGCCCCACTATAAAGTCAGTGCCGTGTTCAACCTGACCAACGGCAGCAACAGCCAGGCAAGCGTCAAGGCGGAACTGAACAAACGGTTCAACACACACGAGGAGGCGCTCGACTTCCTCAACAGCTGCAAGGATGCTACGTTCACCGTGGGCGAAGTCACCAAGAAACCACTCAAACGGACGCCCGCACCACCCTTCACCACCTCGACCCTGCAACAGGAAGCGGCACGCAAACTGGGATTCACCGTCAGCCAGACCATGATGATTGCACAGCGCCTGTACGAAAGTGGACGCATCACCTATATGCGAACCGACAGCGTCAACCTGTCCTCGCTCTGCCGTAACACCTGCAAAGAGGAAATCAACGCACTCTACGGCGAGAAATACAGCAAGCCACGCAACTACCGCACCAACTCAAAGGGTGCGCAAGAGGCACACGAAGCCATCCGCCCCACTTTCATGAACATGCACGAAATTACGGGCAACGTACAGGAAAAACGCCTCTACGAACTGATATGGAAACGCACCATCGCCAGCCAAATGGCAGATGCCGAGATAGAAAAGACAACGGCAAACATCCACTCCAGCAGCAGCAACCACGAGTTTGTAGCCAACGGCGAGGTGGTCAAGTTCGACGGATTCATCAAAGTCTATCGCGAATCGGTGGATGACGACCACGAAAACCATGACGATGCACAGCATACGCTACCCGCCATGAAACAGGGCGACACGCTGCTTCGCGACGAGATGACTGCCACCGAGCGCTACACACTGCCACCACTCCGCTACACGGAAGCCAGCCTGGTGCACAAGCTCGAGGAACTCGGCATCGGACGCCCCTCAACCTATGCGCCCACCATCCAGACCATCCAACAGCGCGAATATGTGCAGAAGGGCGACCACAAGGGAGAGGAGCACAGCTATACCATCGACACGCTCAAGGGAGACAAGATAACGACAAAGACCAAGAAGGAAATGGTCGGCAACGAGAAAGGCAAACTGCTGCCGACGGATATCGGCACCGTGGTCAACGATTTCCTCCTGGAACATTTCAAGGACATTATGGACTACAACTTCACCGCGAAGGTGGAGCAACGCTTCGATAAAATTGCGGAAGGAAAAGAGAAGTGGACTGCCACCATCAAAGACTTCTACAAGGATTTCGAACCGGAGGTGGAAAAGACCATGAACGGACGCTCCGAACACAAAGCCGGCGAGCGACAGTTGGGCACCGACCCCAAGAGCGGACAGCCCGTGTTCGTGAAAATCGGACGCTTCGGACCTGTCGTACAGATAGGTTCTGCCGGCAGCGACCACAAACCGCAGTTCTCACAGCTGCCCACAGGGAAAAGCATCGAGACCATCACGCTCGAAGAGGCACTCGAACTGTTCAAACTGCCACGCGACATCGGCACGTATGAAGGAAAAACCGTCACCATCGGAACAGGACGATTCGGTCCTTACATCCAGCACAACAAGAAGTATGTGTCGCTGCCAAAGACTGAAGACCCCATGACGGTGACACTCGAAACCGCCATCCAACTCATCGACGAAAAACGAGTGCAGGAGGAACAGCGCCACATCAAGCAATTTGATGAAGACAAGAAAATGGAAATCATGAACGGACGGTTCGGACCCTACATCGTCTATGACGGAAAGAACTACCGCATGCCAAAGAACATGCACGCCAAAGCTGCAGAACTCACCTACCAGCAGTGTATGGACATCGTGCAGTCAACGGCTAACAAGAAGAAATAAAAGTCTGTAGCGACGACCCATGCAAGACCATCTGCCAGCAAACACCGACAGCCGACAGCCTACGAGAATCATTCTCGTGGGATACATGGGAGCAGGAAAGAGCACGCTCGGAAAGGCACTCTCGAAAGCAACGGGAATACCCCTGTACGACCTCGACACATACATCGAGAACCGGATGCGAAAGACCATCGGACAGATTTTCGAGGAAAAGGGCGAGGACTACTTCCGGAAGATAGAACGCAACATGCTGCACGAAGTGGCAGAATTTGAACATGTCATCATCAGCTGCGGAGGAGGCACACCCTGCTATTCCGACAACATGGACTATCTCAACCGACAAGGGGAGACCATCTACCTGAAGGCTGAACCGGAAACCCTCTTCCGACACCTCCAGATGGCACGCATTCCCCGTCCCATGCTCAAAGGGATGACACCGGAAGAAGCACAGCAATTCATAGCCAGACATCTCCGCGAACGGGAACACTACTACCTGCAAGCTAAGCATATACACAACGTAACGCTGCTCGACACATTCGAAAAAATAGCCGAAACAGTCAGCATCATCCGAGAGAAACTCAACATCTAACATCCTAAATAAACTATTTTCAGCATGAAAAAATGGACCATTGAAGATTCGAAAGAGCTTTACAACATCAACGGCTGGGGTGTCTCCTACTTCGGCGTCAACGAAAGCGGCAACCTCTGCGTAACGCCCTGCAAGGACCAAACGGAAATCGACCTCCGGGAAGTGATGGACGAACTGGCACTGCGCGATGTAACGCCCCCTGTACTGCTCCGTTTCCCCGACATTCTCGACAACCGTATCGAAAAGACCGCCAGCTGCTTCAAAAAGGCAGCCAAGGAATATGAATACAAAGGCGAGAACTTCATCATCTACCCCATCAAGGTCAACCAGATGCAACCCGTCGTTGAGGAAATCATCTCCCACGGACGGAAATTCAACCTCGGACTGGAAGCCGGCTCAAAACCAGAGCTGCACGCCGTCATCGCCGTGCAATGCCAGAGCGACTCGCTCATCATCTGCAACGGCTATAAAGACCAAAGCTACATCGAACTGGCGCTCTTGGCACAGAAAATGGGAAAACGAATCTTCATCGTGGTCGAGAAACTCAATGAACTGGAGACCATCGCCAAGGCTGCAAAGAAGCTGAACGTGCAGCCGAACCTCGGCATCCGCATCAAACTGGCATCCTCGGGAAGCGGCAAATGGGAAGAGAGCGGCGGCGATGCCTCGAAGTTCGGATTGACCTCCAGCGAACTGCTACAGGCACTCGACATCCTCGACAAAAAGGGGATGCACGACTGTCTGCGACTCATACACTTCCACATCGGCAGTCAGATTACCAAGATACGCCGCATCCAGACAGCCCTCCGCGAAGCGGCACAGTTCTACGTGCAACTCCACCAGATGGGCTATAACGTCGATTTTGTGGACTGCGGCGGCGGACTGGGCGTAGATTACGACGGCACACGCTCGCCCAGCAGCGAGAGTTCGGTCAACTACAGCATCCAGGAATACGTCAACGACTGTATCTACACCTTCGTTGAGGCTTCCAACAACAACGGCATTGCGCACCCGAACCTCATCACCGAGAGCGGACGGTCGCTCGCAGCGCACCACAGTGTGCTCGTCATCGACGTACTCGAAACAGCCTCTCTTCCTGAGATGAAGGAAGAGTTCCAACCGGCAGAGGACGCCCACAAACTCGTCAAAGACCTGTACGACATCTGGGACAACCTCAACCAGCGGTCGATGCTCGAAGACTGGCACGACGCCGAACAGATACGCGACGAGGCGCTCGACCTCTTCTCACACGGCATCATCGACCTGCAGACACGCGCCGAAGTGGAAAGCATGTACTGGAGTGTGTGCCGGGAAGTCAATTCGCTGGCAAAACACCTCAAGCACACACCCGAAGAGCTGAAAAGCCTCGACAAGACACTTGCCGACAAGTATTTCTGTAACTTCTCACTCTTCCAGTCACTGCCCGACTCATGGGCCATCGACCAGCTCTTCCCCATCGTTCCGATACAGCGGCTGGACGAGCGTCCCACACGCAGTGCCACACTGCAAGACATCACTTGCGACTCCGACGGAAAGGTGACCAACTTCGTCACCAACCGGAACATCTCGCATTTCCTGCCCGTTCACACGTTGCGGAAAAACGACCCCTACTATTTGGGCGTGTTCCTGGTGGGTGCCTACCAGGAGATTCTCGGCGACATGCACAACCTTTTCGGCGACACCAATGCCGTGCATATCTCCATCAAAGACGGAAAATACCACATCGACCAGATATTCGACGGCGAGACCGTAGAGGAAGTGCTGGCATACGTGCAATATAACCCAAAGAAACTGGTGCGTCAACTCGAAATCTGGGTGACGAAGAGCGTGAAACAAGGCAAGATTTCACTCGAAGAAGGAAAAGAATTCCTTTCCAACTATCGCAGCGGACTCTACGGATACACTTACCTGGAGTAAGCCATTATCCGAGGAAAAGGCTGGCTATTACTCCCCGACAATGTCCGGGACACAATCCGAAATCACAATCGGCAACGTCTCCACGTGTGCGCCGCCGGCTGTGACGGATACCGTCACCATGCAAGCACGGCTATTGACAGGTGCTTGCTGGTCGAAGATAAAATTGCCGATGCTGTAAAAGATGTATTTTCCTTTATATATTTCCATGCGCTGAAGCGTGTGCGAGTGATGGCAAACCAAGATGTCAGCACCGGCATCAATCAAGGCATGCGCCTCCACCACTTGGTCGATGACGGGCTCCAACCGATGCTCGCCGCCCCAATGCAGGCTCACCATGATGTAGGCATCGGGACACTCAGACCTCAAGGTGCGAATACGCTCCAGCATCACTGCCCTACTCTCTTGACTGACACACGGCAAATCGGGCAGGTAAGCAAAATTTTCCAAAGGCAACCGTAGGGCGCCGAACAGATAGACCGGACGAGGGGACGTTCCCAGCAGCACAGGCTCTGAAGCCTCAGCCATGTTTCTGCCGACACCGAAAGGCACCATCCCTGCACGAATCACCTGCTCGCGGGTGTCTAAGAGTCCCCGTCGCCCTTGATCAATGGAATGGTTGTTTGCCAAATTCAGATGTGTCATGCCATGCGCTTTCAATGCAGGCAACCACTCAGGTTCGCCCCGGAAGATATAAAGTTTCTGCACCGGCTCCTTGATTGTGGTCACCGGGCACTCCAAATTCCCCACCACCACATCGGAAAGCGCAAAGACGGAGTCAACGCTCCGACTAAACAAAGCGTCAACCCCTTCTTTTTCTATCTTTATGCGCACACCGCGGTCAAGCAAGATGTCGCCCGTCAGCGTCACCCGCAAGGTGTCGGAAGCAATGGTCGGCAGCACGCCGACAGCCCATCCCCACAGCAGAAAGCAGAGCAACTTAGCAGCCCGTGCTGTAGAAAATCGTCTCATTTGCTTCAGGAGCTTTCTTCAGCGGAACAATAATTTCGCGCATCCACGCCGGAATGCCTGTCGAAGGATATTCCTCCAACTTCTCCTGCCATTCCTCATCGGTCATCCGCTGCTCGTCAAGCGGACGCTTAAACTCCCGGTAAGAGAACACGGCACCACGCGTCAGATACAGGTAACCATCTATTTCCACCACGACGTAAATCTCATGAGCCGGTCCGACTGCCTCATAAAGGACTCCACCTGCTGGGTTATTGTCGGAATTTGCCGTATAGACATCCGCCACAAGGGCTACCTTCTTGTCAGTTCCCTGCACATCATACCAACGGGCAGCCATCCCCTCATCAGTGGAGAGAATCTCAAGACTGATGTTCTCAAATGTCGCTCCGATATAACTTATGTGGTCATATTCCTCATCGGAGATGGGCGTGCCCTTCAACTCTTTTTCGCTGATTACCAGCAAGAACTGCGCTTCTTCACGAAGACGGTTCGACAGTTGACGGGTCTTCTCCGTCTGCATATCGTATTTCACCAACACTTCATCCGTCTTATCCAACAGTTCGATGGCTTTCTGCCAGAATCCGACGTTCGGCTCGACATATCCTTTGGTAATCGGTTCAGGCAGTCCGCCGCCACCACATTCCGCTCCCATCGGCTGTTTGGCGTAGAGAATGGCATCGTGTTTCAGTTCCGCCCACGAAGCAAGCATGGCATTCAGATTCTTTTTATCCCATTGTAACGACTGCATGAAATAAGGATAGCGTTCATCGCGACTGTTCATGCCAGCCAGTGCATCCATCCACGTTGTCGCCACACTTGCTTTCCAGTCAATTTCCTTCATGCGCTTTTTCATCCGCTCAAGCGTCGGACAGTATTCGCTCCATTGCTTGTCTTGCTTCAGCTCATTGATGAGGATGCGCTCAGCGGCTGTGATTCCCATGGCTGCCATCACGTCGAGTCCCATCGGCTCTCCGCGATGCGTCGGGTCGTTGTCGTAGTCCACCATGCGTAACAGGACTTCGGCATCGGGCTGGTAACGCTGCGGCATGAAATTGATTTTATGGCGGCTCGTTCGCTCAAAAGGCGGACGAATGCGTGTTTGCTCCTCACCCAGCTGTTCCACTTTCTGGCATAGCGTTTTCAGTGCCGATGAACCTTTTTTGAGTTTCGCTGCCGTAACATTCTGCTCAGTCATTACGTCGTAGAGCTGTGTGATAGTGATATTGTCGGGCGTTCCCATCAGGAAAGTGATAGGTTCAAACACCTGGTCGTACGACGCTTTCACCTCGCGATTATTGTTCAGTGCTTCGGCGATGAGTGCAGCCCGTTGCATCTGATGTTCCTTGTCAGTTCCAAAAGGCACGGTCTGCAGCCACATCATGCCACGGAAATAGCGTTCCACCACTTGCGAACGGGTGTAATGACCGCGGGGACGGAACAAGGAATAAGCAAACGCAACATTCATATACTCAAGATATTCTGATTTTTCATTTTCCGCCCGATTCGCTTTCTCCACCTCACTGGCTGCATCTTTCTGATATTTCTCGGGAACAGCCATCAGCGGCTTACCGGTCAGCAGGGCGTGGGCAATGGCAAAATAAGCGACATTCCACTCTGCTGCATCTTTCATCTGCACGTTCTTCGCCTGCTGAGCCTGGAGACACATTTCGTCATACAGTTGCTTGGTCAGTGTCGCCATCGCTATCGAGAGCTTGGACTCTTCCACTTCACGCAGCAAGTTATCGAAATAGAGGTGATAGAGTTGCAAATAAAGATCGGTGGTCACGAAACTGGGAAACAGCGAATAATCGTTCTTCTCATACACTTCAAACAGTTGGTCGTGGTCGGTCTCCACAATGGCGAAGCCGTTCTTTCCGAGCGCACTCCACAGTGCTTCCGGGAACTCTTCCAACTGATACGGATTGATGAGATTATCCATATTAACCATCCCTCCATTGTCCGATTTGAAATTCTCTGCTTGCAGTTGTTTCTCCCGCTCCTTCAGTTTTTCCATGAAAGCCTTTTCCGCAGCGGTATATGTGATGGGAGCCACATGTTTGTTTGCCTCTTCCCGCTCCACTCTTTTCCACGCAAGGTCTTCATACCACGATGTCGTGTTGAATATGCCGCGCAGGTCGGACGAGTTAAACAAGTAGCCTTTCCGAGCCGGGAAGGAATTGCGCAACACCCTTAACTCCAGGAGACTCAGATTGGATATATCCATCTTCATGTCAACTCCCTTCTTCAGCTTCTCTACATTGATTTTAGCCTTTCCTGGCAAAACCATTCCCTTACGGTGCCCGTCTCCGTACTGTCCAAAGACAACAACCGTTGTCACCAGACCGATTAGCATCATTGAAAATCTTTTCATCCTAAATTCCGCAGCACTTTAGTTTAACTTTCTTTATAAGTACCTGAGCAACTTTTTGTTGCTCAGGATTTGGCCATGTCAGATTTTTCACTTACCTTAGTGCTGCAAATCAAGACAAGCAAAAT